>Ga0101941_1000184_pt1 | contig 147911 bp, 148 predicted proteins | sample DewCreD2012metaG_3_FD_75242 | JGI IMG/M metagenome (GOLD analysis project Ga0101941, IMG submission 75242) | Hot spring sediment bacterial and archeal communities from British Columbia, Canada, to study Microbial Dark Matter (Phase II) - Dewar... ... | reverse complement strand
TTAACCGGCAGGACCCTCTCGGAACGGGACCCCCAAGGTCCGATTCCGCCGGCTTCGCGCTCACGGGAGCCGGATCCCCGTCGGCGCCTACTGGGCTACCTAGCCGTTCGGACCGCCCCTCCCGGGTCCATTCCGCGGACCGACAGCTGCCGCGCTTCCACCGACCTCGCGGCTCTCTAGAAGCGCCCTGCCCGCGTACTCGTCCCGATCGTTGGGTTTAGCGCGATTTTACCACCCGCGGTCAACCTGCGTCACGGGGCGACGGGCGTTCGGCCACGACCTCCTGGGGCTCGCACAACTCCTCCAGGGCGTCCAGCTGAGCCGACGTACCGATGGCCAGCAGCCGGTCCCCGCGGTGCAGCACCTGCGAAGGGTCCGGGTTCACCACCTCCCGGCCGGACTGCGTCACGCTCACCACGATGGCGCCCGTGCGTTCCGACAGCCGCGCCTCCTCGAACGACCGGCCCACCACCTCCGGTCCGTCCACCCGCACCTCCCGCGCCTCCCACCGTTCGGTCCACGCCTCCTCCGCGGTGCCCTCCGGCCACTGCCCGCGCGCCCTCTGAAGGTACGCCCGCACGGCAGCGCCCTCCACGCCCAGCTGGGCCAGGGCGTGCCGGACCAGGGTGAAGGCCGCCTCCAGCTCGGGCTGCACGAGCTCCACCGCGCCGGCCTCCCGCAGGGCGGCGCGGTGCGCGTCGTGGTGCACACGGACCAGCACCGGAAGATCCTGCCGCAGCCGGCGCAGGCTGCGCACCGCCCGGACCGCCGCGGCAAAGTCCGGTACGGTCACCACCGCCAGCCGTGCGCGCTCCGCACCTGCCCGCCGCAGGACGGCGGGGTCGCCGGCGTCGCCGAGGCCCGCCGCCCGTCCGCGGCGGCGGGCCTCCTGCACCGCATCCGGGTCGCTGTCCACCACGGTGTACGGCACGCCGAAGGCGTCAAACGCCTCCGCCACCCGGCGGCCCACGCGGCCGAAACCGCACAGGAGGACCGCACCCTCGGGCGCGCTGGCGGGTGTCTCCGGTGCGGCGAGCCCCAGGCGGCGCTCAAGCCAGCCGGGCATCCGGCGGAACAGCACCGCGTTGAGGAGGATGGACACGAGGGAAGCGGCGAGCACGCCCTCGTAGGCCCTCTGGTCCACAAGCCCGTGTGCGCGGCCGACCCCGGCCAGGATGTAGGAGAACTCGCCGATCTGTGTGAGGGCGAGCCCTGCGAGGGCCGCGGTGCGGGCGTCGTAGCGGAAGGCTCGGACGAGGCCGTACCACACGCAGAACTTCCCCAGGACCACCAGGGTGAGGATGCCCACCACGGTTCCGGGCTCCGTCAGCAGGGTCTGGGGCCGCACGAGGGTGCCCACGGACACGAAGAACGTAGCCACGAACACGTCCCGCACGGGGAGAACCCGGTTCAGGGCCTCGTGGGCGAACTCCGACTCGCTGATCACGAGTCCGGCCAGGAACGCTCCCAGGGCCAGCGAGAGCCCCATGCCCGCCGTGAGCGCCGCGGTGCTGATGGCGATCCCCAGGGCTACCAGCAGGAACAGCTCCACGTTCCGGGTGCGCGCCACCCGCGCCAGCAGGCCGGGCACCACGCGGCGTGCCACCCACAGGAGCGGAACGAGCAGAACTGCAGCCTGTACCAGGGCGCGGCCGAAGGCCGCGAGCCGCTGCTCGCTGCCGGGCGCCAGTGCCGGCAGGAGGACCGTGAGCGCCACCACCGCCAGGTCCTCGGCCAGGGTGATGGCCACCACCACGCGGCCGTGGGGGGACTGGAGCTCTCCCCGCTCCTGCAGAAATCGCACCAGCACCATGGTGCTGGCCACGCTCACGGACGCCCCGACCACCAGGGACTGCACCAGCGGCCAGCCCAAAAGCGACCCCACGCCCACAGACAGCAAACTCAGGGCCGCGATGCCCACCGGCGCCCCCACCACGGCCACACGGCCGGTGTGCAGGAGCTCCCGCACGGAGAAGTCCAAGCCTGCGGAGAACATCAGCAGCACCACCCCGATGTCCGCGAACAGCTGGAAGGCTTCGGGGTCCGCCAGGGTGGGGCCCGGGGTGAACGGCCCGATGGCGATGCCGCCCAGGATGTAACCCACCACCAGCGGCTGGCGCAAAAGCTGTGCCAGCAGCCCGCCCGCCAGCGCGGCGGCCACCAGTAGCCCCAGGTCCACGAACAGCCGTGTGCTGTCGTGTGCTTCCACAGCTCCATTGTGCGGGTTTGACGCCTGAGCCGGAACCCGGGTAGGCTGGGCTCGAACTCGTCGCCTGTCTTCCTGTGCCATGGAGACGATCCTGTTGGGGATCCCGTGGATCCCCGTGCTGGCAACGCTCCTTGCTGTGCGTGGACGTGCGCCTGCGGCCGTGGCGGCGTCGAGCTGCGGCACCGTGGTGGTGGCCCTCCTCGCCCTGTGGGCGGAGGGCCGGACGGTGGCGGCGGAACTCCCCTGGTTCCCCACCCTCGGCACCGCCTACCGCTTGCAGGCGGATGGCCTCGGGCTCCTGTTCGCGCTGTTGGTGGCGGGCGTGGGCGTGCTCGTGGCGCTGTACGCGGGCGCGTACCTGGAGCACGAGGCCCGGCAGCCGGCCTTCTTCGCGTACCTGCTGCTGTTCACGGGGGCCATGCTCGGGCTGGTGCTCGCGGACGACCTGCTGACCCTGTACGTGTTCTGGGAAGCCACCTCCGTGGCCTCGTTCGCGCTGATCGGGTTTCACGACGACCGTTGGGAAGCCCGGCAGGCGGCGGTGCGGGCGCTCGTGGTGACCGTGGTGGGCGGGCTCGCCATGCTGGCGGGCTTCGTGCTGCTGGCGCAGGAGGCCGGCACCTTCCGGCTGTCGGAGCTCGGCCCGCTCCGGGACTCCCCGCGCGCTGGCTGGATCCTGGCCCTGGTGCTCGCCGGCGCCTTCACCAAGTCCGCTCAGGTGCCCGTGCACTTCTGGCTTCCCGGCGCCATGGTGGCACCCACCCCGGTGAGCGCGTACCTGCACTCCGCCACGATGGTGAAGGCGGGCGTGTTCCTGCTGCTGCGCATGCTTCCGGTCCTGGGAGGACTTGAGGCGTGGCGGGCGTGGGTGGTGCCCACGGGGCTGGTGACCTTCGTGTTCGGCGCCGCGGTGGCGGTCCTGCAGGACGACCTGAAGGCGCTGCTGGCGTACGGGACCGTGAGCGCTTTGGGCCTCGCCACCGCCCTCGTGGGGGCGGGAACCGAACTCGGGCGCGACGCCGCGGTGCTGTACCTCCTGAACCACGCTGCGTACAAGGGCACTCTGTTCTTGCTGGCGGGTGCGGTCGAGCACGAGGCAGGGACGCGCCGGATCCGCGAGCTGCGGGGGTTGGGGCGCCGCATGCCCGCCACCGCGGCTCTGGCTGCGGTGGCCGCCTTCTCCCTGGCTGCGCTCCCGGGGAGTGGAGGGTTCGTGGCCAAGGACGCGGTGGCGAAAGCCCTGGAGCCTTCGCTGGAGCCGTGGCTGTGGCTCGGCGCCGTGCTGTCCAGCGCGTTCGCCTTCCGGTTCCTGCAGGTCTTCCTCGGTGGACCCGATGGCGTGAAGCGGCACGAGCCCCTGGGGCTGTGGGCGCCTGCCTTGCCGCTCGCGGCTCTGTGTGTCGTGTTCGGCACGTGGCGGGCGCTGCCGGAGGCCGTGATGGCGCAGCTCGGGGCCATGCACAACGTGTGGCCGGAGCTGAGCGCGGCGAAGTCGGTGCCCGCGGTGTCCGCGGCGTTGGCGGGTGCTGGAGTCGGTTGGCTCGGCACGTCGGTGGTTCCGCGGTGGCCTGCGCTGCGGTGGAACGGGGAGCGGGTCTTCGACGCCGCCCAGGCGGCGCTCATGCGCTTCGCGGAGCGCCTAACCGCCGCCACCCTGACAGGCCGGCTGCGGGACTACCTGGTGGTGGTGTTGGGGGTGGCGGTGGTGGGAGCCGGGTGGCCGCTCGTGGGCGCGCGGTGGCCGGAGATCCGGCCCGTGGCCTACGAGGCGGTGTTCGTCGGCATCGGGGCGTGCGCGGTGCTGGTCACCGTCCTGAGCCGCAGCCTGCTGGGCGCGGTGGTCGCCCTGGGGGCCGTGGGCTACACCATGGTGTTTTTCTTCATGAGCCTGCGGGCTCCAGACGTGGCACTCACACAGGTGCTGGTGGAGACGGTGACGCTGGTGCTGTTCCTGGCGGTCGTGGTCCACCTGCTGTCCCCGGACGTCCCGGACCGACACCCGTGGGCAGGGGTGGACCTCGTGGCGTCGGTGTGCGTGGGACTCGTGGCCGCCGCGCTCGCGTTCCAGGCCACGGCCGGTCCTCCCACCCGTCGCCTCGCGGAGTTCTTCGCGGAGAACGCTGAGCGGGCGGGCGGCGCGAACCTCGTGAACCTGATCCTCGTGGACTTCCGGGGGCTCGATACGCTCGGCGAGATCACGGTGCTAGGGATCGCGGCCCTCGGGATACTGGCCCTGGCACGGAGGGCTGTGTGAGCACCCTGGTCCTCCGAACCGTGGCACGGGTCGTGGTGCCCTTGGGGGTCCTGTACGGCCTGCGGCTGCTCTTCGTCGGCCACGACGCCCCAGGCGGAGGATTCGTGGGCGGGCTCGTCACGGCGCTCGCCGTTCTTGCCCGGTGGCTCGCCTTCGGGCCCCCACCGCCCCGGCGCTGGGAACGGGGCGTGACCTTGGGCGTGGGCGTGGCCGCGGCCACGGGGCTCGCGGCGCTGCTGGTGGGCCGGCCTCCCCTCACGCACGCCGTCACACACCTGGGGCCGGTGAAGGTGGCCACTTCGCTGGTTTTCGACGTGGGGGTGTACGTGCTGGTGGCGTCAGCCACCCTGGCTGCGGTGCGGACCCTGTGGGAGGCGACCTCCCCGTGAACCTGCTGCTCGCCCTTCTCGTAGGTCTTCTGTTCGGAGCGGGCACCTGGCTGCTGTTGGGCCAGCGCATGTTGAGGCAGGTCGTCGGCCTGGCCCTGCTGTCCCACGGCGCGAACCTGTTCGTGCTGCTCTCGGGCGGCCTGGGTGCCCGGCACGCGCCGCTCGTGGGGAACCCGTCCCCGCAGAGCGACCCGCTCCCGCAGGCCCTCATCCTCACCGCCATCGTCATCGGGTTCGGGGTGATGGCGTTCCTGCTGGCCCTGGGCTACCGAATGCACGCGCTGGAGGAGGACCAGGGGTGAGCCTGGCCTTCGCCCCTGTGGCGATCCCCCTCGTGGCAGGGCTGCTCTGCGCGGTGGTACCGGGCCGCAGGCTCCGCTGGGGGTTCAGCGTGGCGGGCATGGGGGCGTCCGTGGCGGCCGGCGCGGGACTGGTGGCGTGGGTGCACCGCCACGGGGTTGCGGTGGTGCACTTCGGCGGATGGCCTGCACCCTACGGCATCGTGTTCGCCGCAGACCTGCTGGGTGCCCTCATGGCCGCCATCGGCAGCTGGGTGGCCCTGTGCACCCTGCTGGCGTTCCTCGCGGACCCACACCCGCGCCTCGACCCCTTCTTCCACGCGGGCTGGCACCTCATGCTGGCCGGCATGAACGGCGCATTCCTCACGGGGGACCTGTTCAACCTGTACGTGTTCTTCGAGGTCTTGCTGGTCGCCTCGTACTTCCTGCTGACGTTGGGGAGCACCCGGCGAGAGGCACGGGAGGCCTTCGGCTACGTGGCGGTGAACCTGGTGGCCTCCACCCTGTTCCTGGTAGCGGTGGCTCTGCTGTACGCGGCGGTGGGGAGTGTGAACCTGGCGGACCTGTCGCGCCGGCTGGGGGAGGCACCCCGAGAGTTGGTGCGGCCCGCGGTCTTCTTGCTGGCCGTGGCCTTCGGGGTCAAGGCCGCGGTCTTCCCCCTCTACCTGTGGCTGCCGCAGGCGTACGCGCTGCCCCGCGGCCCGGTGGCTGCCTACTTCGGGGGCATGCTGACCAAGGTGGGCGTGTACGCCCTGTATCGCCTGTTCAGCACCGTGCAGCCCACCCGCGGTCCGGAACCGTGGCTGGTGGCCGTGGCGGTGCTGACCATGGTGTTCGGGGTCCTGGGAGCGCTCGCACAGGAGGACGTGCGCAGGATCCTGTCGCTGCACATCGTGAGCCAGGTGGGCTACATGGTGTTCGGGCTGGCCCTCGGAACCCCAGAGGCGTGGGCGGGCGGACTCTTTTACGTGCTCCACCACATCGGCGTCAAGACCGCCCTGCTGCTGGTGAGCGCTGCGGTGGAGTCGGCGTACGGGAGCGGCACGTTGCGGGCGCTAGCGGGGCTGGGGCACGCGCACCCGTGGCTGGGGGTGTGCTTCGCGGTGCCCGCCCTGTCCCTGGCGGGGATCCCGCCCTTCAGCGGCTTCTGGGCCAAGGTGTTCCTCGTACGGGCGGGACTCGAAGTGGGTGAGGCGGGACCGGTGGCCGCGAGCCTGCTGGTGAGCCTGCTCACGTTACTTTCCATGGCCAAGATCTTCACCGGTGCCTTCTGGGGTACGGCACCGGAGCGGGCCGAGATCCCCCGGCTGCACTACGCGGCGGCGGCGGGCGTGGCCCTCCTCACGGTGACCTGGGGACTCGGGGGTAGTGTGCTGTTCGACCTGACCGCCGCGGCGGCTCGGTCCTTGGCAGACCCGGGGTCGTACGCGGACGCGGTGCTGGGAGGCCGATAGTGCGGCGCGTGTGGGCTGTGGGGCGGCTGCTGGCGGTAGGGGCGTGGGAAGTTGCCCGCTCCAACCTGCGCCTGGCGGGCTGGGTGCTGGACCCCCTGCGGGGGAACCGGCCGGGATTCGTACAGGTGCCGTTGCGGGTCCGGGGGGACGTGGCCATCACGGTACTCAGCAACTGGATCACCCTGACCCCGGGGACCATCGCGGTGGACGTGGCTCCGGACCGAAGCCACCTGCTCGTTCACGTCTTCGACCTGCAGGACGAGGCCGCGGCGGTAGCGGAGATCCGGCAACGCTTGGAGGCCGCGGTGGCGGAGGTGTTCGAGTGACGCTGGCGGTGGGGACCGCGCTGGTGTTGCTGGCCGTGGCGGGTGCGCTGTGCGCGGTGCGTCTGGCCCTCGGGCCAGCCTTCGCCGACCGGGTGGTGGCCGCGGACGCTCTGGCCATGGTGCTGCTCAACGTGGTACTGGTTCTCGGTGTGGCGTGGGAGACCCGCGACGCCCTGGACGTCGCGGTGGTGCTGGCGGCCCTGGCCTTCGTCGGCACCGTCGCCGCGGCGCGGTTCCTGTCCCGGGGAGGTCCCCTTGCGTGAGCTCGCTGCCTTCTTCCTCTTGTTTGGGGCGGCCTTCTCCGCTCTCGGGGCCCTGGGCCTGCTGCGGGCCCGGGACACGCTGAGCCGGCTGCACCTGGTGGGCCTGCTGAGCACCTTCGGTGCCGGCGGGGCGTTGGTGGGCTCGTTCCTGTACCACGGGGGTGGGTGGCAGGAGCTCGTGGTGGCCCTGTTCCTCGTTCTCAGCACACCGGCGGGCTCTCACGCCCTGGCCCGGGCGCTGGCAAAGAGATCCGGGAAGCTTCCCGAATGGTCTTCCTCCGAGGACTGCTGACCCGCGGGCTCCTGGTGACGGTGCCCATCCTGGTCACCTTCGCGCTGCTGCACTGGGTGTTCCGGGTCCTGGACAACGTGCTCCAACCGGTGCTGCGGCTGGCGTTCAACGCCGTACCGCCCGGGGCCGGCCTTGTGGGTGGATTGGTGGTCATCTTGTTGGTGGGCCTCGTGGCGAACACCTGGGTGGGCCGGAGCGCCCTGCGCGCCCTGGAGAGCGTGGTGTTCCGGACCCCGTTGCTGCGCACCATCTACGGCGGGACCAAACAGATCCTGGAGGCGGTGGTGGCTGGCCAGCGCATGCCCTTCCGCCGCGCCGTGCTGGTGGAGTGGCCCCGGCGGGGCACGTACACCCTCGGCTTCGTCACGGGGGAGCACCCGCTGCCCATTGGGGGGACGGTGGTCAAGGTGTTCGTGGTGAGCGCGCCGAATCCCACCACGGGCTTCCTCATGCTGGTGCCGGAGGAAGAGACCACACCACTCCCCATGAGCGTGGACGAGGCCCTGACCCCCGTGGTGTCCGGCGGGCTCGCGGGCTCCGTGCAGGCGGTCACCGAGGTGCTGCGAATCCGGGGAGGAGCGCACGATGACGGCGAAGATGCAGGAGGAAGTGCTGGTGGTGCCCCGGGCGGCATTGCTCGGGGATGACGCGTTCGTCGGCGTGCGGCCACCGGACCCCGTGTACGTGGACCGCATCCGCCAGCGGGGGACGTACCGCCGCCGGGCAGAAGTGGAGGACGACCCCCGCTTCAAGCAGATCATCCCGTACCTGGTGGTCTGCCGCGGGGACGAGGTGTTCCTGTTCCGGCGGCTTCGGGGGGGCGGGGAGGCACGGCTCCACGACCTGTACTCCATCGGGGTGGGTGGCCACATCAACCGTGCGGACGTCGGGGACGGGGATCCGCTGGAGGTCGGGCTGGCGCGGGAGCTGGACGAGGAGCTGGAGTTCCGCGGCCCGCGGGAGGTCCGGTGGTTGGGGGTGCTGAACGACGAGCGCAACCCCGTGAGCGCGGTGCACTTCGGGTTGGTGTACGAGGTCCGCACTTCCGCGGACGTGCGGGTGCGGGAGGAGGAGGTGCTGCGCGGCGACTTCGTGCCTGTGGCGCAAGCGCTCTCGTACTACGACCAGATGGAGACGTGGTCTCAACTGGTGCTGGAGGGGTTGGGGTGGAAGCCGGGGCCGCGCTGACCTCTCCGCCGGTCCGGGACGCCACGCGGTTCAGCCTGGAGGCGGCCGGGCTAGACCTGGCGCGGACCCTGAGTTGCGGGCAGGCGTTCCGCTGGAGCCGGCGCGACGGTCTGTTCGAGGGTGTGGTGGGGAGGTCGCTTTGGCGGATCAGGCCCCGGCGCTTTCGGATGCAGGTGGAGGTGACGGGCGAGCGGGTGCGGCCGGAGCGGGTGCGGCGCTACCTGCTGGGCTGGGGCCCGTTGCAGCCGCTTGAGGCCCGGCTGTGCGGCGACCCGGTGCTGGCGCGCGTCCTCCACTATACCCGGGGCATCTCCATCCTGGCGCAGGATCCTTGGGAGGTCCTGGCCACGTTCTTGGTGTCGCAGAACAACAACGTCCCGAAGATCGCACGCAGTGTGGCGCACCTGTGCCGGGCGCTGGGTGAGCCGGTCTGCAATCCTCCCCTGGCGTGGACGTTTCCGGATCCCGCCCGTGTCGCCGAAGCCCCGGACGCCCTGCTGCGGGACGCACTCCTAGGCTACCGGGCGCCGTACCTGCGGTGGGTAGCGCGGCGGGTCGCCTGTGGCGAGCTCGACTGGAAGGCGCTGCGGCGGCTGCGCACCGAGGACGCGCAGCAGGTGCTCCTGGGCCTCCCGGGTGTGGGGGAGAAGGTGGCGGACTGCGTGCTGCTGTTCGGGCTCGGCCACCGGAGGGTGTTCCCGGTTGACGTGTGGGTCCACCGGGCCGTGGAAGCACTGTACTTCGGCGGCAAGGCAGCCTCCCGTCGCGCGGTACGGGCCTGGGCCCTGGAGCGGTTCGGGGATGTCAGCGGCCTCGCCCAGCAGCACCTGTACCACTACGCCCGCACGGTCCTGCGCCCGACCCTCAAAGAGCCTGGGAGGGCGGCACTGGCGAGCTCAACCCAGGGATCTCGCGGTGCGGGGACGTGAGATCCGTCTCGGGCTGGAAGTGCCTGTGGACGTCCACGATCACCCTACACGTCCAGGTACACCACCGCCTGCCAGCGTCCCCCCGCAGCTTCCACGGACGCCTGGTGGTAGGTGGCGGACTTCACCTCGATCCCGCGCGGGTGGCGCTGGGGGTCGAACCGCTCCCCCCACACGGTAGCACGGACGTGTTGCGGGCTGGCCTCGTGCACCTCGCACCGGCGCCCCAGCATACCGTCCCGGGCGTGCAGGAACAAAAGCTCGTTCAGCCACTCCACCACGAGCGCCACGGGGTCGTCCGCCCGCACCTGAACCGTCCACGCCTCGCGGTCAGCGACCGCCCCCGGGTCGGTGATCAAGGAGAAGAGGCCGAGGGCGAGCTCCGCCAGGAGCCCCTCGAAGCTATTGGCCTCGGCCCGCAGGCCGACCTCCGCGGTGTGTTCCAGGACCTCAACCGGCATCGGCGCCCAAGCCCCGCACGCGCCCGGTGCTGTTCGGCCCGGGCCTAAGCCACCTCGAGGAACGCGCGCGACGGACTCTCCACGGAACGGTCCTAGCCTGCTCCCGACCCCTCTGCCGCCTCGCGGGAGGTGAACTGGGGGTCGCCCAGTAGCTCCAGGAGCATTCTCATGGCGGTGGTGATGCGCTTCTCGCGGTGCCGCACGCCCCACAGGGTCCGCGTGGGCTGGAAGTCAGGAGTCCTGAGCACCACCACCTCACCCCGGCGCACCGCCTCCTGGGCGGCCAGCCGGGAGACCACGCCTACGCCCAAGTCCGCGGCCACCGCCTGCACCAGCGCCTCGTTGCTCTGCAACTCCATGGCCGCGGACGGCACGAGCCCCAGGCTGCGGAACGCCCGCTCCGTGGCCTCCCGCGTGCCGCTGCCGCGCTCCCGCAAGATCAGGCGGTGCCGGAGGAGCTCCGCGGCGTGGACCTCGTCGCGCAGGACGAGGGGGTGGCGGGGGGAGGCGATGGCCACGATCTCGTCCGTGTAGTAGGGGAAGTGCACGATGGACTCGTGCCGCATCCCGTCGCCCACCACGCCCACGTCCAGCTCGTTGCGCACCAGCTTTTCGTACACCCGCCGGGTCGGGAGGATCTCCAGGGTGACCTCCACCTCCGGTACCCGCTCCCGGAGCGTGCGGAGCACCGGGGGCAGCAGGTAAGTGCCCGGCGTGTTGTTGGCGCCTACCCGAAGGGGTCCCGCGGCCTGCCCCTTCAGGTCCCGGATGGCCCGTTCAGCCTCGTCGAGGAGCGAGAGGACCCGGACCGCGTACTCCTCCAAGACGCGGCCAGCCTCCGTCAGGAAGATGCGCTTGCCGATCTGCTCGAACAGTTCCACGCCCAACGCCCGCTCCAGCTCCCGGACCTGGATGCTCACGGACGGCTGGGTGATCCGCAGTTCCTCCGCCGCCCGCGAGAAGGAGCCGGCGCGGACCACGGTGTGGAAAATCTTGAGCTGGTGGACGTTGAGCATCCTCTCCTTCCTCCACTTCCACTATACCCGGTTTTGTCCGCGGGCGGACGGATCCACGGCGTGCGATCAGCCACAGGCGCTTTACACGGCCGGGCAGGGGTCGGTATCGTTACAGGCGAGGCGAGGACGGAGGCAGCGCCCGTCCGCACCCTGAGAGAGCCGGCGGCGGGTGGGAGCCGGTGGGCGGCCGGAGCGTGGTCCACCTCCAGAGCCGCGGCGGAAGACGCCGCCGGAGCGGCCCGATAGCGCCGGAGAGGGCCGGCCGCGTTGCGCGGCCGGAATCAGAGTGGTACCGCGGGAAGCCTCCCGTCTCTGAGACGTGGGGGTTTTCTTGTTGGGAACCCAGGGAGGTGTTCGGATGGACGAGCTGCTGTTGATCCCAGGCCCCACCCCTGTCCCCGCGCCGGTCCGGGAAGCGGGGGCACGGCCCATGACGAACCACCGCAGCGAAGCCTTCGCCCGGGTCCTGCGCAACGTCCTGGACGGGGTCGCGGTGCTGTACGGAACCCGGCAGGCCGTGCTGCCCTACGCGTGCTCGGGGACGGGGGTCCTGGAAGCTGCGGTGGTGAACACCCTGTCGCCCGGGGACGAGATCCTGGCGCTCTCGTGCGGGGCGTTCGGCAACCGCTTCGCGCGCATCGCCCAGGCCTACGGCGCGGAGGTCACCCGGGTGGAGGTGGAGTGGGGCCAGGGGATCCCTCCGGAGCGGTTGGAGGCGGAGCTGCGCCAGAAGCCGTACAGGGCGGTGCTGCTCACGCACAACGAGACCTCCACCGGCGTCCAGAACGACCTGCAGGCGCTGGCCCAGGCCCGCGGCGACCACCCCGCCTTGCTGCTCGTGGACGCGGTGAGCTCTCTCGGAGCCGTCCCCGTAGAGATGGACAGCCTGGGGCTGGACGTGGTGGTGACGGCGTCGCAGAAGGCGCTGGGCTGCCCGCCGGGGGTGGGCTTCTTGAGTGCGAGCCCTCGGGCGTGGGAGGCGTACCAGAAGGCCCGGATGCCCCGGTACTACTGGGATATGGGGCTGCTGGCCGAGGCGCTGCGGGCGCCGCTGGCGCAGACGCCCTTCACGCCCGCGGTGTCCGTGTTCTTCAGCCTGGAGGAGTCCTTGCGGCTGCTGCAGCAGGAGGGCTTGTCGGCGGTGTACGAGCGGCACCGCCGGCTCAGCCAGGCCACCCGGGCAGGCGTGGAAGCGCTGGGGCTGCGCCCGGTGGCGGACCCCCGGTGGGCCTCGTGGACCGTAACCGCGGTGTGGGCGCCGGAAGGGGTGAGCGTGGGCGCGCTCGTCGGCAGGCTGCGTGCCGAGCACGGGGTCGTGGTGGCTGGCGGCCAGGGGAAGCTGGAGGGGCGGGTGTTCCGCATCGGGCACCTGGGATACGTGTACCCCGAGGATGTCCTACGGTGCCTGGAGGCGTTGGGAGCGGTGCTGGCGGACCTGGGCGTGCGGGTGGACCCGCGGGCCGGGGTGGAGGCCGCCGCACGGGTCTTCGGCGCGCGAGCGGTGACGGCGTAGGCGCATGCGGGCCGCGACGAAGCGCTCCGCGCAGGTGGGAGCTCGGGTCCGGTACCGGGTCCTGGTGGCCGACGGCCTGGGCGAGGCTGGGCTGGCCCGGCTGCGCGAGCGTGCGGACGTGGAGGTGGCGGGCGGGCTCGCGGAGGACGAGCTGTGCCAGCGGCTGGAGGGCGTGCACGCCCTGGTGGTCCGCAGCCGTACCCGTGTCACGCGCTGGGTGCTGGAGTGTGCCCCGGACCTGCGGGTGGTGGCGCGCGCGGGGGTCGGGGTGGACAACATCGACGTGGAGGCCGCCACCCGTGCGGGTGTGCTGGTGGTCAACACGCCGGACAGCAGCGTGCGCGCCACCGCGGAGCACGCCGTGGCGCTGCTGCTGAGCTTGTGCCGCAACGTCCCCCAGGCGCACGCCTCGGTGCAGCAGGGCGAGTGGAAGCGCGAGGCGTTCGTGGGCACCGAGGTGTACGGCAAGACGCTGGGGGTGGTGGGCCTCGGCCGGATCGGAGGCGAGGTGGCGCGGCTCGGCCGGGCCCTGGGGATGCGGGTCCTCGCCTTCGACCCCTACGTGGGAGAGGAGCGCGCCGCCCACCTGGGCGCGGAACCCGTCTCGTTCGCCCGCCTGCTGGAGGAATCGGACTTCGTCACCCTTCACGTGCCCCTCACGTCGCAGACCCGCGGGATGATCGGCCGCGAGGAGCTGCGGCGGATGAAACGGGGTGCGCGCCTGGTGAACTGCGCGCGCGGTGGCCTCGTGGACGAGGCCGCGCTGCTCGAGGCCCTGGAGCAGGGGCACCTGGCCGGCGCGGCGCTGGACACCTTTGCGGAGGAGCCCCCCCAAGACCTGCGCCTCGTACGGCACCCGAGGGTGGTCGCCACCCCGCACCTGGGCGCGTCCACGCAGGAGGCACAGGAGGCCATCGGCGTGGACGTGGCGGAACAGGTCCTGCAGGCCCTGGAGGGCCGGCTCCCGCGCGGAGCGGTGAACGTGGCGGCCTTCCGCGGCGACGTATGGGACCGCCTGAGCCCGCACCTGGAGCTGGCGCGGGTCTTGGGCTCGCTGCTTCGGCAGCTGAGCCCCGGACCCGTGCAGGCGGTGGAGGTGCGGCTGGAGGGGGAGCTCAGCCAGGTAGAAGCCTCGCCGTTGGTGGCGTCGGTGCTGGTGGGCCTGCTCGGCGGGGTCACCGACCAGGTGGTCAACCTGGTGAACGCGACCCTGCTGGCCTCCGAGCGCGGGGTCCGGGTGGTGGAGTCGCGGCAGGAGACCAGCGAGGACTTCGCGAGCCTGATGCGGGTCACCGCCCAGACCCCCAGGGGGACGTTCCTCCTCGCGGGCACCCTCTTCGGGCGGCGCGAGCCCCGGATCGTGCGCATCGGGGAGTACCGGATCGACCTGGGCCTTGCGCCATACATGCTGTTCGCGTGGAACACCGACCGTCCCGGGATGATCGGGCGGGTCGGCACCGTGCTGGGCCGCCACGGGGTGAACATCGCGGGCATGCACCTGGGCCGGGAGAGCCGGGGCGGTGTGGCGGTCATGGTCCTCACCCTGGACGACCCGGTGCCCGCGCCTGCGGTGGACGAGATCCGCTCCCTGGACGGGATCTACGACGTCAAGGTCGCGGAGTTGTGAGGGCGGGGGTCGGGCGCCGGTGATCGACCTCAGGCAGCTACGGGAGGACCCGGACCGCTTCCGCCAGGCCCTACGCCGGCGGGGCCGCGACCCGGGCCTGGTGGACCGGGCGCTGGAGCTGGACCGCGCGTGGCGGGAAGGGCTGCGGGAGGTCGAGCGGCTGCGCGCGGAGCAGAACCGGGCGAACCAAGAGGTGGCGCGGCTTCAGGGCGACGCGCGGGAGCGCCGGATTGCCGAGGTCCGGGAGCTCGTCGCGCGCCTGCGGGCGCTCGAACCCGAGGTGCGGGCGCGGCGCGAGGCGCTGGACCAGGTGTTGCTGGAATTCCCGAACCCACCGCACGCCACGGTCCCGGACGGCAGCGGCGAAGCGGACAACGTGGTCCTCCGGTCGTGGGGCGAGCCCCGCGCCTTCGACTTCCCACCGCTGGATCACGTGGAGCTGGGGCGGAGGCTCGGCATCCTGGACTTCGAGCGGGCGGCCAAGGTGTCCGGCGCTCGCTTTTACTATTTGCTGGGCGAAGGTGCCCTGCTGGAAATGGCCCTGGTGCGCTTCGCCCTGGACCGTCTGCTGGCGCACGGGTTTGTGCCGGTGCTCCCGCCCGTACTGGTGCGCCCGGACGTGATCACCGGGGCGTGGGGAGGGGTGGCCTTCGACCCCCAACAGACCTACCGGGTGTCGGACGACGACCTGGCGCTGGTCGGCACCTCCGAACAGAGCCTGGCAGGCCTGTACCGGGACGAGGTGCTGGACGCCGAGAGGCTTCCCATCCGGCTGGCAGGCGTGTCGTGGTGCTTCCGTCGGGAAGCCGGGGCCCACGGCCGCGAGGCACGGGGTCTGTACCGGGTCCACCAGTTCGACAAGGTGGAGATGTTCTCGTACGTGCACCCGGATCGGTCGTGGGACGAGCACGAGTTCCTGGTAGGGGTGGAGGAGGAGCTGCTGCAGGCCCTCAGGATCCCCTACCGGGTGGTGCTCCTGTGCGCGGGAGACCTCGGAACGGCCTCCGCCAAGACCTACGACCTGGAGGCCTGGATGCCGGGCCGCGACGCGTACGGGGAGGTCACGTCCTGCAGCAACACCACGGACTTCCAGGCGCGGCGGCTTGAGATCCGGTTCCGGGAGCGGGGCCGGACCGACTACGTCCACACCCTGAACGGCACCGCGGTGGCCACCTCCCGCATGCTGATCGCGGTGCTGGAGAACTACCAGGAGCCGGACGGGGGCGTGCGGGTACCCGACGCCCTGGTGCCGTACACAGGGTTCGACCGCATCCCGCCCCGGGCCTGAGCCGTGGGAACCTTCGAGGAGCTACTCGCGCGCGGGGAGGCCGCCCTGGACGCGGGGGAGCTCGAAGCGGCGGAGGCGCTGCTGCGCAAGGCCGCACAGCGGGAACCCACCTCTGCGCGGGCCCACAACAAGCTGGGCGTGAGCCTCGCAAGACAGGGACGGCACGAGGAGGCGCTCGCCTGCTTCCACCGGGCCGTGGAGCTCGATCCCCTGCACGCCCCCGCCTACTGCAACATCGGGACCGTTTATGCGGAGACCGGCCGGCTGGAAGAGGCCCTGGCCGCGTACCGCAAGGCGGTGGAGGTGGACCCCGACTACTGGGTGGCTCACCAGAACCTGGCGGCTTTGTACAAGCGCACGGGGCGCTACGGGGAGTTCGTCCGGCACATGAAGCGCGCGACCCGCCTGGCGGCCCGCCGCCCCGCGGGGGAAGGTCCGGCCCGCCGGCCCGGGTGTTTGGTGGCCGTGGTGGCCGCCGCCGCCGTTCTCCTCGCTTCGCTCACGTAAACGCGGAGATCCGCGGTTGCCAAACGGCAGGAGGGAGGCCGCAGGCGGCCAGAAGCCGCACCCGGAGGGCGGGCCACTCGGTGTGCAGGAGCCGGTACACCACGGTGTCGTGCACCGTGCCGTCCCGGGCCACGTCCGCCGCGGGCTGGAACGCTTCCACCGGAACCCCCAGCTTGTTCAGGGCGCCGCGGGCCGCGGCGTTCGCCGCCGCCGTCCGCCACCGGACCCGCGGCAGCCGCAGGCGGTCGAAGGCCACCTGCAGCAGGAGCAGCATGGTCTCCGGGAACACCCCTGTGCCCCGGTAGTTGGGCAGCAGCAGCGTGCAGCACACCTCCGCACACCGCTGGGCCGGCCGCAGGTCCACAAGCCCCGTGATGCCCGCGGCGTCCAGGTCCGGCCGCACACGGACTACGAACGCGTGCACGCCCGGACGCCGCAGAACCCGACGCAGGTAGGCACGGGTGGCCTCTACGGTGGCGTCGTCCGGCCAGTCCAGCATGTGGCGGAACAGGGCCGGGTGCCAGCGGGAGGCGAGCTCGGCAGCGTCCGCGCTTGACAGGTTCTGCAGCACCACCCGCACGCCCGCCAGAGGGTACAGCTCGTCCGGAGGCAAGTAGGGGGCGAGGGCTGGGCCCACGGCCTACCCAGACAGGTCGGCGAGCACACCCAGCACGAGGAAGGCCGCGGCGGTGGCGTGGCCGAGCCCTGTGGTCACCCGGGTGGCCCGTTCCAGTCCCAGGAAGTGCCACAGCACGGCCCGCAGGGCGCGGCCGCCGTCGAGGGGGAAGGCGGGCAGCAGGTTGAAGGCCGCCAGCAGCAGGTTCACCGACGAGAGGTAGCCCATGAGCGCGGTGCCGGGACCACCTCGCCGCCGGGCGTGAGCAGACGGAAGATCCCGGCGAGCAGCAGGGACGTGGCTGGACCTGCCAGCGCCACCCACAGCTCGTGGGACGGCCGTTCGGGCTCCCGGGCGATCTGTGCCACCCCGCCGAACAGGAACAGGGTGATGCTGCGGGTCGGGATGCGGAAGCGCCGGGCCGCGAGGGCGTGGCCCAGTTCGTGTACGAGCACCGAACCGAACAGCAAGAGCGCCCCCGCAAACCCCATGGTCCAGTACGTGGTCGCCGGCAGGCCGGGGATCCTCTGGGGGAAAACTCCCGCGGCCAGTGACCAGGCGATGGCCCACACGGCCAAGAACCACGTCGCGTGCACCTGCACGGTGATGCCCAGCAGGCGACCGATGCGGATGGACCCGGTCATGCCCCCTCCCGAGCGGGCTCCCCTGGGAAGTTCACCGGATGTGGCCCGCAGCCCTGCGGGCTGTGCTAGGATCCTGGCGGGAATACGGCCCGCGCGCGGGCGGTTGTGCCCAGTAGAGCGCTTTCGACCAGGAGGTCTGTGGCATGGCGGCAAAGCCCGTGGAGGTGACCGACCAGAGCTTCGAGCGCGAGGTCCTGGGGGCGGAGTTGCCCACCGTGGTGGACTTCTGGGCCGTGTGGTGCGGCCCGTGCCGCATGATCGCCCCCATCGTGGAGGAGCTGGCCGGCGAGTACGAGGGCCGCGTGAAGTTCGCCAAGCTCGACGTGGACCGCAACCCGGCCACGGCCATGCGGTACAACATCCTGTCCATCCCCACCCTGGGCGTGTTCAAGGGCGGCGAGATGGTGGATCGCATCATCGGCTACATGCCGAAGGCGGAGCTCAAGCGCCGCATCGAGGCCGCGCTGGGCGCTACCGTGTAGGCGGTCCCTTCTGACGCACCAGTTCGGACAGCGCCTCGTGGATGTGGAACAGCACCACGAGGGCTTCAAGCGCGAGCCGCAGCGACGCGCAGGCCAGCAGGAACCCTACCGGCGCCGCCACCACACCGACCAGGGCCGTGGCCCCGCCCTGGACGAGGCTTGCCAGCAGGAACACCGTCGAGAGGAGGCCTGCCAGGGCCACGCCCAGGCTGTACGCCCAGCGGGCCACGTGCGGGGTCACCGCCCGGCGGAAGGAGAAGTCAAACAGCGCGGCAAGGAACCCTTCCCGGTCGGAGATGGCCATGCCTCCCTCCACGGCCAGTTTCGGGGTCCGCAGTCCAGCTCCCTCTCGGACTACCCCTGCTGGGCGAGCCAGCGCTCGGCTTCCATGGCGGCCTGGCAGCCGAACCCGGCGGCGGTCACCGCCTGCCGGTACGTGTGGTCGTGGACGTCCCCGGCGGCGAACACACCCTCCACGCTGGTCATCATCCCGCGGGTGAGCACCACGTAACCGGCGGGGTCCAGCTCCAGCTGGCCGCGGAAGACGTCGGTGTTCGGGATGTGGCCGATGGCCACGAACACGCCGTCGGTGGACAGCTCATGGGTCTCGCCCGTCTGGGTGTGGCGCAGGCGCACGCCGGTGACCCGGGAGTCCTCGCCCAGGATCTCGTCCACCACGTGGTTCCACACGAAGGAGATCTTGGGGTGCCGGAAGGCGCGGTCCTGCAGGATGCGGCTGGCGCGCAGCTGGTCCCGGCGGTGGACCACCTGCACCTGCTCCGCGAGGTTGGCCAGGTACAGGGCCTCCTCCATGGCGGTGTCACCGCCGCCCACCACCACCACTCGCTTGCCCCGGAAGAAGAAACCGTCGCAGGTGGCGCAGGTGCTGACGCCCCGCCCCAGGTACTCCGCCTCGGACGGCAGCCCCAGCATTCGAGGCCGCGCGCCCGTGGCCACGATCACCGCCCGGGCCTCGTACACCTCGCCGTTGGACGCGCCCACCCGCAAGGGCCGGCGGCGGAAGTCCACGGAGGTGGCGTCCTCGGCCACGAACTCCGCGCCCACCCGCTGCGCCTGCTGGCGCATGCGCTGCATCAGCTCAGGCCCCAGGACGGGTTCGGCGAAGCCGGGGAAGTTCTCCACCTCGGTGGTGAGCATGAGCTGGCCTCCGGGCTGCGAGCCCTCCAGGACCAGCGGCCGCAGGTTCGCTCGGGCTGTGTAGATGGCCGCGGTGAGCCCTGCAGGCCCCGAACCCAGGATGATCACGTCACGCATCGGCCCTCCCTCCGTGCTTGAACGGCCCACCCGGTCCGGGGATTCCCCCCGGCGGGGTATATCCTAGACGAGAACGGCCTCGGGGGTCGGGATGAACGCGCGGTTCCGCACGGACGTGGACTACTACGAGGTGCTGCAGGTGCACCCGAACGCCCATCCCGCCGTCATCCGCAAAGTCTACCACGTGCTGATGCTGGAGCTCCGGCACCACCCCGACCTGGGAGGGGAGTTGGAGCGGGCGCAGCTGATCAACGAGGCGTTCGCGGTGCTGTCGGACCCGGAGCGCCGGCAGGAGTACGACCGGTTCCGGCTGGAAGCGGGGCTGCGCAGCGAGGCACCGGGTGCCGCGCGGACGGCCGCGGAGCATCCCGCGGACCCTGAGCTGCACGCGGCGCTGCTCGAGCGCCTGCAGGAGGCCATGACCGCTCTGTCCGCATGGCCCCCCCGGAAGACCCCTCCTCCTTTCTGCCGCGGCCGGGTGGCAGGGCTCGAGGCAGGTCCCCTCGGACGCACGTACGGGTTCCGCTATATGGGGTCCATCCGTTCCGCACAGGAGCGGTTCGGTCCAGAGCTCGACTTCCGCACGTACGCCCAGGCTTTGGGCGGCGCGCGCATGCTCGTGGTGGCGGCGGGCGGAGTGCTGGTGGCCGGGATGTTGGCCGGGCCGCGGGACCGCATCGGGCAGGAGGGCGTGGTGCGGGCCTTCGTGGTGGAGGTCACAGGGGGTGAGGTGGACCCGGAAACGGTGGGCCGGCTCCTGCACGGGGTCGAGTACCTGGACACCGGAGACCGCCGGCGTCGGACGCGCGCTCTGGACCTGTGGCTCGCCTGCGTCACCCGGGAACCGGAGGAGACCTCGCTGGTGCTGGCCGCGTACCCGCTGTAGGAGGTGGAGGCACAAGCGAGCGGCAGGCTGCGCTGCGCGAGGTCGTCCTGCTCTTCCTCAAGCTGGGCACCATCGGGTTCGGTGGGCCTGCGGCGCACATCGCGCTCATGCACGACGAGGTGGTGCGGCGCCGCCGGTGGCTGTCCGACGCGGAGTTCCTGGACTTGGTGGGCGCCACGAACCTCATCCCCGGCCCCAACTCCACCGAGCTCGCCATCCACCTGGGCTACCGCCGCGCAGGCGCGTGGGGCCTGGTGTTGGCGGGGGCCAGCTTCATCGTGCCCGCCTTCCTCACGGTACTGGCCTGCGCGTGGGCGTACGTTCGGTACGGGGCCCTGCCCGAAGTCCAGGCGGCGCTGTACGGCGCCAAGCCCGCCATCCTGGCCGTGGTGGTGCACGCACTGTGGCGGCTCGGCCGGACGGCGCTCAAGGACGCCGCGACGGTGGTGGCGGCGACCGCGGCGGTGGTGCTCGCCTTCGCCGGGGTGCACGAGCTGCTGTTGCTGGCCGCAGGCGGGCTCGGCCTGTGTCTGGTGCGGGGCCTGCGTCCGCCCGGGGCGCTGTGGGCGGGCGCAGGCCTGGCCGCGGCTGGCCCGACGGCCGTGCCGTTCGATCTGGCCACCTTGTTCTTCACGTTCCTCAAGATCGGGTCGGTGCTGTTCGGCAGCGGCTACGTGCTGCTCGCGTTCTTGCGTGCGGACTTCGTGGTGCGGCTCGGATGGCTCACAGAAGCGCAGCTGCTGGACGCGGTGGCCGTGGGGCAGGTGACCCCTGGGCCCGTGTTCACCACCGCCACCTTTGTGGGCTACCTGCTGGGCGGCGGGGTGGGCGCCGTGGTGGCCACCGTGGGGATCTTCCTGCCCGCCTTCGTGTTCGTGGCCGCCACCCACCCGCTCGTCCCGCGGATGCGCCGCTCCGCGGTCGCCTCAGCCTTCCTCGACGGTGTGAACGCGGTGTCCCTGGCCCTCATGGCCGCGGTCACCTGGCACCTGGGGACCGCAGCCGTGGTGGACGCGCCCACCGCGGTGCTCGCCGCGGTGGCGCTTGCGGTGGTGGCGCAGGGCCGTGTGAACTCCGCCGTGGTGCTGGTGGCCTGCGCCGGGGTGGGGCTCCTGGTGCGGGCCCTGGCCCCGTGACGCGGACGTGAAGGGCGGGGTCCAAGCTGGTAAGACTGAAGGGAGGTGTGACCCATGCGGAGAGTCCGGTGGTGGGCAGCGCTTTCGGTCGCGCTGCTTGCAGGTGTCGGTGCGGCCGCGCAGTCGTACAAGGCGGGGGAGTACCAGACCGGTGCGACCACCGGTCCGCGGTGGAAGGTGCAGGCCAGCACGGGCGCCACCCACGCGGGGTTCGCGGCTGCAGGCGAGGCGGCCGCGTCCGTGGACCAGCACCTGGGGCACGCGCTGAACTGCATCGAGGGCCGGCAGGGCCGCAACTTCAACGCCCGTTGGGGCCACGTGTGTGAGGGACAGGGCCAGGGGCTGCTCCCGGACCTGCGGCAGGACCCCGCGGGCCGCCCGTGGCTGCTGGTGGCCGAGGCCGCTGACCAGCTGGCGCTGCGGGGCCTGCGGACCCAGGACCTGGGGCAGAAGAAGAACGCGGCGCGGGGTGTTTCCGCGCTGCTGCAGCTCATCGCACAAGCTCCCTAGAAGCCTGTGCGGAAAGGCTGTCGGCCAGCCCGGACCGGGACGGTCGAGGGGCTGTCCCGCGGGGGCCCCCAGACCACCCCAGGCCACCTTCCCTTGAGGGGTTTTCCGGAAGAGGCTCGTAGCGTACTGTAGGAGGCGGAGACGGCCGCTCCGGGCCTCACCGGGTTCCGCGGGCGCCGTACAGGAGGCGGACGTTGGACGGAGCGGTGGCCGCACCGCCCGTGGGCCGACGGTGGCTGCGGGTCGGGGCGGTCGTCCTGTTCGTGGTGGCCCTTGCGGCGGCCTTCGGGTCCGCCTTCCGCGGCCGCCCGCCGCGGTCCACACCGATAGCGGGACGCCCCGCGCCCAGCTTCGAGGTCCCGCGCCTCGATCGAGGCCGGCTCTCTTCGGCGGACCTCGTTGGCCGTGTGGCGGTGGTGAACTTCTGGGCGTCGTGGTGCCTCCCGTGCCGGGACGAAGCCCCGGTGCTGCAGGCCCTGTGGGAGGCGGGGCGTGACCTTGGGTTGATGGTAGTCGGCGTGAACGTGTGGGACCCGCCGCAGGAGGCTCGTACGTTCGTTGCGCGTTACGGACTCACCTTTGCCAACGGCGCGGACCGGGACGGCCGGGTGGCCATCGCCTTCGGCCTCGCGGGCGTTCCGGAGACCTTCGTGCTGGACCGCTCAGGGGTGGTGGTGCGGCGGTTCGTGGGCCCGTTGGACTCACGGTCCCTCGTGGCAGAGCTCCGTCGGCTCGGGATCTCCCTTCCGGAGACGGCGCGGTGAGCGAACTCGGGCAGCTGGCCACCGTGCTCGGTGCGGTGTGCTGCGCCTACGCGGCCGGAGCACAAGCCTGGGCGGCGCGTACGCAGGACCCCCGGTGGCGTGAGAGCGGCTTCCGCGCGCTGGTGGCGTGCGCCGCGTGCTTGGGGCTGGCCTGCGCGGTTTTGGTGTACGCCCTGCTGCAACACGACTTCCGGATCGAGTACGTGGCCCGCAACGCCAGCTTGGCCACGCCCTGGTGGTACCGCGTGAGCGCCCTGTGGGGCGCGCAGGCCGGATCGCTTCTGTTCTGGAGCTGGCTACTGGCCACGGTGGGTGCGGCCGCGGTGGCGGGTCAGCGCCGCGCCCATCCGGAGCTGTGTACGGTGGCCTCCGCGGTGCTCGCGCTGCTCGTGGGGTTCTTCGTGGTCCTGGTGGCCGCGGTGGAGCGGCCGTTCCGGGTCCTGGCCTTCGCCCCGGCGGACGGGAGGGGGCTCAACCCGCTCTTGGAGGACCCTGGGATGGTGGTGCACCCGCCACTGCTGTACCTGGGGTTCGTGGGGCTCGCCGTGCCGTACGCGTTCGCCATGGCCGCCCTGGTGACTCGAAAGGTGGACGGCGGCTGGCTTGGGGCCACGCGGGGCTGGGCCACCGGCAGCTGGCTCGCCCTGGGCGCGGGGCTGGTGGTGGGCGGGTGGTGGGCCTACCGGACGTTGGGGTGGGGTGGGTACTGGGGCTGGGACCCGGTGGAGAACGCGGCGCTCGTGCCGTGGTTGCTCGCCACCGCGTACTTGCACTCCGCGGTGGTACAGGAACGGCGCGGCGCGTTCGTCACCTGGAACCTGGCCCTGGTGGTGCTGAGCTTCGTGGCGGCGATGTTGGGCACGTTCCTGACGCGCACGGGCCTGGTGGTGTCGGTGCACACCTTCGCGCAGTCGGAGATCGGGCCGTACTTCCTGGCCTTCGTGGTCGCGGTACTCGCGGGCTCTCTGGGGCTGCTGGCCTGGCGCTGGGACGACCTGCGCACCGGGCCTGCGTCGGTATCTGTGGCATCGCGGGAGGGCGCGTTCCTGTTCAACAACGTGCTGTTCGTCGGGTTCGCGGCGGCGGTGCTGGTGGGCACCCTGTACCCCACGGTGGTGCAGGCCCTGGAAGGTGTGCAGCTGTTCGTCGGCCCTCCCTACTACTTGGCGGTGTCCGCGCCGCTCGGGCTCGCCCTGCTGGTGCTCATGGGACTCGCCACCGCGCTGCCGTGGGGGAGGGCGAGCCACGCCACGATCCTGCGCCTCAGGCTGCCCCTGTTCGCGGCCCTCGCTGCAGCCGTGGCCGCGGGTGTGCTGCTGCGCAGGCCCGGGGTGGTGGCCGCGGCCGCGGCGGTGGCGTTCGCGCTCGCGAGCACCCTGCAGGCGTTCGCAGAGGCCGCGGCCTCCGGGGCGCGGGCCGGCCGCGGCCTGCTCGGCGGGCTTCGAGACGCCTTCCGCTGGCGACGGCGCCGGTACGCAGGGTACCTGGTACACCTGGGCGTGCTGGTCATGGTCGTGGGGATCGTCGGTAGCCACGCCTACGTGCGGGAGCGGGAAGTCGCGCTGCGTCCGGGCGAACGGTTCACCGTCGGGCCGTACGAGGTCACCTACCGCGGGCTGGAGCACGGCGGGACACCCCTTGCGGAGGTCACCCGCGCGGTGCTGGAGCTCCGCGAGGGAGGCGGCAGCGCGGTGCTACGGCCCGTGCGCCTGTACTACCCGCGGCGGGACCAGGTGGTGAGCCGACCCGCCATCCGGTCCACCCTTCGGGACGACGTGTACGCGGTGCTGAGCGCCTTCGAGGGAGACCGGGCCACGGTGCGGGTCTGGGTGAACCCTCTGGTCCGGTGGGTCTGGGCCGGCGGCCTCGTCGCGTTCTTCGGAGGGTTGCTCCTCCTGTGGCCCGACCGGCGGGCCCCGAAGCTCCCGTCGCCTCCCCTGCGGCCCTCTCGGGACGGACACCCCGCGCGGCGTGCGCAGGCCGCCCGCGAGGTGGTGCGCGCGCTCGGCGGCTCGACGAGGGAGGGCAGCCGGCCGTGAAGCCGGTTGTGCTCGTGCTGTGCTTGGTCGCGCTCGCGGCCCAGCCCGCGGGTGCACAGGCGCTGGATGACCGGGTTCGGGCCGTGGCCTCCCGGCTCATGTGCCCGGTGTGCGAGGGCCGGACGGTGGCGGAGTCCACCTCGCAGCTCGCGGCGCAGATGCGGGCGCTCATCCGCGAGCGGCTCGCCCGCGGGGAGGCGGAGGAGGAGGTGGTGCAGTACTTCGTGGACCGCTACGGGCCTTCGGTACTGGCAGCCCCGCCCCCGCGGGGCTCAGGGCTGGCGCTGTGGGCCCTGCCCGTGCTCCTGGTCGCTGCCGGCGCCGCGTACGTGCTCGTGCGCTTGTGCGGCCCTGGAGGTCCAGAGGAGGATGCGGCGTAGCGTCTGGGCCTGGGTGTGCGGCTTGGTGGCGTGCACCGCAGGCGCCGCCGCGGCGGCGGAGGTGCGGGGCTGGGTCGTACACGGTGAGACCGGCCGGCCGCTTGCGGGTGTGGAAGTGAGGGTGCTCGGCATGGAGGCCGGGGCGCCCCCCGCGGAGGTGGTGGCGCGCACGGACGCACGCGGGGGCTTCCGGGTCGGGCGACCCATGCAGCGCCGGACCGTGGTGGTGCAGGCCACCTACCGCGGGGTCGTGTACACCTCGGGCCCCCACCGTCCAAGGGACGACCTGGTGCTGACCCTGCGGGTGTTCGAAACCACCCAGGACCCGCGCGGGCTGTACGTGGCGCGGCGGGCCACGTTGCTGGAGCTGGCCCCCGCCGGCCTCGTGGTGCGGGAAGTGGTGGTGCTGGGCAACGCCTTGCGCCGGACCTTCACAGGTCAGGCAGGGGCCACGGTGCGCGTGCCGTTGTTCGTCGGCGCGCAGGACGTGCGGGTGATGAGCGGCATGGCCCCTGCGGGGACCGACCCGTCCGGAGCGCTGGTGGACACCCTGCCGGTTTGGCCCGGCGAGCGCCCTGCGGTCCTGGCGTACCGGGTGGCGGTGCGCGGGCCCGCCCTCCTGGAGCTCCCGGTGGGCCTTCCCACGTTGACGCTGGACGTGTTCGCAGCCGAGCCCTTGCGGGTGTCCTCCGAAGTCCTGACACCCCGCGAGGAGCGGGAGGTGGAAGGGCGGCGTGTGGTGCGGCTGGCCGCGGACCGCCTCCCCCCGGACCTGGTGGTGCGCATGCGGGTCTTTGGCCTCCCGCGGCCTTCGGCTGCGCCGGCGTGGGCCTTGGGCGGGCTCGTCGCTGCCGCTTGCACCGCCTTCGTGGCCCGGCCCTTCCTCCGGGGAGGTTGATCCGCGCGGGGTTTCCCGCTACACTCGGTTCGCATGCACACGCAACCACAAGCCCTCCTGTTCGCCCCGCGTCAGTGCATCTGTCCTCGGCGGGGGCAGGGCCGTGGCTGTGGCCACGCCGGCCTCCGCTCCGCCTAAAGCCTGTCCCGGAAACCCCTCGAGCGAACGGTCTGGGGTCCCCAGAAATCGCAGGGTGGTTTACCGGCACGCGGCCGGAGCACTCGAGTTCGAACTAGCTCGCCTGACCGGCCGCGCCCGCCGGCCTCTCGAGGCCTGGAGGTGGACGGATGCGACGCGGACACGGGCTTTCGAGTTTAGATTGCTGCCAGCAGGTCCAAACCGAGCCTTCCGACGGCCGGATCAGCCGCCGGCATTTCCTGGCCTCGCTCCTCGCGGCCGTCTTGGCCGGGTGGGACGCGACTCGGAGCCTGGCGTGGGGTCAGGGGCGGCGCCGCGTAAGGCTCGGCTTCTGTGGCCAGCTCTTGTGCGTGGTGCCCTATGAAGTAGCCCGCCACCACGGGTACTTCGCAGAGCAAGGGCTGGACGTCGAGCTGGTGTACTTCCGCGGCGGGGCCGCGGCCATGCAAGCCCTGATGGGTGGGGCCGTGGACTACGCGGCCACCTCCTTCGACGTGGCCCTCGGTGCCTTCGCCCGGGGTGCGCGCGTCGTGCGCTTCTTCACCACGGGCCGCCTGCCCCTATTCGCGCTGGCCACCGCTCCGGCCCAGGCCGACCGCCTGCGGCGCATCGCAGACCTCGCAGGCCGGACGGTGGGTGTGTCCGGGCTCGGCAACGCCGACCACGCCCTCGCCCTGTTCCTCCTGCGGCGCGCCGGGGTGGACCCCGCGCAGGTACGGTTCGCGGTGTTGGGGCCGAACCTGTACGACGCGCTGCGCGTGGGCCACGTGGACGCGGGCATGGTGCAGGAACCGGCCCTGACCCTGCTCAGCCGCGCGGGCGGTCGCGTGCTGGCCAACCTGATGGATCTCCGGGAGGCAGAGCGCTACCTGGGCGGTGCGTACGAGTTCATGGGCGTGGCCGTACGCCGGGACGACTGGTCCAGCCGCGAGGCGGAGATGCGGGCGCTGGCGCGGGCCCTCACCCGGGCCCTGCGGCTCGTGCACTACGGCACCCCGAAGCTCGTGGTCCAGGCCCTGCCGGCCGAGCTGGTGGCCGGCGGCGACCGCGAGCTGTTCGAGCAGGTGCTGGCGCGCCACCGCCGGTCCCTGTACCCGCAGAACGGCCGGCCGGACCTCGCCGCCGCCCGGCGGGTGGAACGGCTGCAGCGGGAGGCCGGGGTGCTGCCGCGTCCGGTGGACGTGGCGGAGCTCGTGACCACCGCCGTGGTGGAGGGGCTGTGAAGGCCCTACAGGTCCGCGGCCTGGCGGTGCGCTACGGGACCCACGCGGTCCTCCAGGGGGTGGACTTGGAGCTCGGCGAAGGCGAGTTCGTGGGCCTCGTGGGGCCGTCGGGCTGCGGCAAGAGCACCCTGCTGCGCTGCGTGGCCGGGCTCGTGAGCCCGGCGTCTGGTTCTGTGTCGGTGTTCGGGAGGCCGGTACGCGGCCCGGACCCGGAGGTGGGCATCCTGTTCCAGGACGACGCCCTGCTGCCCTGGCGCACCAGCCGGGAGAACGTGGCGCTGCCGCTCCGGTTCCGCGGCGTTGACCGCCGCGACAGCCGGGAGCAGGCCGAGGCGTGGCTGCGGCGCGTGGGGCTGCTGGGCGCGGCGGACCGGTATCCCGGGCAGCTGTCAGGCGGCATGCGCAAGCGGGTGGCGCTGGCCCAGGTGCTGGCGGCGCGCCCCAAGCTGCTGCTCATGGACGAGCCCTTCGCCAGCGTGGACGCCATCGTCCGCCACTTCCTGGAGGCGGACGTGCTGCGGCTCGTGCAGGAAGAGGGGATCTCGGTCCTCCTCGTCACCCACGACCTGGAGGAGGCCATCGCGCTGAGCGACCGCGTGGCGGTGATGTCCGCAGGCCCGGCAGCCCGGGTGGTCCGGGAGTTCGCCGTGCCCTTCGGCCGGCCCCGGGACCTGGTGGGCGTGCGCTCGCAGCCCGCCTTTGGGGTCCTGGTGGAAGCGGTGTGGGACGCGCTGCGGTCGGAGGTGTCGCGCATGGGCTGGGAGGTGCCGGCGTGATCCGGGCCGCGGCAGCGCTGTGCGTGCTCGGGGCCTGGGAGCTGGCCTCTCGCCTTAGGTGGCTGGACCCCTTCTTGGTTCCGCCTCCAAGCCGGGTCGCTTCCGTGCTGTACGAGCTCGTGGGCACCGGCCAGGTGTGGCCGCACTTCCGCGCGACGGTCTGGGAAGCGGTGGCGGGCCTGGTGGTGGGGACCGCCTGCGGGTCTGCACTCGGCCTGCTGTCGGCCACGGTGCGGCCGGTGGCGGAGGTGCTGGAGCCGGTCATGGCGGTGCTCAACGCGGTGCCGCGGGTGGTGCTGGCGCCGCTGTTCGTCATCTGGTTCGGGATCGGGACGGCGTCCAAGGTCGCGCTGAGCTTCCTCCTGGTCATGGTGGTCATGTTCTTCGCCACGTACACCGGCGTGCGGGAGGTGGACCCGCGCCTGGTGGAACGCGTGCGGACCCTGGGCGGCGGGAGGCGCGACGTGGTGCGCGAGGTGTACGTGCCGTCCGTGGGCGCGTGGGTGGTGAGCGGCCTGAAGGTGGCCGTGGGGTTCGCCTTCACCGGTGCTGTGGTGGGCGAGTTCGTGGCTTCCAGCCAGGGCCTGGGTTACCTGCTGTCGTTCGCCCAGAGCACCTACAACGCGTCCCTGACCCTGGCCCTCATCGGCCTCGTGGTGGCGGCGATCCTGCTGTTGTTCTGGGGCTTCGGCCGGCTGGAGCGGTGGTGGCTGCGTTGGAGGCCCACCGACCCCGAGCCGGTCCGCCGCGCCCCGAAGCCCGCCCCCGCCGCCCGCCCTGCGGAGCAGGCCCCATAGACGGCGAGGGCCGGGATCGCGGCCCTCGCAGAGTGGGTTGTGCATCTCAAAAAGAAGCGCCCCGGGAGGTGCCCGGGGGCGAGCAGGCCGGGGCTCACGCCTGGGCTGGCTGCTGGGCGCTGCGCAGCCCGAGGAAGGCCGCGAGCAGCACCGCCAGCACCAACCCCCAGGCCACGACCGGCTCCGCGGGCACGTGCAGGCCCAACACGGGCTCAAGCGCGTACGCGCCCGGTCCCATGAGGGCCACCGCCACGGCCGCCGCGCTGTTGACCAGCGGGTACTCGTACCCGCCGTTCTGCGCCCACAGCCCGTTCCGGGCGTGGACCAGCGCGATGGCCGCGGCCATCACGGCCACGATCAGCACCGCGGCCACGGGCACCAGCAGGCCGAGCGCCAGCAAGGCACCGCCCACGAACTCCGCGAGCCCGGCCACTAGCGCCCACAGCCGCCCGGGACGCAGCCCGAGCTGCTCCATCCAGGCCGCGGTCCCGCCGAGGCCGCCGCCGCCGAACCAGCCGAACAGCTTCTGAGCCCCGTGCCCGACGAACAGGAGCCCGACGACGGTACGAAGGATCAGCAGGCCCAGGTCCAGCATCGGACTCACCTCCTTTCGCCGTCACGGGTGCCGGGGCGGCCCTGCCGCCCCGGCCCAGGGATCAAGCGGCGAGCTCCACCGGGACCTTCTTCGGGAGCAACTTCTGCTCGACCGGAACCCGGATCTCCAGGATCCCGTCCCGCCACTGGGCGCGGGCCTGCGCCGCGTCCAGCCCGGCGGGCAGGGTCAGGGTGCGCTCGAAGCGCCCGTACGGGATGCCGATCATCACCACGTCGTCCCGGGGCACTTCAGGCGCCTTCCGCTCCCCGCGGACCGTCAGGGTGTTCGGACCCGCCAGGATCTCCACGGCCTTCGGGTCCACCCCGGCCAGGTCCAAGCGGACCACGAAGTGGCCGTCTGCGAAGTACGCGTCCATGGCGGGCACGAACGCCACGTCCGCGGTGGTCTCGGAACCGAAGATCCGGTCGAACAGGTTGCTGAGCTCCCGCTGGAGCGCCGCGATCTCCGCAAAGGGACTCGTCCGACGCACCAGCATGGCCCATCACCTCCTCTCCCGAGATCTTCGGCGCCCGCACCCGCGGGCGTGGACGCGCACCAGGGTGCCCGGCGCGAGGTCGCGCCCGCCGGGTGAGGAGGTGGAGTCGCCAGCCCGGGCAAGCCAGCGTGCGGACACGACCCGGGCCGGGCGGCCCCTGGCCGCATCCACTTCTGGAAAACGAGGCGCAAGGCGCGTTATTCCCGGACCCGGCCCGGGCCGCGGGTGGGTGCGGGCCGGGGGGCGGGGGGTGCGTACGGGACCGGCACGTACTCCACGGAGGGCCTGCGGGGCCCGGCCTGAGGGTAGAGGGCCATCAGCCGGTGCACCTCCTGCGGCATCTCCGTGGACACCCGCAGCCCGAGCGCCCGCGCCTCCTCCACGGTGATGGGGTAGTCGTGGGTCCACCGGCCGCTGCTGAGGGCTTCCGCCACCGCCTCCGCCTGCTCCGGCTGCATCTTGTCCTCCAACAGCTCCCGCACCGCGGCCCGCACCTGCCGCAGGGCCTTCTCCGCAATGTCCGCCAGAATCACCGTCTGGTCGTCCACCTCGTTGATGTTCTTCCGCTCCAGCACCTTCAGCACCGACGCCGCAGGGTACTGGCCCAGCTGCGGGTCCACGGGCCCCAGGACCGCGTGCGGGTCCATGACGATCTCGTCCGCAGCCAGGGCGATGAGGGTGCCGCCGGACATGGCGTAGTGAGGCACGAACACCGTCACCTTGCCTCGGTGGGACCTCAGCGCCCGGGCGATCTGCTCCGCCGCCAGCACGAGCCCCCCGGGGGTGTGGAGGATGAGGTCGATGGGCATCTCGGGTGGGGTGAACCGGACCGCCCGCAGCACCGCCTCGGAGTCGTCGATGTCGATGTAGCGAACGAGAGGGAAGCCCAGCAGGCTCATGGTCTCCTGGCGGTGGATCATGGCGATGACCCGGGAGCCCCGGCGGCGCTCCAGCTCGTGGAGGAGGCGCAGCCGCGCGGCCTCCAGCCACCGCCGCTGCAGCACGGGCTGGAGGGCGGAGAGGATGAAGAATACCCACAGGAGATCGAGGAACGACACCGCAGCCTCCGTCAAGGAAATAGACTTGACAGCCGTTCTCTCCCTCCGCGACACTGGAGGCGGGAACGAGTATACCGTGGAGGGCTGGCCATGAGCACGGTCCTGGATGGTCTGTCGCCGCGGTTGGAGATCCGTCTGGGGGCGGAGGCGTGGGCGGCGGACGGGCCCGCGGGGACGGTGACGCAAGTGGTGGTGAGCCCGCGGGAGCGCCGGGTGGTGGGCGTGGTGGTCCGCCTGCCCACGGGGCGGGAGGTGACCGTGCCCGCCGAGCAGGTGGCGGACGCCACCGAGGAGCGGGTGTCCCTGCGGCCGAGCCTCGGGGAGCTGGAGGCACTCCCGGCGTGGCAGCCGGAGGCCCACACGCCCGCCGCGCTCTCGTGGCCCGGCTGGCGACGGCTCCGCGAGGGGGGTGCCTGGCTTCGGATCCCCGGCCCGCTGCGGCGGATGGACGGGCTCGAGCGCAGGCTCGCGGCCGAAGCGCAGGCACGCCCGGAGGAGCGCGTGGTCGCAATCCGGCGGGGGCAGCGGGTGGTGGCGAGCGACGGCCCCATCGGACGCGTGGACATGGTCCTCGTGGACGCCGCCATGGGCCGCGTGAAGCACCTGGTGGTGCGCCAGGGGCTGTTGTTCTCCCGGGACGTGGCGGTCCCCGCGGACTGGGTGAGCACCGTGGAGGAAGACGCGGTAATCCTGGAGGCGTCCCGGGACGCGGTGGCCCACCTGCCCGTCTACCGCCCCGACGACGAGCTGGCGCGCGACGTGGAGGAGGCGCTGAACCGGGAGGAACTGCTGCGCGTCCTGGCCCTCCCGGTCCGGGTCTGGGTCCAAGACGGGCTTGTGGTCCTGCGCGGCCACGTGCACAACCGGGCGCTTGCGGCTCGGGCGGAGGAGGTGGCGCGGTCGGTGCCCGGGGCGTTGGAGGTCCGCAACGAGCTCGTGGTGGACCACGAGTTGCTCCAGGAAGTCGTGGCCTCGATCCAGGCGGACGAGGCCACCCGGACCCTTCGGGGCTACTTTCTGCGCGTCCGGGACGGGGTCGTGGAGCTGAGCGGCACCTTGCCGTCCCTGGAGGACGCGCGGCGGTTGGAGGCGGCCATCGCCCGCGTCCCGGGCGTGCGGGGGGTTGCCAACCACCTGACGGGCCTCGACATCCCGCCCAGCTGGCGCCAGGTGGTGCAGCCTGAGGTGGGCCGGCCGGTGTACGCCACCGACCAGGAGCTGGGCCGGGTGGAGGCGGTGGTGATCGACCCGCGCAACCGCCGGGTGCAGGCGGTGGTGGTGGCGGGCGAGTTCCCGGACGCAGGTGCTCCCCCGTCCGCCGCAGGCCCCCTGTGGGAGCGGCGGGTGGTGATTCCGATGGAGGACGTGGAGCGCGTGACCCCGGCCGGGATGTTCCTCCGGGTGCACGCCGGGCAGGCCGCGGAGCGGCCGGACCTGCGGGAGGACCGGTACCCGCCGGCCCCGTCCGGCTGGAGGCCGCCGTTCCCGTACGAACGTGGGCAGGTGCGTTGGCCCGCGGAGGCTGCTTATTAGACTGTCAAGTCAATTGACAATAACGTTGTCAAGTCTCTATCCTGGCGTTGAACTGCCAGGGAGGACGCTGGGGTCAGGCGGTGGCGGAGCGCACACGGTGGGACGACCGTCCCGTGTACGTGATCAGCGTGGCCGCGGAGCTGGCGGGCGTGCACCCGCGCACCCTGCGGATCTACGAGGCGAAGGGCCTGATCCGGCCCGCGCGGCGCAACCACATCCGGCTGTTCAGCGAGCGGGACGTCCAGCGGGTGCGCCTGATCCAGTACCTGACCCAGCAGGTGGGGCTGAACCTGGCCGGCGTTCGTCTGTTCCTACAGATCCAGGAGCGGCACGAGGAGCTGTTCCAGTGGGTGCTGGAGTGGACCGAGGCAGGGCAAGACCGGCGGGAAAGGAGGGAACGGCGATGAGCGTGTTGCGGTGGGACCCGTTCGAGGAGCTGCGGGAAGTCCAGCGGTCGCTGGACCGGCTGTTCGACGAGCTGGCAGGCCGCAGGCCCGCGCGCCGGACGCAGGCGCGGGAGGCGGCGGTGTGGGAGCCCGCGGTGGAGGTGTACGAGACGGACCAGGAGGTGGTGGTCCGGGCGGAGCTCCCGGGTGTGGATCCCAAGGACGTGAACGTCACCGTCCAGGACAACACCGTCACCATCGAGGCGGAGGCGCGCGAGGAGCAGGAGGAGCGCGGCCGGACGTACCTGCGCCGCGAGCTGCGCTACGGACGCTTCGTCCGGAGCCTCGCCCTGCCGGCGGAGGTCCGTTCCGACGCGGCCAAGGCCAGCTACCGCAACGGCGTGCTGGAGGTGCGCGTGCCCAAGAGCGAGCGGGCCAAGCCCAAGCAGGTGAAGGTGGAGGTGAGCTGACCAACACGCGGGGCGGCCCTGGCCGGGGCCGCCCCGGACGGAGGGAGCAACGATGGGCAGGGTCGTCGGCATCGATCTCGGCACCACGAACTCGGTGATCGCAGCCATGGTGGGCGGCGAGCCCGTAGTCATCCCCAACCGGGAGGGCAGCCGGCTCACCCCGTCCGTGGTGGCGTTCACGAAGACCGGGGAGCGACTCGTGGGCCAGATGGCCAAGCGCCAGGCCATCCTCAACCCCGAGAACACCATCTACTCCATCAAGCGCTTCATGGGCCGTCGCTTCCACGAGGTGGAGACGGAGCGCAAGATGGTGCCCTACAAGGTGGTGGAGGGCCAGCACGGGATGGCGGTGGTGGAGATCCCCGCCGCCGGCCGCACCTTCACCCCGGAGGAGATCTCCGCCATGATCCTCCAGAAGCTCAAGGAGGACGCGGAGGCGTACCTCGGGGAGAAGGTGGACGCCGCGGTCATCACCGTGCCCGCGTACTTCAACGACGCCCAGCGGACCGCCACCAAGAACGCGGGCGAGATCGCGGGTCTGAAGGTGCTGCGGATCATCAACGAACCCACCGCCGCCTGCCTGGCCTACGGGCTCGACAAGAAGGGCTCGGAGACGGTGCTGGTGTGGGACCTGGGGGGCGGCACCTTCGACGTCTCCGTGCTGGAGATCGGAGAGGGGGTGTTCCAGGTGCGCGCCACCGCGGGGGACACCCACCTGGGCGGGGACGACTGGGACGAGCGGATCGTGAACTGGCTCGCGGACGAGTTCCGCAAGCAGCACGGGATCGACCTGCGGCAGGACCGCCAGGCCCTGCAGCGCCTGCGGGAGGCCGCGGAGCGGGCCAAGATCGAGCTCAGCTCCATGGTCCAGACCACCATCAACCTGCCCTTCATCACCGCGGACGCCACCGGCCCCAAGCACCTGGACATGGTCCTCACCCGCGCCAAGTTCGAGGAGCTGACAGCGGACTTGGTGGAGCGGTGCATCGGGCCCTTCCGCCAGGCCCTCCAGGACGCCAAGCTCAGCGAGCGCGACCTGAACGAGGTGATCCTGGTGGGCGGCAGCACCCGCATGCCCATGATCCAGGAGCTGGTGCGCCGGCTCACCGGGAAGGAGCCGAACAAGGAGGTGCACCCGGACGAGGTGGTGGCCATCGGCGCCGCCATCCAGGCGGGCGTGCTGGCGGGCGAGGTGCGGGACGTGGTGTTGCTGGACGTGACCCCCTTGTCCCTGGGCATCGAGACCCTGGGCGGGGTGATGACGGTCCTGATCCCGCGGAACACCACCATCCCCACCCGGAAGAGCGAGACCTTCACCACCGCGGAGGACGGCCAGACGCAGGTGGAGATCCACGTGCTGCAGGGGGAACGGCCCATGGCCCGGGACAACCGCACCCTAGGTCGGTTCATCCTGGACGGGATCCCGCCGGCGCCCAGGGGCGTGCCGAAGATCGAGGTCACCTTCGACATCGACGCCAACGGGATCCTGGCGGTCTCCGCCAAAGACCTGGCCACGGGCCGGGAGCAGTCCATCAAGATCACCGGCACCTCCACCCTCACGAAGGAAGAGGTGGAGCGCATGATCCGGGAGGCGGAGGCGCACGCGGAAGAGGACCGCCGCAAGCGGGAAGAGGCGGAGGTCCTCAACCGCGGCGACAGCCTCGCTTACCAGACGGAGCGCTTGCTGCGCGAGCAAGCGAAGAGCGTGTCGGAGTCCGAGCGCCGGGAGCTGGAGCAGAAGGTGGCGGAGCTGCGGCAGGCGGTACAGGCCCGGGACGTGGCGCGGGTGCGCCAGCTGTCGGACGAGGTGCAGCGGCTCACCTACCGGCTCACCGAGCTCCTGTACCGGGGTGCCGCAGCAGGCGCCAGTACCGGCGGGGAGACCAAGGGCGACGGCGAGGTAATCGACGCGGACTACAAGCCCAGCGAGTGAGTGCAGGAGGCTGCGATGGCGGAGGAACGGCCGAAGCCGCAGGAGCCCGACGTGGACGTGGCCGCGGGCCTGCCGCCCGCGGAGGAGCCCGCGGCGCAGGCGGAACCCGCCGCCGCGGTGAGCCCGGAGCAGGTGGCGGCCCTGCGGGAGGAGGTGGAGCGCTACCGCCAGGAGGCGGAGCGGAACTGGCAGCAGTTCCTGCACGCCGCCGCGGACCTGGAGAACTACAAGAAGGCCGCGGCCCGCATGCAGCAGGAAGCGGTGGAGCGGACCCGCCGTCAGATGCTGCTCGTGCTGCTCTCGGCCGTGGACGACCTGGAGCGGGCCATCCAGTACGCCGAGCGGGCGGCGGAGGGCGAGTCGGCCGCCGGCATCCTGGACGGGCTGCGCATGACCCACCGGTCGCTGCTGGACAACCTCAGGAGCCTGGGGGTAGAACCCATGCCCGCGGCGGGGGAGCGGTTCGACCCCGCACGGCACGAGGCGGTGGCCGTGGCCTCCGCGGAGGAAGCCGGGGCCGAGCCCGGCACGGTGCTGGAGGTGGTCCAGCAGGGCTACGTGTGGAACGGCCGGGTGTTGCGGCCTGCGCGGGTCCGGGTGGCTCAGTAGAGCTGCCGGGTGGGTCATGGAGTTCAAGGACTACTACCGCATCCTGGGGGTGGACCGGAAGGCCGACGGCAAGGCCATCGGGGAGGCCTTCCGCCGGCTGGCCCGGCAGTACCACCCCGACGTGAACAAGGACCCCCAGGCCGCGGAGAAGTTCAAGGAGATCAACGAGGCCTACCAGGTCCTGAGCGACCCGCAAAAGCGCGCGCGCTACGACCAGATGCTGGAGCTGCGGGAGCGGGGGGGGCCGTGGGAGCAGGTGTTCGCGCGGCCGGGCGGAGGCCCGCGCCAGGAGGAGTGGACCGTGGTGTTCGGCGGTCCTCAGGACCTGCTGGGCGGGTTCTCGGACTTCTTCCGGCGGTTCTTCGGCGACCTGACCGCCGTGGATCCCTTCGAGCCCGCCGCGCGCACAGCAGGCCCCCTCACCACCACCGCGGAGATCAGCCTGGAGGAGGCCTTCCGCGGCACGGAGCGGGAGCTGTTGGTCCGCAACGGGTTTCCCCGCCGGGTAAAGGTACGCATCCCGCCCGGGGTGCGCACAGGCCAGAAGGTGCGGGTACGGGGGGCGGCGGACGGGGAGGACGTGTACGTGGAGGTCCGCGTACAGCCGCACCCCCTGTTCACCCGGGAAGGGGACGACCTGGTGTGCGAACTGCCCGTTTCCTTGACGGAGGCGTTGCTGGGCGCGGAGGTGGAAGTCCCCACCCTGGACGGGAAGGTGACCATGCGCATCCCGCCGGAGACCCAGAACGGGCAGACCTTCCGGCTCCGCGGCCTGGGCATGCCGAGGCTCAGAGGCGGCGGGCGGGGCGACCTGCTGGTGCGGGTGAAGGTGGTGCTGCCGCAACGCCTCACGCCCGAGGAGCGGCGACTGGTGGAACAGCTGGCCCGGCTGCGGCGTGAGAACCCGCGGGCCGCCATGGGGCTGAAGTAACACCACGGGAAGGGGCGAGGGACCATGCGGTGGGACAAGCTGACGGAGAAGTCGCAGGAGGCGCTCCAGCGGGCTCAGGAGCTCGCGCGGGAGCGCAACCACCCACAGGTGGACACCGAGCACCTGTTGTGGGCGCTGCTCGAGCAACCCGAGGGGGTGGTCCCGCAGGTCCTGGAGCGGGCGGGAGCCCCGGTGGCACGCATCCGGCAGCACCTGGAGCAGGCCTTGGGAGTGCTGCCGCGGGTGCAGGGCGTGGCGGAGCTGTACGTGGGGCCGGGCCTGCGCCGGGTGTGGGACGCAGCGGAGCGCGAGGCCCAGCGGATGGGCGACGAGTACACGAGCACCGAGCACTTCCTGCTGGCCATGGCCGACGCACCGGAGACCGGTGCAGGCCGGGTGCTGCAGCAGAGCGGCGTCACCCGGGAGGCGGTGCTGCGGGGCCTGTCCGACGTCCGGGGCCGGGCGCGGGTCACCGACCCCAGGCCGGAAGCGAAGTACCAGGTCCTGGAGCGCTACGGCCGCGACCTCACCGAGCTGGCCCGGGCCGGCAAGCTGGACCCCGTGATCGGCCGCGACGAGGAAATCCGGCGGGTCATCCACGTCCTCAGCCGGCGGACGAAGAACAACCCCGTGCTCATCGGCGAGCCGGGCGTGGGCAAGACCGCCATCGTGGAAGGGCTCGCACAGCGCATCGTGCGAGGCGACGTGCCTGAACAGCTCAAGCGCAAGCGGGTGTTCCAGCTGGACCTGGGCGCCCTCGTGGCGGGGACCAAGTACCGCGGGGAGTTCGAGGAGCGGCTCAAGGCGGTCCTGAAGGAGATCGCAGACAGCCAGGGCGAGATCATCCTCTTCATCGACGAGATCCATACCGTGGTGGGTGCGGGCGCGGCGGAGGGTGCGGCCATGGACGCCGCCAACATCCTCAAGCCCATGCTGGCCCGGGGGGAGCTCCACTGCATCGGCGCCACCACCCTGGACGAGTACCGGAAGCACATCGAGAAGGACCCTGCCCTGGAGCGCCGCTTCCAGCCCGTGTACGTAGGGGAGCCGTCCGTGGAAGACACCATCTCCATCCTCCGCGGACTCAAGGAGAAGTACGAGGTCCACCACGGGGTCCGGATCACGGACGCCGCGGTGATCGCCGCCGCCACCCTGTCCCACCGGTACATCAGCGACCGCTTCCTGCCCGACAAGGCCATCGACCTCATCGATGAGGCCGCGGCCAAGCTCCGTATGGAGATCGACAGCAAGCCCGCGGAGCTGGACGAGATCGACCGGCGGATCATGCAGCTGGAGATCGAGCGGGAGGCGCTGCGGCGGGAGACCGACCCTGCGTCCCGGGATCGGTTGGAGAAACTGGAGCAGGAGCTGGCCCGCCTGCGCCAGGACAGCGAAGCCCTCCGCCAGCGCTGGGAGCGGGAGAAGCAGATCGTGCAGCGGATCCGCTCCATCAAAGAACAGATGGACCGTACGAAGGTGGAGCTGGAGCAGGCGGAACGGGTGGCGGACCTGGAGCGGGCCGCGCGCCTCCGGTACGGGACCCTTCCGGAGCTCGCCAAGCAGCTGGAGGCCGCGGAGGCGGAACTGCGGGCCCTGGGGCCGCAGCGGCTCCTGAAGGAGGAGGTGGACGCGGAGGACATCGCGGAGGTGGTGAGCAAGTGGACCGGGATCCCGGTCACGCGGCTGCTGGAGGGCGAGATGCAGAAGCTTCTGCAGCTGGAAGATCGGCTCCACCAGCGGGTGGTGGGGCAGGACGAGGCGGTGCAGGCGGTGGCGGACGCCATCCGGCGGGCCCGGGCGGGCCTCAAGGACCCCAAGCGGCCCATCGGCGCCTTCCTGTTCCTGGGACCCACGGGGGTCGGCAAGACGGAGCTGGCGCGGGCCCTGGCGGAAGTCCTGTTCGACTCCGAGGACGCCATGGTCCGCATCGACATGTCCGAGTACCAGGAGAAGCACACCGTCTCGAGGCTCGTGGGCGCACCGCCGGGCTACGTGGGCTACGAGGAGGGTGGACAGCTCACCGAAGCCGTCCGGCGCCGCCCCTACCGCGTGGTGCTGTTCGACGAGGTGGAGAAAGCACACCCGGACGTGCTGAACGTCCTGCTGCAGGTGATGGACGACGGCCGGCTCACCGACGCCCAGGGCCGCACCGTGGACTTCAAGAACACGGTGCTGATCCTCACCAGCAACGTGGGGAGCCACCACCTCCAGAACCTGGATCCGGAGGACCCCGCGGCCTTCGAGCTGGCCAAGGTGTACGTGCTGGACGAACTGCGGCGGACCTTCCGGCCCGAGTTCCTGAACCGGCTGGACGAGGTCATCGTGTTCCGGCCCCTGTCTCGTGCGCAGCTGGAGCGCATCGTGGACCTGCAAGTGCGCCAGCTGGAGGCGCGCCTGCAGGACCTCAAGATCCGGGTGGAGGTGACCCCGGAGGCGCGGGCGTGGCTCGCCCAGGAGGGCTACAGCCCCGACTACGGCGCCCGACCCCTGCGGCGCCTGATCCAGCGTACCGTGGAGAACACGTTGAGCCGCATGGTGCTGCGGGGCGAGCTGCGCGAAGGCGACGTGGCCGTGGTCACCGTGCGCGGCGGTGCCATCGCGGTGGAACGCAGGGAACCGGTGCCCGCCTGAACGGAGGGAGGAATTCATGGGACGCTTCGACGAGGGGCTGGAGGTCCGCAAGGCCGTGATGGGCTCGGAGTACGTGGAACGCAGCTTCCAGGAGGCGGACGACTTCACCCGCCCGTTCCAGGAGCTGGTGACGGAGTACGCGTGGGGCGCGGTGTGGGCGCGGCCAGGCCTGCCCCGCAAGGTCCGCAGCCTGCTCACCGTGGCCCTGATGGCCGCCCTGAACCGCCCGCACGAGCTCCGGCTGCACCTCCACGGCGCGCTGCGCAACGGCTGCACCCCGGAGGAGATCCGCGAGACCCTGCTCCAGGTGGCGGTCTACGCAGGCATGCCCGCAGCCCTGGACGCCTTCCGCACCGCCCGCGAGGTCCTGGCAGAACCCTCAGGCCCCTGAAGGCTGCTGCTCGCCTGCACTCCCCCGGGCGGGCCACTGTCACACTCCCTCCCGTACCCCCGTTTCTCCCGCTTGGGCAGGAACCCGCAGCAGCGTGCTGCTGACCGGTCAGCGCCGGTCGAGGCTACCCACGAGACCCCAAGAATCGCAGAACGATCTTGGGGACCCCGGCCCTCTTCGCTCGAGGGGTCATCGGGGAAGGCTCCTAGCCCCCTGGAGGGAGGACGACGTGGTGCTCGCAGAGCGGTGGATTCGGTACGGGGCCGCGGCGTTCGTGGCTGGGGCCTGCGTACGGTTCACCTCACCGGACGCCTCACCCCTCCCCGCCTTCCTGGCTGCCGCTTACGGAGCCATGTTGCCGAGGCTGGCGGAGGCCGGGGCGGCCGGAGAACGCGACCGCGAGCGTTGGGCGACAAACCTCCCCAGCGACCTCGTCGTCGTGGGCGCTGGCCTCTCGCCGTTCGCCTTCTGGCTCCTCCGAGGGTTGGCCCGGTACCCCGCGGGAAGTTGGGAGCACCTGATCGCGCAGGCAGCGTTCCAGCTGGCCACCGTTACCAGCGCGGTGGCGCTCGCGAGCTGGGTATCCCTCCGGTGGCCAACGCCGCTGCACTGGCACCACCACGCGGCGCTCCCCTGGGTGTTCCTGGCGGTGACCCTTGAGCTCGGGGGGCAGTACCCCATCGCCGCGTGGACGCTGGCTGGGTGGGCCGTGCACCTCGCGGTGGACGCCCTCGGGCCCCAGGGCGTCGTGTGCGCAGGCCGACGGGCGGCGGCAAGGCTATACTCGGGCGCTCTGCGCCCCGCCCTCGCCCTTTTGGGCATGCTCGCCGCGGGCTGTCTGTGGATCCTCGGCCTGCGTTGGACCCCATCTCACCCGCTGCACGCCCGACTGGCTCCGCTCCCCGCGCGCCCAGGCACGGTCACATCGGTCCCCGTACCGGGGGTGTTGCTGGCTGCCGGCGCGGCCTGTGCCGCCGTGGCGATCCGCAGCTGGGCCGCAGCTTCGAGGATCGCAGGTTCCCCGCCGCGAGGCGAAGACATGCGCTTCCTCCCGGAACAGGTTGGGGTTCAGCTGCACCCCGACGCGCTGGACGGGATGCCCTACCTGCCGGTACTTGTCGGCCTGAGCCCACGTGCAGCCGGCCGCCCAGTGGCCATGCTCTGCTGCCTCGAACCGCCTCGACCGGACGAGCGGGCCGTGGAGTTGCGGTTCGACGGAAGATCTACGCGGTTCGACCTGGTCTCCCCGAGCCGGTTCCGGCCGGAGTGGTACGGGGCTCGATTGCCAGACGCTTGGGCCGGCAACGGGCCCTGCGGGGTCGTCCCGCTGCACGGCGCGGCCGGGGAGATCCTGTTGGCGGCGCAGGCCTACGCCAAGAGGCATGGGCACCGCTTGGTGGACGAGTGGCATGTGGTCTCCTGCGCCTGCTTCCGGCTGCAGCGGCGGCTGGAACGGCTGCTGGAGCGTGCCACCCAGAACCTGGAGAGGCTAGCCCCGCTGGCTCCCCTGCGCGACGACAGCGCCCTCATAGTGTCGCCCGAGGTGGTTCGGCTCCTCGTGCGAGCCGAGGAGGCGCGAGTCCGCGCCGGGGCGCCAAAGGCTGCCCTGTGGAAGTACCTGTGGCTGACGACGATCCATGCGTACGGGCGTGGCCACAGCGCTTGGTACGACTGGGCACGGGAGGAGGACGTCGTGCTCCGTATGCCCGACGAACTCCCCCCGCCTGCCCCGGAGCCCGGCCGGGGGCAAGCACCCGGCGGCGGCCATGCGAGGGGGGAGAGCCGTAAAGCCACCGTGGAGCCGGTGTCTTCAGAGGCCGAGGTTCCGTCCATCCTGGATGAGATGTGTCAGGAACTGGTGGCCCTGGCGCGGCGTGGGGCGTTGCCTCCCGTCTACGGCCGGGATGCGGAGCTGGACCAGATGGTGGAGACCCTGACGCGCGCGGAGAAGTGCAACCCGGTGTTGGTGGGGGAGCCGGGTGTGGGGAAGACCGCGGTCGTCCACCTCCTGGCGCAGACGGTGGCGCACCACCCCGAGCGCCTCCCAGAGCGGCTCCGCGGGCTGCGCATCTACGAGTGGGACCATGCGGGGATGGTAGCCGGCACGCAGTACCGAGGGCAGTTCGAAGAGCGCCTCAAGCAGCTGTTGGACGCGCTCTCCGCCCACCCCAACGCCGTGCTGTTCGTGGACGAGATCCACCTCCTAGTGGGCGCAGGGCGAGCAGAGGGCGGAGCGGTTGCCGGAGCGGGGCAGCTGCTAAAACCCGCCCTCGCGTCCGGCCGGATCCGGGTGATGGGGGCCACCACACCGTCGGAGTACCGCGTGATCGAGAGCGACCCAGCGCTGGAGCGTCGTTTCCAGCCCGTGTGGGTGCGGGAGCTGAGCCCGGAGATGGCGGAACGCGCCTTGCGAGCCGTCATCGCGCCAGACCTAGAACACCGACACGGCGTACGGATCCATCCGGAGGCGATCCAGGCGGCGGTGGCCCTCACGGTGCGCTACGTGCCGGATCGGAGGTTGCCCGACAAGGCCAAGGAGCTTTTGGACCAAGCCGCGGCGCGTGTGGCGTGGAAGGAAAGCGGTGAAGCCGTGACGGACCGACACGTGGCGCGGATTGTCGAGGAGCGCACGGGGATCCCCGTGGTGGTGCCGTCGGAGGACGCTCGTCAAGTGGTCGCCAAGTTGGCGCGGTACTTGGACGGCCGAGTGGTCGGCCAGAGGCAGGCGGTCCAGGTGGTCGCCGCCGCCGTCGCCCGCTACCAGCTCGGGATCCGGACCACCGGGCGGCCCTTGGGACCCTTCCTCTTCTATGGACCGACGGGCGTGGGCAAGACGGAACTCGCCAAGGCGCTGGCCGAGGTGGTCTCCGGGCCACGGGCCCAGCCCGTGACCATCAACCTGTCCGAGTACCACGACCGATACACAGCGAGCCGGCTCATCGGTGCGCCCCCAGGCTATATCGGCCACGGGGAGGGCGGCCAACTCACCGAGCCGGTTCGTCGTAATCCATACTGCGTGGTCCTGCTGGACGAGGTCGAGAAGGCGCACCCAGATGTCCTGAACGTCCTCCTCCGGGTGCTGGACGAGGGGAAGCTCGCGGACGCCTCCGGCCGCGTGGTGGACTTCTCCAACGCGTGCCTGGTCCTCACCAGCAACCTGGGCGCGGAAGCGTTCCGCGGCGTCGACCCCGACGACGGCCCGGGGGTGGAGGGAGCTTTGAAGGTTGCCCTGCAAGCCTTGCGGGCCTCCCTCCGTCCGGAGTTCTTCAACCGGCTGAGGCCGGTGCCGTTCCGGCCCCTCGGTCGGGCCTCTATGGAACACATCGCCCGGGCGATGGTGGACCGCCTCTGCAGGGAGGTCCAGAGCAACCTCCGTCCCAGCGGGATCGCGCTTGAGGTCCGGGTTCAGGAGGACGCCGTCCGGTGGCTGGCCACGAACGGCTACGACCCGGAGCTGGGCGCCCGACCGCTGCGGCGGCTGGTGGAGGAGCACTTCGGAGACCTGCTCGCCGAGGCGTTAGCCGGCCGCCGTGGGAGGGTGCGGGTCGTGGTCCGGTCAGGTCCGGGGGGCCTAGTGGTACAGGCGGGGAGTGGACAGCCGGAGCATCGGGGGTGAGAGAATCATGGTTACGGTCGTCTACACGGACGCGGAGATCCAGTTCCGCTTCCCGTACAGCCAGCTGCTCAACCAAGCGCTCAAACGGACCTTCCGCGAACTGGGCTACCGCTGGGATTCGGCGACAAAGGGATGGGTGGTGCAGACCGGCCCCGTCGCGTGGCGCGTCGCCCAGGACTGGATCGAAGGACTCCGCAAGCTCGGAGTCCCGCTGCAAGAAGTCGACCAGCGGACGAAGCGGCCCCCCGGCCGCCGTCCCCCTTGGGCCGGCGGAGGAACAAACGTACCGGAAACAACGCTTAGCGGTCCAATCGGCCCTTGCGGATTCCACCGTGCGGGCGCGGCTGTTGCGATTTGAGCGGGAGGGCCGGCGAAAGTACGGGGCCCTGTGGGACCAGGATTGACCCGCAAGCCTCACACGAGGCGACGAACGAGGTCCAGCACCGTCTCCGGGTCCAGGCTGGACGCGCGACCCCGGGGAGAGCCGAGAATCGTGCCGTGGGCCGGACCTCCCCACCCGGGCTCCAGGGCTACCAGAGCCTCGCGCAGCCGGTCGAGCTGCACCGCTTGGCTCGCCACCGTGTACTTGCGGAAGGGGCGGGTGGAGCAGGCCACCGCCACTTCACAGCCAAGGCTGTAGAGAGCGCCCAGGGCGCCCGGCACGTCCGTCTCGAGGTAGCCCGCAGCACGGCCGGAGGCCGTGCTGAACCTTCGGGCGATGTGGAGCGCTGCGGCCAGCTGGGCTATCGCCTGGGCTCGAGCCTGAAGGTACGCTTCCCATTCCGGGAGTATGAGGAGCGGGCCTTCCCGACAGGTGAGGCGCTCCCACGGCTGCACGCAGGCCGGGGGCAGGGGGTCAGAGACGTCGTGGTGGTCGTAGTCGTTGCGTTCGACTTGACCGCTGTCCCCGCACTCGATGCAAAGAGTGTTCGGATCGTTTAGCCGCTCCTGGGGTGCGCGGTCTGCGACCACGGACACCTCGTCTTGCTCCGACACCTCGAGCAGGAGGGCCGTCAGGCACGTGTCCAGGTCGACCTTCTGGATCACGACGCGGCGCACGGAAGCACCTCCTCCCGGCCCTCGATCTCCGCGAGCACGAACTCCCGGATCCGCTGGTAGACTTCCTGGGGCGAGTGCCGCGGGGTTCTCGGCTGTGGCTCCTGAGGGAGTGCACGCAGGTGCTGGAGGACCTCTGTGGCGGCGGATTCCAGCACGGCTTGGGGGTTTCGCTTCAAGGCCTTCGCCATGTGCCCACGCAGTTCATCCTCGGAGATACCGCGGAGCCGGTGGACCGTCTGGTGGCGGAGCTTCTCCAAGCTGCGGAGTGGGGCCAGGACCCGCTCGATGGCGGCGATGCGCTCCGCCTGTGCACCGCCCTCCTGTTTGAGGGCGGTGAAGACCTCATGGTAGAACTTGCGATCCAACCGGGCGTCCGACGGGACCACTTCCCGAAGGCGGGGGATCCGTTTGTTCAAGTCCCGGAGGGTCTCTTCGGACAAGCGGCCCTCCTGGTCAAGTTCCACGCCCGTGGCCAGGTACACCACCAGCCAGCGGGTGTACTCGCAGAACGACGCCACGCGCACCACGAAACCCGACCAGTCGTTCCGGTCGTACGCCACACGGGCTGCCACCACCACCTCCTGCAGCATCCCCGGAGAAGTCCGGTCCGGCAACTCCTCCAGTAGGCCACGGAGCGGGTGACCTTCTGGCAGGGCTCGGGCGTGGTCCCGGGCGTCCTGGAAGGCCAAATTGAGGCGGTTCAGGGCGTATCGCAGTGCAGCCCCCGCAGCCGGGGTCAGGCACTGCTCGCGCTGCATGAGCTGCAAGGCGCCAGGGTAGTCGTGGCGGTCGAGGAGCGCTTCGACCATGCGGGAGACCTGGGGTCGACGGAAGGGCCAGCTTGACAGCAGCCGGACAGGGCCTGGCTGTCCTGCAGCGTGCACTGGCCAAGGCCGTTCGTCCACTTCGATCAGGTACGCGTGGGCGCCGAGGACGTTGACCGCTTGTTCCCGCAGGGCGCCTACGAGGGCGGGTGGGCCGCCGCGGATGGCGGCGTAGATGCTGGTAAACCCCTCGCGCCGCAGGTTCCGGAGCAGCTTCTCCATGTAGGGTCCGGCGCGGTCGTTGCTGCTCGGGTTGAACTGGACGTAGGCGATCTGGATGTCGGCGGACTCGTAGCCGTGGTCCCGAAGCCACCGCTCGCACACCTTCGCCAGCTCCAAGGTGTCCCACTTGCGGTGGTCCGGATCCGGCTGGTCGGTGGCCACCAGCACCAGCCGGTCGGGTGCCCTGCCCGCATGGCGGCGGACCTCCCTGAGGGAAGGGTCCAGTAAGGGCAGGGTGATGCGGGATCGGAGCTCTTCGTAGCGCTGGAGCAGAACCCGGCCTGCCTCCCGAGCGCCGGCATCTCCTTCGAGGCCGAGGAAGTGCAGTAGCAGACGGCGGGGCTCCTCCCTGCCCAGACTGGTGAAGAAGGGGCTGAGATCCGACCCGACGTTGACCGCCACGTCGCTGAGGCCCAGGTTGGCCACGAACGCGATTCTCACGGCTGCGCCTCCAGCGTGCCGAGCCACCGGGCGGCGCGGGCGAAGAGTTCCTGGCTCCGCGCCGCGTCTTCCGGAGTCAGGGGAAAGCGGGCCAAGTGGCGGGCGAAGCCACGGAGGGTGAAGGCGTTTTCCGGGTCCAAGTCAAGAGCCTCTTCGAAGCGCTGGCGGGCTTCAGTGGGAGCGCCGCAGGTCTCCGCCAGTTCGGCCCAGGTGTTCAGGGTGACGACGCGGTCCTTGTGGGAAGCAGCGCGTTCCATAGCAGCCTTGAGGTGTTCGCGGGCGCGCGGAAACTCCCCTGGACCGTGCAAGACGACCAAGCTCCGTGCCTGCGCCACCCGGAGGGGCTGCCAGTCCTCGCTCGCCAGACGGCGAGCTCGGTCCAGGGCCGCGTGCACCGAGGTGGCAGTCCGGCCATCGCGTTCCGCATACGGGAGCAGTGCCTGCGCGCGAGCCAGGGGGACGAGGGGGTTGGTGGGGAAACGTTGCTCGGCACGGTCGAACCACCGCAAAGCGGCCGCGAGGTCTCCCCGTTTGGCTTCCAGCACGCCCAGAGCAACGAGTACGTGGGGATTGTCGGGGTCCACCTGCTCCTGCACCCGCGTGAGGATGTCTATGGCCTCCGCGTAGCGTCCCTGTTCTTCACGGACCAAGGCCAGGGTGTGCAGCAGGAAAGGGTGTTGGGGCGCACGGCGGACGCCCTGTTCCAGGTAGCGCTCAGCCTGAACCAAGTGCCCTCGATCGTACGCGAGGGCGGCGAGGGTGTGAAGGGTAGGCACGTGGTCGGGTAGCTGCTGCAGCAGCGCCCGTAGTGCCTCCTCTGCCTCCTCGAACCTGCCGAGGTCTGCGAGCACCACCGCGCGGAAGTGACGCACGTAGGGATTCCTTGGAGGCGCGGAGTCGAGCTGGTCTAAAGCCAGGTGGAGCTGACCCCGCCGACGCAGGAGTTGAGCCCTGAGCACCCGCACCGGGGCGTCGGGACGCCCCTCGAGTCGGGTGAGCTCTGCCTCCGCCCGCACCAGGTCGCCTCCGGTGTCGAGCTCGAAGCTCGCCCACGCCTGGCGCGGCCAAACCTCGTGCGGATAGCGGTTTACCAGCTCCCGAAACTTCTCACGGGCCTGAGGAGCCCGCTGCGGGTCGCGGGCCGCCCACCGGCCCAGGTTCACCGCGCGGGCGTGAGCCACCTCCGGTTCCTGGGGATCGAGGAGCTGGAAGCATTTGCCGCCAAGCGTCGGAAGCGCGGGCGAGGACGGCCGTGGCGGGAGCCACGGGTGCGAGTCCTCACGGAGGAGCTGCGATGACGAAGAAGAGGGGAGACGGGCACGCGCCGCGGCGGCCGTCCTCCGAACTGCCGGACCGAGGGCCGCAGGTAGAGGGTACACGGCGGTTCGAGCGCCTGCTTCTGACCAAGCGCTTCGCCAAAGCCGTCGAGAGCTACGCGAAGGAAAAGGCTGGACGCAGGGCAGCGCTGTTTCGCGTGTTGCACGGACTCACCACGGACCTCCGAACGCTGCAACGGAGCCCGCTCCAAAATCCCAAACACCGGCTCTTCCACACGCGGGTGTCGAAGTCCGACCGTCTCATCGATCTTCCCACCGGCGACGGCCGGAACACCCTTCTGCTGAACGTCGGCGACCACTCGGTGAACGAGTGGGCACAGCGGTACCGAGCGGATCTGGACGAGGAACAGGGCCGGGTCGTGGGTGCGTGGACGGAGGCCGCGTCGACCGACGAGCAAGAAGATGAGGGCGCTGTAGCTGCGGCCAGCCGGAGCCCTGTGGAGACTTCCGTGGGGCAGCCGGGGACGTACGGCGAGGTGCTCGACGCCGCCACCCTACGGAGCTGTGGGGTGCCCGAGCGGCTGATACGGGTGGTCCTTCGCACCTCGACCCGGACCTCCCTTCAGGATCTGGGCCTAGACGAATCCGTGGATGACAAGGTGGTACAGGCGTTCTGTTCCCGGACAGACAGTCGGCCTCTACCCATCCCGGTTCCCTCGGTGCGGCCCCGGTCGGAGGACGACGTGGTGCTGACCCTGTCCGCGGACCAGATCCCGCTCCTGCTGCAGGTGCCCTTGCACCGGTACCTGGCGGAGATGACCGAGGAGCAGCGCCGTCTCGTGGAACGGCCGACGGGTGGGCTGATGGTGGTGAAGGGTGCAGCGGGAAGCGGGAAGACGGTGGTGGGTGTGCAACGTATTGTCCACCTGGTGCGGCAGTCCTCGGGACGCTTGCGGGTGTTGTTCCTGTGCTTCAACCAAGTGCTACGGGACTTGGTGAAGTAGATGCTGAAAGACGCCGGACTACCCCGAGAAGCGCGCGTGGAGGTCCTGACTGCCTTTCAAGTGGATGGGCAGGCTACGGCGGGAATACGGCGCGTCGCTGGGCGACCCGGTGTTGGTCGAGGAACGAGAGGTGCTGAAGCTGGTGGCCGCAGCCCGGCGGAGCGTCCCCGACCGCCCGCCCTCGGCCCGGGTCAGGAACCTGACGGACGCCGCGCTGCTCACCGAGTTCCGGGAGGTCCTCTACGGCCGCGCGGTGGAGGACGAGGAAGCGTACGTGGACGCCTCCCGGACACCCCGGGTGGGCAGAGGATTCCCCTTGCTTCCCGAGGAGCGTAGGTACGTCTGGCGGGTGTTCCAGCGGTTCCAGGAGATCGTCCAGGCCGCGGGGCGTGCTCCGTGGGAGTGGCTGCCTTACGAGCTTCTGAAGACGTTGCCGCACTCGCATCCCGACTGGCCCCTCTACGACGCCGTCGTGGCGGACGAGATCCAGGACCTGCTTCCGGTGGTCTTCCGCCTGCTCCTCCGAGTCCAGGCCGGCTCCGAGCGGAACCTCTTGGTCCTCGGGGACGCCGCCCAAAACGTGTACCGGTCCACCTTCCGGTGGGCGGACACGGGACTTCGGGTCACCGGGGGGCACGTGACGGTGCTGCAGCGGTGTTACCGGAGCACCGGCCCCGTCGTGCGGGCGGCGACCCGTCTTCTCAAGGGATTGCGGGACAGCCTGGGAGAGGACTTGGTAGAGCCGGAGGAGGCCGGTGCGGACGGGCCGCCGCCGGAGGTGCTCCTGCGGGAGACCGAGGAGGAGGAACTCCGGGTGGTGGCGGAGCGGGTTGCCCGGTGCGTCCAAGACGGCATCCCGGCCTCGGCGGTGGCGGTGTTCGCCCTGCGAAAGAGCACGCTACGGCGGATTGCGGAGGAACTCCGGGCGAGGGGAATTGCGGTAGAGTTCTATGAGAAGGCGGGCGGGTCCAAGTCCTTGAACATCTTCGACCCCAGCGTGAAGCTCGTGACCACGTACAGCGCCAAGGGCATCGAGTTCCCCGTGGTGTTCATCGTGGGGGTCACAGAGGACGCGTTCCCGTCGGAGGGACCTGCGGAGGAAGTCGAGCGGGCGCGTAGGGTACTGTACACGGCCATAATGCGGGCGGGCTGGCGGCTCACCCTGAGCGCCGTGCGAGGCCGGGCGTCGGGGCTGCTGTCCTGTATCCAGGAGCCGTAAGATGGCCTCGGGACGTTCCGAGGAGGTGCGGCCATGACCACGTACCGAGCGGACCAGGTGGGTAGCCTGCTGCGGCCGCAGGAGATCCTGGAGGCGCGGGCCGGGGGGGCTTCCCCGGAGGAACTCCGGGAGCTGGAGGACCGCAACATCCTGCGCCTGCTGGAGGCGCAGAGGGACCTGGGCCTGGACGTGTTCACCGACGGCGAGCTGCGCCGCCGGAACTTCATGAGCGACCTGATGGACTCCGTGGAGGGCTTCGACTTCGGTGAGGGGCTGCCCCGGGACTGGAAGGGCGAAGGCCAGGCGCCGCCGGCCAGCGTGACGGGTGTGGTGGTTTCCCGGCTCCGCCAGGTCCGCAGGCTCACCGAGCACGAAGTGCGGTTCCTGCGACAGCACAGCCCGGGGCCGTTCAAGATCACCCTCCCCAGCGCCAACCAGTTCCCCGCCATCGCGTTCAAGAAGGGCGTCACGGACCGGGTGTACCGGGACCACTCCGAACTCCTGTGGGACATCGTGCCCATCGTGCGGCGGGAGGTCGAGGCCCTCGTGGCGGAAGGGGTCCCGTACGTGCAAATCGACGCGCCCCGCTACAGTTACTACATCGACCCCCGGTGGCGCCAGTACATCCGGGACCAGATGGGGATGGAGCCCGAGGCCGCCCTGGACGAAGCCATCCGGGCGGACAACGCGTGCCTGGAGGGCCTGCGGGGGCGGGGCACCGTGCTGGCCATCCACCTGTGCCGCGGGAACAACCGCAGCCAGTGGTACGCGGAGGGCGGCTACGACCCCATCGCGGAGAAGGTGTTCGGGGAACTGCAGGTGGACCGGTTCCTGCTGGAGTACGACGACCAGCGCTCGGGCGGCTTCGAGCCCCTGCGGTTCGTCCCCGCGGACAAGGCCGTGGTCTTGGGCCTGGTGAGCACCAAGCGGCCGCAGCTGGAGTCCCAGGAAACCCTGCTGCGCCGCATCGAGGAGGCCAGCCGGTACGTGCCCCTGGACCGCCTGGCCCTCAGCCCGCAGTGCGGCTTCGCGTCGGTGATGGAAGGCAACCTGGTGAGCGAAGACGATCAGTGGGCGAAGCTGCGACTGGTGGTGGACACCGCCCGACGCGTGTGGGGGTAGCTGGCCCCGGGCGTTTCTGTTACCCTCCGGCCGAGGGGAGTAACCGGGAGCGCGTGCTCCGGCGGCGGCCGTCAGTCCGGCGAAGAGCCCGGCCCCGCTTTCCACGGTGAGACCTCCGGGCGAGGGAGCCCGGAGGTCTTTTTGTGGGCGGCGCGTGAGGAGGTGAGAGCGGATGCCGCTACTCGTGTTTCCGGTGGACAACGCGGCGATGCAGGAGGTCACGCGCAACGGCGTCACCTTCGACGTGTGCCCCCAGTGCCGGGGCGTGTGGCTGGACCGGGGCGAGCTGGAGAAGCTGCTGAGCCTGGCGCAGCGGGCGGACGAGGAGCTCTGGGAAGCGGAGCGCCGGTACCGGGAGGGCCGGTGGGAAGGCAAGCCGCGCAAGCGGCGGGGATTGCGGGAGCTGTTGGAGATCTTCGGGGACTAGGACCGCCGTGCGAACCATCTGGAGCGCCGAATCCCCCGCGGGCGGGGCGTAGCGGTCGTGGACACGCTCGCGGGCCTGGTGGAGTTCGTCTTGCACGTGGACCGCGCCCTGGCGGACCTGGTGGCGCGCTACGGCGGGTGGACGTACGCCATCACCTTCCTCATCGTGTTCTGCGAGACGGGCCTCGTGGTGACCCCCTTCTTGCCGGGCGACTCCCTCCTATTCGCCGCCGGCACGTTGGCCGCCGTGGGTGCTCTCAACCCCCACCTCCTGGTGGCGCTGTTGACGGTCGCCGCGGTGGCGGGGGACGCGGTGAACTACACCGTGGGCCACCGGGCGGGCCAGCAGCTGCTGCGGCGGCGGTGGCTGCGGCCCGAACACGTGGAGCGGACCCACCAGTTCTACGTGCGGTACGGCAACATGACCATCGTGGTGGCGCGCTTCGTGCCCGTGGTGCGCACCTTCGCACCCTTCCTGGCCGGCCTGGGCCGCATGCCGTACCGGCAGTTCGCCCTCTACAACGTCACCGGTGGGGTGGTGTGGGTGGCGGGGTTCGTGTACGCGGGCTACCTCTTTGGCAACCTGCCCTTCGTCCAGGATCGCTTGAGCCTGGTGCTGGGGGCCATCGTGGCCCTGTCCGTGGTCCCCCTCGTCCTGCACGCGCTGCAGAGCCGCCGGATGTCGCGAATCGTTGACGATGACGTAAAACCGTGATAACCTGCGGCCGTGGGCCGCCGCACCGCGCTCGCCTTCGAGAACCGCCTCCGGACCGTGCGGGAGTCCCGGGGGTGGACGCAGGCCGAACTCGCCCGCGCCTGCGGGCTTTCGCGCCAGGCCCTTTCGGCCATCGAGTCGGGCCGCTACGTCCCGAACACCGCGGTCGCCCTGCAGCTCGCCCGGGCCCTCGGGTGCACCGTCGAGGAGCTCTTCGCACCCCTCACCGAAGAGGTGGTGGAGGCCGAGTGGGCTATTGAGAGCACGCCCAACCCCCGGGTATGTCTTGGACGCGTGCGGGACCGGTGGGTGGCCTGGCCGCTCGTGGGGGTTTCGGCGACCAGTCCTGCCGACGGCCTCCTCACCGGGGAGGTCGCCTGCGGTCGGGCCCGGATCCGTCCCCTGTCCTCCCTGGGGTCTTTGGAGCGGCGGCTCCTCGTGGCCGGGTGCGATCCCGCCCTCCGGATCGCTGCAAGTCTTCTGGAGCGATCCACGGGGCTTGCGGTTCACTGGATCCCCGCGAGCAGCGCCCGTGCCCTTCGGGCCCTCGGACGTGGCTGGGTGCACGTGGCCGGTACCCACCTCCACCCGCCCGACGATCCCGAAGGCATCCGGACGATCCGACGGGCGTTGCCGAAAACGCCCGCCCAGGTCATCACCCTGGCACGGTGGACTGAAGGGCTCCTCCTCCCGCCGGGCAACCCGAAACGGATCCGGACCCCGGAAGACCTCCTCCGACGCCGGGTGCGCATCGTGAACCGGGATCCCGGGGCCGGGAGCCGGGCGGTGTTCGAGCGGTGGGTGCGGGAGGCCGGGATCGAGCCGGACCGCATCCCCGGCTATCACCGGGAGCTTCCGAGCCACTTCGCGGTGGCCGAGGCCGTGGCCGGTGGACTGGCCGACTGCGGACCCGGTGTACTCCCGGTGGCGCGGGCCTATGGGCTTGCGTTTTTGCCCCTCTGTGAGCAGCGCTACGACCTCGTGGTCCCCGAAGACCTGCTCGGGCTTCCGTCCGTGCGGGAGTTCCTGGACGTCCTCACGACCCGGGCCTTCCGGAAGGAGCTGGAGGCCATCGGGGGGTACGACCCGATGGTGGTGGGAGCTACCCGTCGGCTCACCTGAACACGACCCGGAGGGATCGCACCAAGCGGAAGTGGCTTAAAGTGTTGCTCATCGTCGTCCTCGCCGCGCAAGCCCAGGCGGCTGCAACACCCGTGCGCGGCACACTGCTCGTGTTCGCCGCGGCCTCCCTCACCGACGCTTTCGGCGAGGTGGGCCACACCCTTGAACGTCAGAACCCTGGTCTCCGGATCACCTTCAACTTCGCGGCGAGCTCGCTCCTGCGCACCCAGATCCTCCAGGGCGCGCGGGTCGACGTGTTCGCCTCGGCCGACGAGCGGAACATGCAGCAGGTCCAGGAGGCGGGGAGGCTTTGGACCCGGCCGGTCATCTTCGCGCGGAACGAGCCCGTGGTGGTCGTCCCAGTCTCCAACCCTGCCGGGATCGCCTCCATGCGGGACCTCGCCCGCCCGGGCCTGAAGCTCGTGGTGGCGGCTCCGGAGGTCCCCATCGGTGCGTACACCCGGCAGATCCTCGCGAACCTCAGCCGCGACCCGAGCTTCGGGGCGGACTTCGCCGAGCGGGTGCTCCGGAACGTCGCAAGCCAAGAGCCCAACGTCCGGGCGTCCCTCGCGCGGGTGGCCCTCGGGGAGGCGGATGCGACGTTCGTCTACCGCTCGGACATCATGAGCGAGTACGGAGCGCGAGTGCGGGTGATCGAGATCCCGCGGTGGGCGAACGTGATCGCCGCCTACCCCATCGCGGTGGTTCGGCAGGCTCCCAACCCCGTCGGTGCCCGCTCGTTCATCGCGTTCGTGCTCTCGGATGAGGGCCAGCGGATCCTCATGCGGTGGGGCTTTGCGCCTGCCCGAGAGTGAGATGCACACGGCCTTCCTCAGGCACAGGATCCCACGCCCGCCGAGTGGCGGCTCGTACTCGGGGACACCCCTTCCACTCCTCGTGCCCGTCGGGCTCGCAGTGACCTACCTCCTGGTCCCGATCCTGGGCCTCGTTGGGACCGCCCTTGTGTCAGGGAGCTTCGGCCGCGTCCTCGGAGCGCCGGGTGTGGGTGCAGCGATCGGCCTCACGCTCCTCACGAGTACCCTGTGCGCGGGGATCGCCGCTCTGGTCGGTACACCGCTCGCGTACGCGCTTGGCCGGTGGGAGTTCCGGGGCCGGAGGGTGCTGGAGACCGTCCTGGAGTTCCCCCTCGTGCTCCCGCCGGTGGTGGCGGGGGTCGCGCTCCTTGTGACCTTCGGCCGCCGCGGGCTCCTGGGTCCGAGCCTCAGGACCCTGGGGATTGAACTCCCCTTCACGACCGCGGCGGTGGTGTTGGCGCAGCTCTTCATAGCGGGGCCGCTCTACGTGGCGAGCGCGCGGCTCGGGTTCGCCTCTATCCCTCACGAGATCCTGGAGGCGGCGGCAATGGACGGGGCGTCCGGCTGGCAGCAGTTCCGGCACGTGGCGTTGCCGCTCGCGTTGCCGGGCCTTGTGAGCGGCGCGATCCTGTGCTGGGCGCGGGCCACTTCAGAGTTCGGCGCGACCCTCCTCTTTGCCGGAAACCTACCGGGCCGCACGCAGACCCTGTCCCTTGCCATCATGACGGCTCTCGAATCCAACCTCGACGCTGCGTTGGTCCTCAGCGTGGTGCTCTTGGTTATCTCGTGCGGTGTACTGGGTGGGGTGCGACTCCTCTCGGCGTCCCGGCCCGCCCCTGTGGGGTGACCGCTTAGAGCGTCCCCCGGAGCCGAGGATCCAGGAGGTCCCGCAGACCGTCACCCAGCAGGTTGAAGGCCATCACCGTGAGGAAGATCGCAAGGCCCGGAAACGTGGCCGCGTACGGGCTATGGAAGATGTACTGGCGGCCCTCTCCCAGCATGGCACCCCACTCCGGCGTGGGAGGCTGGACGCCGAGGCCGAGGAACCCGAGGCCTGCGGCCACGAGGATCGCAAGTCCCACCCCGAGGGAGGCCTGCACGATCACGGGGGTGAGGGCGTTGGGGAGGACGTGGCGCAAGAGCACGGCCCAGTCCGGAAGGCCCAATGCCCGTGCGGCTTCGACGTAGGTCTGCTCCCGGATGCTGAGGACGGAACTCCGGACGAGCCGCGCGAACCGGGGGACTGCGCTCACCCCCACTGCCACGATCACGTTCCCGAGCCCCACCCCGAGGAGCGCCACCAGCGTGAGGGCGAGCAGGAACGTGGGGAAGGCCAGAAGGACGTCCACCGCTCGCTGGACGAGGAGGTCGACGAGACCCCCGTAGTACCCCGAGAGCACGCCGAGGGGGATCCCCACCGCGCCGCCCAGGGCCACCGCGAGGACCCCGATGAACAGCGACAGTCGCGCCCCATGAAGGATGCGGGCGAGGATGTCGCGCCCCAGGTGATCCGTCCCGAGAGGGTGCTCCACGGAGGGAGGCCGGAGGACCTGCTCAAGATCCTGGTGTGTCGGATCATGCGGGCTCAGGAGTGGTGCGCCGGCCGCCGCGAGAGTCCAGCCCAGCAGGATCGCGATCCCGAGGAGTGCGGTCGGGTGGTGCAGAACCCGTCCCCACGCCTCCACCCGCTCGGGCCGCTCACGCCATGCGTACGCGCGGGTCCACGAGGCCATAGAGGAGGTCCACGAGGAGGTTCACCAGGGCAAACAGCGCCGCGAAGACGAGGACGATGCCCTGGACCACCGGGTAGTCCCGCGCCAAGATGGAGTCCACGAGCAGCCGTCCGATCCCGGGCCAGCTGAAGACAGTCTCCGTGAGCACCGCACCGCCCAGCAGCTCCCCGAACTGCAGTCCCAGTACGGTCAGGACGGGGAGGAAGGCGTTCTGGAGCCCGTGCCGGAACAGGACGTGAAGGGGCCTCAGTCCCTTCGCCCGCGCCGTGCGGATGTAGTCCTGCCGCAGGACCTCCAGCATGCTCGACCGCGTCATCCGGGTGATGAGGGCGAGGGAGAGCAACGCGAGGGTGACGGCCGGGAGCACGAGGCTTGCGGGTCGGTCCGCGCCGGCTGCCGGGAGCCAGCGCAGCTGTACGGCGAACACAAAGATCAGGAGGATCCCAAGCCAGTACACGGGCATGGAGATTCCAAAGAGGACGAACGTGGAGATGCCGAGGTCCAGCGGCGAGCGCGCCCGCGTTGCCGCGAGGACGCCGAGGGGGATTCCCACGGAGGCCGCCAGGAGCATGCTGGCGATAGCCAGCTTCACGGTAGCCGGGAATCGGCTGGCGATCTCCCGGACCACCGGCTCAGAGGTCCGGGCCGAGACCCCCAGATCCCCCCGGAGGAGCTGGAGGGCAAACAGACCGAACTGCACCGGAAGGGGCCGGTCCAGGTGGAGTTGACTCCGGATCCGACGGACGTCCTCCTCGGTGGCGAAGACGCCGGCGATCACCCGGGCCGGGTCCCCCGGGAGCGTGCGGAGCAGGAGGAACACAACGAGGGCCACAAGACCCAGACTGACCGCAAGGCCCACAAGGCGTTGGACGAGGTACCGGAGGAGCCCCGCCATCTCAGGCCGTGCGTTCTCCCACGGAGTGCGCTCACTGTGCGGGCTGCGCGTACACCGCGTAGAACTTCTCGTTCGGCAGGTAGGAGATGTTCGTCACCCGCGCGCTGTGGACGATGGGGAACCGCTGCACCCACAGGAAGATCCAGGGCGCGTCCTCCCAGATCAGCTTCGACGCCTCGCAGTACATCGCTTTGCGGCGATCCGGGTTCACCTCCCGTGCGGCCGCCTCGATGAGCTCGTCCACCCTGGGGTTCCGGTAGAAGGAGGTGGCGAGCCCCGCCGGCGGCCACTGGGTGGACCAGAACTGGGCCATCTGCTGGTGGGCGTCGAGGAACGCGGGCGCCCACCCGAGGATGTGGAGCTGAGTCTGGTTCTCCCGGAGGGGCTTTGTGATCGTAGCGAGGTAGGTGGGCCAGTCGGTGGTCCGCACGCTCACGCGCAGTCCGACCTCCCGCAGGTACCCGCCGATCGCCTGGGCAGCCGGGAAGTCCTGGAGGTAGCGTCCGGTGGGCGTCATGAGCTCCACTTCCGTGCCCGCCACCACACCCGCCTCGCCGAGCAGGCGCTTCGCACGGGACGGGTCGTAGGGGTAGGCGCCGATCCGGCAGTACCCGAACAGGGTCGGCGCCATCGGGGCGTCCAGGGGGTCTGCGGCCCCGAACAGGATGCTCCGGATGATCGCGTTCTTGTTCACCGCATAGTTCAGGGCCTGGCGCACCGGCTTCCGGTCGAACGGCGGCCGCTGGGTGTTGATCGCCACGAAGATCGTGCGGTCGGCCCTCGCGAGCAGCACCTTGACGCTCGGGTTCTGGTGGAGGGTCGGCAGGTCCGTGGCCGGCGGCAGGATGATCATGTCCGCCTGTCCGGCGAGCAGCAAGCTCTCCCGGGAGGTTGCCTCCGGGACCACCTGCACGATCACAGTGTCGTAAAAGGGCTTCCGTCCCCAGTACCGGGGCCACCGCTGCAGGACGATCCGCTCCCCCCGCACTCGGCTCCCGTACACGTAGGGACCCGTCCCGATGGGGTGCACGATGTTCTCGTAGGTGTTCCCGAACTTTCCCACAGAGTTGGGGGAGACGATGCCGACGGTCGTCCACGTGAGGGCGCCGACGAGGTAGGAGGCCGGCTCCTTGAGCGTGATGCGTACCGTGTAGGGGTCCACTGCGTCCACACGGGAGATGGCGAGGTAGGGCGACCGGATGGGCACCCGCATCTTCGGGTCCAGCACCCGGTCCAGGTTCCACTTTACCGCCTGGGCCGTGAGGAGCGTGCCGTCGTGGAACCGGACGTTGCGCCGGAGCCGCAGGGTAAGAGTCCGCCCGTCCGTGCTCGTGGTCCACGACTCCGCCAAAAGCGGCCGCGTGCGGCCCTCCTGGTCCAGGGCCACGAGGGTCTCCACCACGTAGTCCAAGACGTTGGCGGCCGTGGTCGTGGTCGTCTGGGCCGGGTCCAACGTGTCGGGATCGATCCCGATGGCGATCCGAAACGTCGCCAGCCCTGCGGGCGCTGCCTGGGCACGGGGGAAGGAGGCCGCGACCGCGACGGCAACGACAAGAGCAGGAACACCCTCCGCATCCGGAGACCTCCTGAACCTGGGGATCGGGACACGCGAGAGATTCACCGGCCGGGGCCGAACTCCTCCCACCGTGGCATAATGGTCGGGTGAGCCGGCCGCTGCTGGCGATCTTCCTCACGATCCTCACGAACCTCATCGGGTTCGGGATCATCATTCCCCTGTTACCCTTCTACGCCCGGGCTCTGGGGGCTTCGCCGCTCGTGATCGGGTTCCTCTTCGCCTCCTACTCCGCCTGTCAGCTCCTCGCCGCGCCGGTGCTGGGGGGCTGGTCCGACCGCTGGGGCCGGCGGCCGGTGCTGCTGCTGAGCCTGCTCGGGACCGCGGTGAGCTTCGCGATGTTGGCCCTGGCCCGGGACCTCGCGACCCTGTTCGCGGCCCGGGTGGTGGACGGGCTGTCCGGAGGCAACATCTCCACCGCCCGGGCGTACATCGCGGACGTGACCGACGAGGGTGAGCGGGCACGCGCCTTCGGTCTGGTGGGAGCCGCGTTCGGAGCGGGCTTCGTGATGGGGCCCGCTCTCGGCGGGGCGCTCTCGCGCTTCGGGTACGCGGCGCCCGCGTGGGCGGCCGCCGGGCTGACCTGCGTGGCGATTGCGGTGGCCTGGCGGTACCTGCCGGAGACCTCCCGCCGGACGCGGGCCGGGGCGTCGGCCTGGCGCGACCTGCCCCGGGTGCTGCACCGACCCGACCTGCGTGGCCTGCTGGGCGTGGACTTCGCGTACTGGGCCACGGCGGCGGTGTACCAGACCACCTTCGCGCTGTTCGTGAGCCGCCGGTTCGGCCTGGACGCCTCCCACGCGGGCTACCTCCTGAGCCTGTGGGGAGCGCTCGGCGTGGTGGTGCAGCTGGGCTTGGTGGGCCCGGTGGTGCGGCGGTGGGGCGAGCGGCGCACGCTGGGCGGAGGCCTGGTGCTCGCGGGCCTGGGGTTCGCGGGCGCGGCTGCGAGCCACAGCCTGCTCGGGTTCCTGCTGAGCACGGTCCCCGCCGCGGTGGGTGCCGGGGTATCAAACCCCGCTCTGGTCGCGCTGATCAGCCGCACCGCAGACGCCTCCGACCAGGGTCGGGTGCAGGGCGTGGCCAGCACGCTGGAGAGCCTGGGCCGCGTGGTGGGCCCGGTGTGGGGGAACGGCAGCCTGGGTCTGTTTGGAGAAGGCGCGGCCTTCGGCTCCGCGGCGGCCGCCATGGTGCTGGTGGGGCTTGTGGTGCTGCGGCCGCGGGGTACGGCGAGGAGGTGACGGAGGCGTTGGACTGGAAGGCCAAGTTCGACCAAGCCTTGCCGTACGCGGAGTTCCTGGACCGCTACGGCACGGACGTCCACCGGGACCGGTGGCGGCGGGTGTACGAGGCGGTGGCCCTCACCCCGGAGCAACAGCAGCTCCTGGGCGGGTTCCAGCGGGACATGAAGCTGCTGGTGCTGGCGGGCACCTGGTGCGGGGACTGCGTCAACCAGTGCCCGGTCCTGCAGCGGATCGCGGAGGCCAGCCCGCGCATCGGACTGCGCTTCCTGGACCGCGACGAACACCCGGAGGTACGGGAGGCGTTGTCCATCAACCGTGGCTACCGCATCCCCATGGTGGTGTTCCTGAGCGAGGACTTCGTGGAGGTAGCACGGTACGGAGAGCGGACCCTGTCCATCTACCGGCAGATGGCCGCAGAGCGCCTGGGACCCGCGTGCCCGGTGGGCGTGCGGCCGCCCGGGGAGGACCTTCTCCGGAATGTGACGCAGGAGTGGCTCAACGAGGTGGAGCGGGTGCAACTCCTCCTGCGCCTGTCGCCCCGTCTGCGCCAGCGGCACGGCGACTGACCCTCGCGCCCGCCGGGTCACGTACGGTACGCTACGGAGGGAACGGGAGGTCCCATGCTGGAACTCGTGGTGTTCACGAGCGGCGGCGTGCTGCTGGCCCTGGAGATCGTGGCGAGCCGCGTGCTCGCGCCCACCTTTGGCAACTCCATCTACGTGTGGGGCAGCCTCATCGGCGTGTTCCTCACGGCCCTAAGCGTGGGCTACTGGGTGGGTGGACGCCTGGCGGACCGCTACCCCAACCGGGAGGTCTTCTGCGGCCTGGTGTTCCTGGCAGGGTTGCTCACGGTGCCCATCCCCGCGGTGGCGCCGGGGCTGCTGTCTGCCCTGGTGACCGCAGACCTCGGCGCCCGGGCCGGCCCGCTGGTGGCGGCCTTCGTCCTGTTCTTCCCCGCCAGTGTGGTCATGGGCACCATCTCGCCCTACGCGGTGCGGCTCAGTGCCCGCAGCGTGGCGACCGTGGGGGGGACCGCAGGGCGGCTGTACGCCCTGTCGACCCTGGGGAGCATCGCGGGGTGCTTCGCCGCGGCCTTCTGGCTGGTCTCCGTCCTCGGGGTCCGCGAGACCATCCTCACCCTGGGTCTGGTGGAGATGGGGCTCGCGGTGGTGGCGCTGGCGGGGCTTCGCAGGGTCGGGGCCGCCGCGGTGGCCTCGGTGGTGGTGCTGGCGGCGGGCGCGTGGACGCCCCGGTTGGTGCCACCGGACGGACCCGAGGTGACGTACGCCAAGGACACCGTGTACCACCGCATCACGGTGAGCGACGAAGGGGGAGTCCGCTACCTCAAGCTCGACAACTACTGGCAGAGCGCCATGGACCTACAGCAGCCCCGGCGCACGGTGTTCCGCTACGCGGACTACATGCACGTGGGCATGCTCTTCCAGCCCCGACCCCAGCGGGTGCTGGTGATCGGGATGGGCGGGGGGACGGTGCCCAAGCGCTACCTGGAAGACTACCGCGACGTGCGGGTGGACGTGGTGGACATCGACCCCGAGGTGGTGGAGGTCGCGTACCGGTTCTTCCAGGTGCCCCGGGACGGGCGGCTGCGCGCCTTCGCGCAGGACGGGCGGCAGTTCGTGCGCCGCACGGAGGAACGGTACGACCACATCCTCATGGACGCCTACCTCCGGGACACCCTGCCCTTCCACCTGGCCACCCGGGAGTTCTTCCGGGAGGTGCAGGCCAAGCTGCGGCCCGGGGGCGTGTTCGTGGCGAACGTCATCGGGGCGCTGGACGGTCCGTACAGCCGCCTGTTCCGGGCGGTGTACCGGACCCTGCGGGAGGTCTACCCCGGGGTATACGTGTTCCCGGTGGACTTCGGGCCCGGAGGCTGGGCGGACGCCCTGCGGAACGTAATCGTGGTGGGCACGGAGCAGGTCTGGTCGGCCGACCAGGTGCGCGCCGCCTCCCGTGCGGTCCAGGGCCGGGTGCGGGTGCCGGGTTTCTCGGCGGTGGTGGCGGACCTGTACACCCGTCCCATCCCGACGGAGGACGTGCCGACCCTCACGGACAACTTCGCGCCCACCGACGCCCTCATCCGCTTGCCGTGAGCCGGCCTCCGTACGTGAAGCTGTACGTGGGCGACGTGGTGCGGACCCGCAAGGCCCACCCCTGCGGGGGGGACGTGTGGAGCATCGAACGGCTGGGGGCGGACGTGGGGATCCGCTGTCGCACGTGCGGCCGCTTCGTCCTGATGGAGCGGATCAAGTTCGAGCGTCGCATCCGCGAGTTCTTGCAGCGCGGCAACGAGCTGCCGATCCCAGAGGTCGCCCCGCCCGCGCCGGAAGCGCCCCGGGCGCGCAGGCAGAAGAGGGAGCCGCCGCTGCAGGATCCGCAGCCACGGCGGCGGATCGTGCGCCGCGCACGGCCCAGCTAGTCCGGGGTCCGGTGTGCTGTCCGTCGGGATCGTTGGGCTACCCAACGCCGGGAAGTCCACGCTGTTCCGGGCGCTGACGCGCGCGCCCGTGGCGGTCGCCAGCTACCCGTTCACCACGGTGGAGCCGAACACCGGGGTGGCGGCGGTGCCGGACGAACGGCTGGAAGTCCTGGCGCGCATCACGGGGGCGGAGCGAGTCGTCCCGGCAACGCTCCGCGTGGTAGACATCGCGGGCCTCGTGCGGGGCGCGCACCGGGGCGAGGGCCTGGGCAACCGCTTCTTGGGCCACGTGCGGGAGATGGCGGCGTTGCTGCACGTGGTACGCGCGTTTGACGACCCGGAGGTGGCGCACGTGGAGGGCTCCGCAGACCCGCTCCGGGACGTGGAGGTGGTGGAGACCGAGCTACTGCTCGCGGACCTGGAGGCCGTGCAGCGTCGGCTGGAACGGGTGGCCCCGAGGGCCCGCGCGGGAGAGGAGGGAGCCCGGGAGGAGCTCAGGGCGCTCGAGGAAGCCGCAGCGGCCCTGGGTCGGGGTGAGCCTGCGCGGTCGCTGTCGGAGGCCAGCCGCCGCGCGCTGCGGCCCCTTCGCCTGCTGACGGAAAAGCCGGTGGCGTACGTGGTGAACCTAGGAGAGGGACAGGAGGACGGCCGGGTGGAGGCAGTCCGGCGGCTGGGCCAGGCCCGGGGCGTCCCGGTGCTGGTGGCGTGCCTCAAGGTGGAATCGGAGTTGCTCGAGCTCCCGGAGGAGGAGGCCAGGGCCTACCGGGAGGCCGCGGGGCTTGGCGAGGGGGTCCTGGCCCAGGTGGTGAGGGCCGGATACCGGTTGCTGGACCTCGTGACGTTCTTCACCACGGAGAGCCGCGAGGTACGGGCTTGGCCGGTGCCGCGGGGCACGCGGGCGGCGCGGGCCGCGGGAGAGGTGCACACCGACATGGAGCGCGGATTCATCCGCGCGGAGGTGGTCGGCTTCGACGAGCTGGTCCGCTGGGGGTCCCTGCAGGCCGCGCGGGAGGCGGGCCGGGTGCGCCTGGAGGGACGGGACTACGAGGTGCGGGAAGGGGACGTGATCACGTTCCGTTTCCACACGTGAGACCTTGGCACGGGAGTTGCACGCAAGACCCGCCGGGGAAACCGTTGAATCCCATGGGACGTTGAATATGGACGGGACGCGACGCACAAGGGAAGGAGAGGGTATGGGACTGCCACACGACTTCGTGGACCCCTTCGAGCTCAGCTTGGAGGACGTGGACCGGCGGATCGCCGAGCTCGCGGAGCAGCGGCGCCGCATCTGGCAGGGGAGCACGCCCCAGACCGGGACGGGCGAGACCGGCCGGAGGGCGCTCGCGGCCATCGAGGCGGAGCTGGAGGATCTGTACCGGACCAAGCGGGAGCTTTTGGCCCGTAAGAACAACGGCGAGCGGGCGGCCAAGCCCCGCCGCCGGGGACGGTCGGCCCCCACCCCGCCCGCGGGCCTGTTCCGGGACGACTGAGGCCTGCCTGACAACCCTCCGACGGGTCTGGTAGAATCGTCCGGCTGGGTCTGCGCGGCCCGGCGGGGCCGTGACTTACCCTTCTCGTCTCCGCGCGGCGGAGACCGGGGAAGATTCCCTGTCCGAGGGAGGGAGACGGTGCGCAAGCCCTACGAAATGGTGTTCATCCTTCGGCCCGACCTGGACGAAGCGCAGGTCCGGGCCGCGGTGGAGCGGGTGACGGCGCGGATCGTGGAACGCGGCGGGGAGGTGCGCTCCACGGAGCCCTGGGGCAAGCGACGCCTGGCTTACCCCATCCGGAAGCACCGGGAGGGCTACTACGTGCTCGTCCGGTTCGACCTGGACGGCCAGCGCGTGCAGGACTTGAAGTCCGCGGTGGCGCTGCACGAGGAGGTCATCCGGTTCCTCGTGTGCGAGGCGGTGCCGGCCCAGGCCCCGGAGGCACCCGCGCCGGTGGCTGCGGAGGCGGTGCCGGCCGGGGGAGGTGAGGCGGGGTGCTGAACCGCGTGGTGTTGATCGGCCGGCTCACCCGCGACCCTGAGCTACGCTACCTGCCCAGCGGCCAGCCCGTGGCCACCTTCACCCTGGCGGTGGACCGCCCCTTCGCCAACGCCCAGGGCGAGCGCAAGACGGACTTCATCCCCGTGGTGGCGTGGCGCAAGCTGGCCGAACAGGTGTCCGCGCACCTGGCGAAGGGACGGCTGGTGGCGGTGGACGGCCGGCTGCAGATCCGTGAGTACGAGACCCAGGACGGACAGCGGCGCCGGGCGGTGGAGGTGGTGGCGGAGGCGGTGCGGTTCCTGGACCGCAAGGCGGAGCCCGCGCCGGAGGCCGCGGCGACGGAGGAGTTCGAGCCCGCGCCGGAGCCGGAAGAGGAAGACGTGCCCTTCTGAGGTGTGAGGAGGTCAGGCGGAATGGCGGAGAAGGAGAAGAAGGAGAAGCGGGAGTGGAGGCCCCGGCGCCCCCGGCGGAAGGTGTGCAGCTTCTGCTCGGAGCGGGCGCGGTTCGTGGACTACAAGGACGGCAACCGCCTGCGCCGGTTCGTGTCCGAGCGCGGGAAGATCCTGCCCCGCCGCGTGACGGGCACGTGCGCCAAGCACCAGCGCATGCTGGCGGTGGCCATCAAGCGGGCCCGCGAGCTCGCGTTGCTCCCCTACACCGCGGACTAGGGCCGGCAGGGCCCGGGGTCTAGGCGGGCCGGAGGACCATGGCGAACGTTCGGGCCGGGCCCACCCCGGTGCGCGAGCGCACCGCGAGCCTGACGGAAGGAGCTCTCCTGGCAGCGCTCACCGTGCTGGTGGCGCTGCTCGTGGCCCTGTTTGGCTCCCTGGGCCTGGTGGCCGCGCCCCTGCCGCTGTTCGTCCTCACCTACCGCCGGGGCGTGCGGACGGCGGTGCTGAGTGCCGTGGTGGCGGGTCTGGTGCTTTCGCCTTTCTTCGGGTTCCCGCAGGGCCTCCTGTTCGTGGGGGTGTTCGCGCCGGTGGGTGTGGTGCAGGGCGTCCTGGCCCGTCGGGGTGGCGAAGGGCTGGCACCCCGGGCCGTGCTTTGGGGGGCTGTAGTGGGCCTAGGGGTGACGCTCGTGAGCCTCGCGGTAACCCGGTTCCTGGTCGGCCTGGATCCCCTGGAGGCGGTGGTGGAAGCGCAGGTGCGGGGCGCACAAGCGGCTGCGGACCTGAGCCGTAGGCTGGGGGCCCCTCCGCAGCAGGTCCAGCAGATGGAGCTGCTGGCCCGGCAGATGCCGGGTCTGTTGCGCACCATCCTGCCCGCAGCGCTCGTGCTCGGGGTCACGCTGTGGTCGTACGGTTCCTACACGCTGGCCCGGCACGTCATGCGCCGGCTGGGTACCGAGCTGCCGGGGTTTGCGCCCATCCTCACGTGGCGGCTGCCGCCCGCAGGGGGGCTCGTGCTGGTGGGCCCGGTGCTGGCGGGTGCCGTGGTTCAGCCGTGGCTGCCCGAGGTAGGCCGGACACTGGTCGCCAACGGGTTCATGCTCAGCGTGCTCACGTTTGCCTTCTTCGGGTTCCTGACCCTCTTGCACTACCTGGCGGCCCGCGAGGTGCCGAAGGCAGGTCGGTTGTTGGCGGTGGTGGCCGTGTTCTTGCTGGGCGACCTGGGCACGTTCGCCATGGTGGCGTTGGGTTTGGTGGACCTGTGGTTCGACCTCCGGAGGGTCGGGCCGCGGGCGGAGCGTTCGCCATGAAGGTGATCCTCACGCGGGACGTGCCGTCCCTGGGCAAGGCGGGGTCCGTGGTGGACGTGAAGGAGGGCTACGCCCGGAACTACCTGCTGCCCCGGGGCCTGGCCCGCGAGGCCACGGAGGGTCAGCTGCGGGCGCTCGAGCAGGAGCGGGCCGCGCAGCAGCGTCGGGCCGCCCGGGAGGAGGAGCGGGCGCGCGCTGTGGCGCAAGCCCTGGAAGGACGCACGGTGCGCGTGCGGGCGAAGGCGGGGAGCGCAGGCAGACTGTTCGGCGCGGTGACGGCGCAGCAGGTGGCCGAGGCGCTCAAGGGCATGGGGTTTGACGTGGACCGCAGGCAGGTGGAGTTGCCGGAGCCCATCAAGGCCGTGGGCACGCACACGGTCACGGTGCGGCTGCCGCACGGCCTGCTGGCACGGGTACGGGTCGAGGTGACCGCCGATGGCTGACCGGCTGCCCGCCCGCGCGCGCGGGCGCAACGCGACCCCGAGCCGGGCCGAGTTGAAGCGCCGGGTGGGTGCGCTGTTCAGCGTGCTGAGCGAGGTGTACGGGCCCGAGCGGCTCATCGTGAAGGCGGGTAAGCTGGAGGCGCTCACCCTGATGCGGTCCGGGCGCCTCGCGGACCGGGTGGTGGCCCTCCAGCGGCTGGTGTACGACGATCCCACGATCCACCGTGCGCCCCCGGAGTCCGAGATCCCACGGGTCCTGTCGGAGGTGGAGGAGGAGCTGGCGGACCTGGTGGCCCAGAGGCGGGTGGAGGAGGAGCTGGAGCGCAAGGTGGCCGAGCGGATGAACCAGCGGCAGGACGACTACCTGCAGGAGATCCGGCTGCAGGTGCTGCGGGAGGCCACGGGCCCGGAAAGCGCCGCCACCCGCAAGAAGCTGGAGGAGCTGGAGGCGCTGGAACGGGTCCGGCTGTCGCAGTCGGCTCTGGAGGCCCTGCGCCCTCGCCGCCTGAAGGAGGTGGTGGGGCAGGAGCGGGCCATCCGGGCGCTGCTGGCCAAGCTCGCTACCCCGTACCCGCAGCACGTGATCCTCTACGGTCCGCCGGGCGTGGGCAAGACCACCGTGGCCCGGCTGGCCCTGGAGGAAGCGCGGCGGCTGCCGTACACCCCGTTCCCGGAGAACGCGCCCTTCGTGGAAGTGGACGCCACCACCCTGCGGTGGGACCCGCGGGAAGTTACCAACCCGCTGCTGGGCTCGGTGCACGACCCCATCTACCAGGGGTCCCGGCGGGACTTCGCGGACGTGGGGATCCCGGAGCCGAAGCTGGGGCTGGTGACGCGGGCGCACGGAGGTGTGCTGTTCATCGACGAGATCGGCGAGATGGACCCGCTGCTGCAGGCCAAGCTGTTGAAGGTGCTGGAGGACAAACGGGTGACGTTCGAGTCCAGCTACTACGACCCCGACGACCCCCACGTGCCCGCGTACGTCCGGCGGCTGTTCGAACAGGGGGCACCCGCGGACTTCGTGCTCATCGGCGCCACCACCCGCGACCCGGAGGAGCTTTCAGCCACCCTGCGGTCGCGCTGCGCGGAGGTGTTCTTCGACCCCCTGTCGCAGGCGGACATCGAGCGGATCGTGGTGCAGGCGGCGCGCCGGCTGCGGGTGAGCCTGCACCCCAGGGTGCCGGAGCTGGTCGCCGCCTACACCGTGGAGGGCCGCAAGGCGGTGAACCTGCTGGCGGACGCCTACGGCATGGCCCTGTACCGGCGCAAGGGCCGGGGCGGTCGCGTGCGGATCACCGAGGAGGACATGTTGGAGGTAATCCGGGTCTCCCGGCTGACGCCGTCTACCAGCGCGCGGGCGTCGGACGTGCCGGAGGTCGGAAAGGTGTTCGGACTCGGGGTGGCCCACTACCTGGGCTCCATCGTGGAGGTGGAAGCTGCCGTCTTCCCTGCGGGGCAGCGCGGCCGCGGTACGGTGCGGTTCAACGAGACCGCGGGGAGCATGGCCAAGGACTCGGTGTTCAACGCCCTGTCCGTGGTCCGACGGCTGCTGGGCGTGGACCTCGGGCAGTACGACGTGCACGTGAACGTGGTGGGCGGGGGGCTCGTGGACGGCCCGAGCCTCGGGCTCGCCATCACCGCGGCCCTGGCCAGTGCGGTGCAGAGCCGGCCCGCCCTGCAGAACGTCGCCCTGACGGGCGAGGTGAGCATCCAAGGCCGGGTGCGGGGCGTGGGCGGGATCCCCGAGAAGCTTTATGGCGCGCGGCAGGCCGGGATCAAGAAGGTGGTCCTCCCGCAGGAGAACCAGAACGACCTGCCGTCGGAGGTCGGAGGGCTGCAGGTTGTGCTGGTCCAGACTGTGGAAGAGGCGTTGCCTCACGTCCTGGTGCCCCAGGGCCGCAGGCGCCACTAGACCGCCCCGTCGGCTATCCCTCCGGAGCGGTCCCCCGCGGCCGCAGTCGCTACCCACACAGTCCACAACTTCCCCTGCCCACAAGTTACCCACAGGGGATCACCGGTACGGCCCCAGGAAGCCCACTCACGGCTCACACCTGCCCGGAATCCACAGCTTGTCCTAGGGGCTGGTCACAGCCCCGGCGTGGTAGAGGGTTGGTGGACAAACGGCAGCGAACGGCCGTTTGCTATTATAGGGAGGGGTAGCCGTGGCCACCGCCGTAGACCGCGTCCCGCCGCAGAGCCTCGAGGCCGAGATGGGCGTGCTCGGCTCCATGCTCCTGGACCGCGACGCCATCGCGGCGGTGGTCGAGCTGCTACGGCCCGAGGACTTCTACCGCGAGGCGCACCGGCTGGTCTACTCCGCCATCGTAGACCTCTTCGAGCGGGGGGAGCCGGTGGATCTCATCACGGTGACCGACCGCCTCCGGGACCTGGGCCGGTTGGAGGAAGCAGGCGGTGCTGCCTACGTGGCCTCGCTGCTGAATGCGGTGCCCACCGCGGCCAACGCGGAGTACTACGCCCGCATCGTGGTCCAGAAGGCCATGCTGCGCGCCCTCATTCGCGTCGGGACGCAGATCGCCCACCTGGGGTTCGAAGGCGAGGAGGACGTGGAGGTGCTGGTGGACCGCGCGGAGCGGCTGGTGTTCGAGATCGCCAACCGCCGTATGCAGCAGGACTTCCAGCCCCTCCGGGACCTCATCCGCGACACCATGGAGCGGCTGGACACCCACTACGAGCGGGGGATGATCACGGGCGTGCCCACCGGGTTCACGGACCTGGACGAGCTCACCGGCGGGCTGCAGCGGGGAGACCTCGTCATCGTGGCGGCACGGCCGTCCATGGGCAAGTGCCTGAAGTACGACAGCCTCGTGGTGGACCCCCGCACCGGCCTGCTGCGGACCATCGAAGAAGTGGTGCGGGACCGGCAGGGGGCCGTCCTGACCCTGGACGGCGGACACTTCCGAGAAGCCCATCCCTCCGCGTTTGTGGACGACGGCACCAAGCCCACCTTCCGGGTGCGCACCGCCCTGGGCCGGGAGGTGGAGGTGACCGCCACGCACCCGTTCCTCACCCCCGAGGGCTGGAGGCCGCTGGCAGCCCTGCGGCCGGGGCACTTCGTGGCGGTCCCCGCGCGGCTGCCGGTTTTCGGGACCCTGGACCTGCCGGCCGCGGAGGTGCGCATGATCGCGTACCTGTCCGCAGGCCGGCTGCCCGCGCAGCCAGAGGTGAGCCGCGACTTCCTGGACGCGGCCTCGGCGTGCGCTGCGGTGCGGGCCGCACGGGTACCGGCCCTCGCCGGCGCGGTGCGTCCGTGGCGCGGTGTAGACCCTGCGGACGCCTCCGCGGTGGTGGCGGAGTTCCTGCAGGACTACCCGTCCCTGGCGGAGCCTGCAGACCGCCGCCAGCTGCCTGAGGCCGTCTTCCAGCTCAACCGGCCGAAGCTGTGTCTGCTGCTCCGGTGCCTGCTGGCCTGCGTGGCGGCGGTGGAGGGCGACCCGGAGGGCTGGTCCCGCGGCACGCAGGAGGCCTTCGGGATCCGGGCGGAGTTGCCGAGCCCGGCTATGGCCCGTCAGGTCCAGCACCTGCTGCTGCGGCTCGGCGTGGTCGCCGCCTGGGACCGCGGCGGGACCCTCGAGGTGCGGGGCGAGGCTGCAGTCGAACTGCTGCGGACGTGCGGGGTGCTGGGGTGGGACCGGCTCCGCCAGTGGGCCCGCTACGCGCCCCAGCCCCTGCTCTCCGAGCCGGACTTCGTGTGGGACCCCATCGTGTCCGTGGAATATACGGGCGAACACCCCGTCTACGACCTTACCATCCCCGGCACCCACAACTTCGTGGCCAACGACGTGTGCGTCCACAACACCACCTTCTGCCTGAACATCGCGCAGCACGCCGCCGTGGAGCACCGCACGCCCGTGGCCATTTTCTCCATCGAGACCAGCGCGGAGCAGCTCGTGCAGCGGATGCTGTGCGCGCAGGCGCAGGTGGACGGGCAGCGCCTGCGGCGGGGCTACCTGTCGGAGGCGGACTGGCGCCGGCTCACCCGGGCCATGGGCGCCCTGGTGGACGCCCCCATCTTCATCGACGACTCCTCCAACCTGTCCGTGGTGGAGATGCGGGCGAAGGCGCGGAAGCTGAAGGCCGAACACGGGCTGGGCCTCATCGTGGTGGACTACATCCAGCTAATCCAGTCCTACCGCCGCACGGAAAACCGTACCCAGGAGCTCAGCGAGATCGCCCGCGGGATCAAGTCCCTGGCGAAGGAACTGGAGGTCCCCATCCTGGCCGTCTCCCAGCTGTCCCGGGCTGCGGAGCAGGGCGGGTCCAAGATCCCCATGCTGTCCCACCTCCGGGAGAGCGGAGAGCTGGAGCAGGTGGCGGACCTGGTGCTGTTCCTATACCGCGAGGACTACTACGACCCCGAGCGCGCCCGCAGGGAGGGCAAGGAGAACGTGGCCCTGGTGCGGGTGGCCAAGCACCGCAACGGCCCCACGGACGACCTCGAGCTGTTCTTCCACAAGGAGACCTCCCGGTTCGCGAACCTCGACCGCAGGCACGGGACGGCGTAGCGTCCGTCTACACACCCCCGACATCCGCCTGTGGTACAGTGGCCTCACAAGCTCCGGGGGGGTGCCATGCGCAGCTGGAAGCTCCTAGGGATGTGCGCGGTGCTCGGAGGGGTGGCCTGGGGGAGCTACCAAGCGGGGCTGCGGGCGACGGACAGGACCGCGGTCACGGTCGTGCCCGCACAGGCACCCCTGCAGGAGCTCATTCCCCTCCCTGGGCCGGGGCGGCAGTTCCCCGGCTCCCAGCCGCAGCCCGGACAGGGCGAGGAGTGCGAAGCCCGGGTGTACTTGTTCTTCAACGGCCGCTTTTACGAGATGCGGCCCGGCCCTGGCCTTGGCCCCGACGGCAGGCCCGGCGCGCCCCAGGAGCTGATCCCGCTGCAGCCGGTGCCCGGGCCAGGACAGCCGTCCCCAGCTCCGCCCGCGCCGCGCGGCAACAACCCGTTCCTGCCGCCGCTGCCGCCCGGGCCCCGCTTCTAGGAGCGTGTCCGAGAAGTCTGCGCGGGTCAGCAGACCGGGATCCCCGAGAAATCGAGCTCGCGATGCGTGGGGTCTGGTCGGCTACCTTCGCAGGTAGGGGATCGGGTCTACGGGAACGCCCCGGTAGCGGACTTCGAAGTGCAGGTGGGGTCCGGTGCTGCGGCCCGTGGAGCCCACCTCGCCCACCAGTTGGCCGGCCCGCACCCGGTCGCCGCGCTGCACCCGGATCCGCCGGAGGTGGGCATAGAGGGTCTGGTAGTCCGACCCGTGCGCGAGGACCACCACCAGGCCGTACGCCGAGGCCCACCCCGCGTACTCGACCCCCCCGTCCGCGCGGGCGGCCACCGGAGCCCCCTCGGGTGCGGCCACGTCCACCCCGGAGTGAAAGTGCCAGCCCTCACCGAAGGGGTCGTCGCGCCAGCCGTAGCCCGACACGAGCGCCCCGCGCACCGGAAGCCACAGATCCGCGGCAGGGACCTCGGAGGCCACCAGGCAGGCAAGGAGCGCGCCGACCAAGCCCAGGAAGCGGACCACGGAGGCGCGGCGAGCAAGATCCGTGCCTACCCCCGGGCCGCCTGCACCACCGCGTCCACGTTCTCCGGAGGGGTGTCTATGGGGATCACGCAGCCGCCCGCTACCACGTGCCCGCGCCCGGCGGTCTGCTGCAGCGCGTCGCGCACCTCCCGGGCCACTTCGTCCGGGGAGCGGTCGGCCAGCGTCGCCTCGTCCACCCCGCCCCACAGGCAGGCGGAGGTCCGCTGGCGGGCCTCCCGCAAGGAGGGCGGGGTCCGGCGGTCGTGCCAGTTGAAGGCGTGCACAGGGTAGTCGGCCAGCAGGTCCAGGTATGGGCGCTCGCCGTGGGCGTGCAGGACTACCAGCTCGGCCCCTGCTGCGGCCTCCAGCACTCGCAGGTCGTAGGGCCGGCCGAAGGCCTCGTACTCCTCCTCGGTGACCGCGCCCGCGCACGCCATCTGCGTGGCGAAGAAGACGCCGTCCGCGCCCGCGCCCAGGCAGGCCGCCACGAACCGGCTCGTGACGTCCGCGATCACCTCGAGCCCCTCGTGCAGCCGGTCCGGCTCTTCCCGCAGGTAGCGCAGCACCGCCTGGTCTCCCGACAGGGTGCGGGCCACGGTGAGGGGGCTGAACACCGTGGCGAGGACCGGGACTTGCGGGCCCACGCCCTCTCGCACGAGCCGCAGCACGCGCAGCTCTCGGCCGTAGGCGCCTGCGGTGACATCCAGGGGGCGCAGCCGGGCCCAGTCCTGCCCCCGCTTCACCGGCCGGTCCAAGTACGTGCGCACCCCCTCGCGGTTCGGTCGGTAAGCCGCCCGCAGCCCCCAGTCTTCGCCGTAGTACCCGCTGGTGGGCGTGACCTTGAGAAGGTCGAAGCCGTGGCGGCGCCAGAAGGCCACGTGCACCTGCGCGCAGGTCTCCGCACGCTGGTCGTGTTGGGGAAAGTGCCGCCACAGGGCCACCGGCGGGGCGTCCGCCACACCGCCCTGGAGCGCGGCACGCACGCGGTCCCAGTGCACCTCTCCCTCCGGGGAGGAGGTTCGGCGCAAGACCCGCGGCGTTCCTGCGTGTTGACACCCTCCGCGCGGGTCCCGTATCGTCAAACTGCACCGCACGGCGCAACCCGCACGCATGGCCTGCGAGGGAGGGACGATGCCGCAGATCGCGCGAGGGCTGGAAGGGGTGGTGGCGGGTACTACCGCCCTCAGCTTTATCGACGGCCGCGGGGGACGGCTGGTCTACCGTGGCTACGACATCCAGGACCTCGCGCAGAAGTCCACCTTCGAGGAGGTCTGTTACCTGCTGTGGTACGGCCGGCTTCCACGCCGTGCGGAACTCGAGGCGCTTGGAGCCGAGCTGGCGGGGGTGCGGGCCCTCCCTGCCGACCTCGAGGGGTTGCTCCGGAGCCTTCCCACTCGCCTCGACCCCCTGGACGCCCTGCGGACGGTGCTGTCGCCCCTCATGGGGTACGACGAGGACCCGGAGGACGGCTCCCGGGAGGCGAACCTGCGGCGGGCGAAGCGGCTCGTGGCGCTCACCAGCACCGTGGTGGCAGCCTTCCACCGGCTGCGCCAGGGCCAGGCGCCGGTCCCCCCGGACCCCCAGCTGGGCCACGCGGCGAACTTCCTGTACATGCTGCGGGGCGAACCGCCGGACCCGCTGCACACCCGGGCGCTGGACGCGTACTTCGTCCTCCTGGCGGACCACGGGTACAACGCCAGCACCTTCACCGCCCGCGTGATCGCCAGCACCCTGTCGGACATGGTGGCGGCGGTGGTGGGCGCCATCGGCGCGCTGAAGGGGCCCCTCCACGGGGGCGCGGCGCGCTGGACCATGGAGATGCTGCTCACCATCGGGTCCCTGGACAACGTGGAGCCGTACGTGCGGGGGCTGTTCGAGCAGCGGAAGAAGGTCCCCGGGTTCGGGCACCGCGTGTACAAAGTGGAAGACCCCCGGGCCCGGGTGCTGCACCGGCTCTCCCGCCAGGTGGCGGAACGGACGGGCGGGCTCGTGTGGGTGGAGATGTCGGAGCGGGTGGACGAGGTGGTGGCGCAGCTGCGGGGCGACCGGGAGATCTACCCGAACGTGGACTTCTACTCCGCCTCGCTGCTGTACAACCTCGGGATCCCGCCGGACCTCATGACGCCCCTGTTCGCGTGCAGCCGGATGGCGGGCTGGACCGCCCACGTGATCGAGCAGCACGACGACAACCGGCTGTACCGTCCGGAGTCGGAGTACACGGGCCCGAAGGACCTGGTCTACGTGCCCGTGGACGAGCGCTGAGCCCCGCTACAGGTCCTTGCCGCGGTACACCATGTACGCTCGGTAGCCGGACCGCTCCCAGAACGCTTCTGCCTGCGCGTTGCCCACGGCCACGGTCAGCTCCACCCGCCGTACACCCCGTTCGCGCATCCACGCCTCCAACCGCGCCACCAGGGCGCGTCCCAGACCCTGGCCCCGGTAGCCCTCCCGGGTGTACACGTCTTGGATGTAGCCGCGCCGCCGACGGCGAAAGAAGGCCGGCAGGAGGGTGATGCGGCCGACCGCGAGCCCCACCAGCTCCCCCTGGGACTCCGCCACCACCACCAGCACGTCCTCCCGGCCGAGCAGGTGGCTGAGGTACTCCTCGTACGCCCTCCGCCAGGTGCGGCTCAGGGCGAAGGCGCCGTCCAGCCGCTCGTGGAGCCGCGCCAGCTCGCCCCACAGCTCCACCACCCCGGCCAGGTCCCGCACCTCCGCGGGCCGGATCCGGACGTCGCGCACCGCTGCCACAGGACGCAGATTGGGCGGGAACGGGGGGGAATCCTCCGCGGGCGGGATCCAGGCGTCGGTCCGATCCGGTAGGATGGTGGGGACATGGACTGGGCGGAGCGGCTCCGGGCGCTCGAGGGGATGACGCGGGAGAGCGCCACCGAGATCGGGGTGGCAGCCGCGGAGGCGCTGGAGGCCTGGCTGCGGGAGCGACAGGACCAAGACGCCCGTGCGTTCCTGGAAGCGCTGGACGAAGCCACCCGCCAGATCACCGACCGCAAGCCGACCACCGCACCCCTGCACAACCTGCGGTACCGCATGCTGCAGTTCGCCGCGGAGATGCAGCGGGAGCGCGTCCCCGCCGGGCAGATGCGGGAGGAGCTGGCGGACTGGCTGCGGGGCTACCGCGCGCACGTGGCGGAGTCCCACGCCCGGATCGCGCACCACGGCGCCGAGGCGCTGGCGGACTGCGAGGTGGTGCTAACCCTCTCGTACAGCAGCACGGTGTACGCGGTGCTGGAGGAGCTGTTCCAGCACAACCCAGACCTGAGCGTGGTGGTGTTCGAGGCGCGTCCGTTCCTGGAGGGGCGGCGGATGGCGCAGGCGTTGGCGGAGCTGGGCGTGTCGGTGACCCTCACCGTGGACGCGGCCATGGCGTACTACATGGACGTGGCGGCCGCGGTGCTCACGGGCGCGGAGGCGGTGTCCCTGGAGGGGACCTTCGTGAACAAGGTGGGCACCCGACCCCTCATGACCTGCGCCCACGTCCACGGGGTCCGCAGTTACGTGGCCACGGAGACCGTCAAGATCCTGCCCCCCACCCTGCGGGGCGAGTCGGTGCTGAGCGCGGTGGGTTCCCCCGAGGACATCGCGGCAGACTGGGTGCCCCCGCCGGGGGTGGAGGTGTCCCCGGTGCTGTACGAGCCAACCCCGGACCGGCTCGTGACCGCGTACATCACGGAGGAAGGGGTGGTCTCGCCCGTGCGCCTGGCGACCCTGAGCCGCCCCTTGGGCGTTTAGCGACGGTGGACCGGCCGCGCTTCTCTCCCTACGTGGACGTGGCCGTGCGCGCGGTGCGCGAGGCGGCGGACGTGTTGCGGGCGTACTTCGCCCGCCCCCCAAAGCCCGGGGAGGTCCGCTACAAAGGGCCCGTGAACCCCGTCACCGAAGCCGACCACGCCAGTGAGGCGTGCGTCGTTTCGCGGCTGCGGGAGGCGTTCCCCGACCACGGGGTCGTGGCGGAGGAGGGGCGCGGCGCCCGCGCGGACGGCGCGCCCTGCTGGTACGTGGACCCCTTGGACGGCACCACGAACTTCGCCCACCGCCTGCCGTGGTTCGGGATCTCCGTGGCCCTGGCGGAAGGGGAGCACGTGCGGCTGGGCGTGGTGTACCACCCCGCTCTGGACGAGCTGTTCGTGGCCGAACGCGGGGCCGGCGCGTGGCTCTTGAGCGGGGAGCAGCTGTGGCGGCTGGAGGTGTCGCGCACCGCGCGGCTGCAGGAGGCCCTGGTCGCCACAGGGACCCCCACGGACATCGGCACCACCGGGAACAACCTCCCGCAGATCGTGACCATGCTCAAGCTCGCGGAGGACGTGCGGCAGATGGGCTCCGCGGCCCTGAACCTGTGCTACGTGGCCGCAGGCCGGCTGGACGCCTTCTGGGAGCCAGACCTCAACCCGTGGGACGTGGCCGCAGGGGCGCTCATGGTGCTCGAGGCGGGAGGCGTGGTCACCGGCATGGACGGCTCTCCGTACGCGGTCACCACCCGCAGTCCCCTCGCCACCAACGGGGTGCTGCACCCCCAGATCCTCGCGCTGTTCCAGACACGGCTGGAGGGGCCCTTCGGCACGAGCGCCTAGCGCCGGGCCGCGGGTCCCTCCTGCAGCGCGGGCAGCCGCTCGCGCACCGCGGCCACCAGCCACAGGGTGAGGACGCCGTTCACGACGCTGGTGGCGAGGTTGAAGGGGACAAAGGCGGTCCACAGGAGCGGCAGCACGCGGCGCTGCACCGTGGCCACGTCCGTGGGGCTGTAGTCGAAGAACACGGGCAGCACCACCAAGAGCAGGACGGGCACCATGAGGACCGTGCGGGCCACGGCGCCGAGGGCCACCCCCTTCGCCAGGCCCCGCAGGTCGGGCTCCCGGCCGTAGACCCAGGCGGCCGTGGCCGTGAAGAACGCCACCGCGGCGAAGTTGGCGAAGGGTCCCACCCAGCCGGTGCTGCTGCCGAAGAGGAGCACGTACACCAAATTCTTGAGCAACGCCACCAGGACCGCGGCCGGGGGCCCGTACAGAACCCCCGCCAGCAGGGTCGGGACCTCGCTCGGGTCGAACTTCAGGTAGGGGGCTCCGGGCACGATGGGGAACTGCACAAACCGCATGAGCAACGCGGCCACCGCGGAGAGCATGGCCAGGGAAGCCGTCCGACGCACGCGCATCGCGACCCCTCCTCGTTGGGTTTCCAGCGGAGCACGGACCCAACAAGAAGGCCCCGGAGAGTCGCCCCGGGGCGTCGGATGACGCGATCCGCCGCGCGCACGACGCGGCCACGCCACCGACCTTCTCCCATCCGGACTGTACCGTCGGCCCCGGCTTTACCTGCGCGCCGCACCGGGTCCACCGCGCCTCAGACCGTGCGCGGGTCGCGGGCTCGCACCGGGTCACCCCGGTGCCCACCGCCGGTCGGGAATTGGGGACCGTGCGGCCCCCTCACCCTGCCCCGAAGGTCGTGCTCGCTGGTTCGTCCAGATGGTAGCGCGAGGCCCTCCGCGGGACAAGGGCTACACCCCGAAAACCCGCCGCACCGCCTCCCGGTTTCGCGCCGCTGGCGTGAGGGTGTCGTCGTCCTCGCGTACGACCCGGTCCTGCTCCACCACCAGCCAGCCGTCGTAGCCGACTTGCCGGAGCGCCGCGGCCACCGCGGGTAGGTCCAGGGAGCCCCGGCCCAGCTCGACGAAGGTCCCGGACTTGGCCGCGTCCGCGTAGGTGGCTCCGGCCGACAGGAGCTGGCGCAGCCGCGGGACGTCCACGTCCTTGAGGTGGACGTGCGCCACCCGGCGGGCGTGGCGCCGGCACACCGCCACGGGGTCAGCGCCCCCGAACAGCAGGTGGCCGGTGTCCAGGCACAGGCCCACGGACTGTGCTTCGGTGTGGGCGAGGAGGGCCTCGACTTCCCGCTCGTTCTCCACGTAGGTCCCGCCGTGGGGATGGAACGCCACCCGCAGCCCGTAGCGGTGCCGCACCAACGCCGCCAGGCGCATCACGCGCTCGCCGTAGGCGGGCCACTCCTCCTCCGGGATCCCGCAGGTGGCCGTGAGGTCGGCACGGCCCGCGACGCGGGCCCGCAGCTCGTCTCCTGCGTCCGCGAGCACCACGAGGCTGCCCGCACACCGTGCGACCAGTTCCGCCACCCGCCGGGTCTCCGCCTCCGCTTCTCCGAAGCGGCTGGCCTCCCGCAGGGGGACGGGCACGAAGGCGGCCACCAACGCGAGGCCGCGCGCGGTGAGGGCGGCGCGCAACCCCTCCGGTTCGGTGGGCAAGAAGCCCCACGGGCCGAGTTCCGTACCTTCGTAGCCCGCCTGGGCCATCTCGTCCAGCACCCGCTCCCAGGGCAGTTGGGGACCCCAGCCCGGGATCTCGCACACCCCCCAGCTGATGGGAGCAGCGGCTACCTGCACTCCGCTCACCTCCTGTCGCCTCTGCGGGGGATTCGCCGTGCGGTGCACGGGCCCTGCGTGCTCTACAATCTCGAGGAGAACAGCTGGAGGTGGGTGCGGTTGCACAGCATCACAGCGGACCGGTTGCGCGTGAGCCCCCGCGGCGCGTCAGACGGCGTGGTGGTGCGGGTGACGCCCGAAGAGGCGGGGTGGGAGCAGCTGGGCTTCGAGGTCCGCCGCCTCGCGGCCGGGCAGCGGTGGAGTGCGTCCACCGGCGCGTGCGAGGCGGTGCTGGTGTGGCTGGGGGGCCGGGCCACCGTGCGGTCGGACCGCGGGGTTTGGGACGGGGTGGGCAGGCGAGCTTCGCCCTTCGACGGCATGCCGTACGCCCTGTACCTGCCGCCCCGCACCGCCTTCGAGGTGGTACCCGCAGGACCGGTAGAGCTGGCGTACGGGTGGGCTCCCGCCGAGGGTCGCTTCCCCCCGCGGCTGGTGACCCCCCGGGAGGTGGAGGTGGAGCTGCGGGGGGGCCGCAACGCCACCCGTCAGATCAACGCCATCCTACCGCCCGGCTTCCCGTGCGAGCGGCTGGTGTGCGTGGAGGTGTACACGCCCGGCGGCAACTGGTCCAGCTACCCGCCGCACAAGCACGACCGGCACCGGGTGGACGAGGGAGGGAGGCTGCTCGAGGCGGACCTGGAGGAGGTGTACTTCTACAAGTTCGACCCGCCCCAGGGCTTCGCGCTGCAGCGGGTGTACGCCGACGACGGGTCGTTCGACGTGGCGGTGGTTGCCCAGCAGGACGACCTGGTGCTGGTGCCCAGTGGCTACCACCCCGTGTGCGCGGCCTGCGGCTACACGTGCTACTACCTGAACGTGCTGGCAGGTTCCGCGCAGAGCCTGGCCAACGCCGAGGACCCGGCCCATGCGTGGGTGAGGGCCACGTGGACGGAACGCGACCCCCGCGTGCCCATAGTCCGTCCTGAGCCGGAGGAGCCCCGTGGGTGAGTTCGACGTCCTGGCCATGGGGCGCTGCGGGATGGACCTGTACAGCAACGACGTGGGCGCCCCCTTCGTGGAGATCCGCAGCTTCGCCGCGTACGTAGGCGGGTGCCCCACCAACGTGAGCGTGGGCACCCGGCGGCTGGGGCTGCGCAGCGCGCTGCTCACCGCGGTGGGGGAAGACCCCGTGGGCGACTTCGTCCTGCACTTCCTCCGGCGGGAGGGGGTCGAGACGGGGTTCATCCCCCGGAAGCCGGGGCGTCGGACTCCAGCGGTGGTGCTCGGGATCGAGCCACCGGACCGTTTCCCCCTGGTGTTCTACCGCGACAACGCCGCGGACTTGGCCCTGGACATCGACGACGTCCTTCGGGCTCCCGTACGGCGGAGCCGCGTGCTGTTCGTGACGGGCACGGGGCTCAGCGCGGAGCCGAGCCGCACCGCGACCCTGTTCGCCGCCGAGCAGGCCCGGGCCACCGGTACCCGCGTGGTCCTGGACCTCGACTACCGGCCCACGCTGTGGCCGGACGCCCGGGCGTACGGGGTCAACGCGAGGCTCCTCGCAGCGTACGCCCACGTGGTGGTCGGGACGGAGGAGGAGGTGGAGGCCGCCTGCGGGGACGACCGCGTGGAGGCCGCCGCGGAGCGGCTGCTGGCCGCCGGGCCCGAGGCGGTGGTGGTCAAGCGCGGACGGCGGGGCTCGGTGGTGTTCAGCCACGAGGGGACGGCGGAGGCGGAGCCGTTCCCCGTGGAGGTGTACAACGTCCTCGGGGCGGGCGACGCGTTCGCCAGCGGCTTCCTGTACGGATGGCTCCGGGGTTGGGACTGGTACCGGGCCGCGCGGTTCGGGAACGCCTGCGGGGCCATCGTGGTGACCCGGCACGGGTGTGCCAACTTCATGCCGTACGAGGAGGAAGCGCTCCGGTTCGTGGAGGAGCGGGGAGGGCTGTAGTGGCACGGGCGTCGGACGTGGGGGTGCCCTCTGTGGTGCGGGCGGTGCGGATCCTGGAGTCCGTGGGCCGCGCGGCCCGGCCGCCGAGCCTCGGCGAGCTAGCACGGGAGCTCGGGATCCCGAAGAGCACCGCCCACGACCTGGTGACCACCCTGGTCCGGGAGCGGCTGCTGACCCGTTCCGCGGACGGCCGGTTCCGGCTGGGGCTTAAGGTGCTGGAGCTGTACAGGGCCTACGACGCGGCCAGCGACCTATCCGGTGCGTTCGCGGAAGCCTGCCAGGAGCTCGTGCCGCACCACGAGGAGACGTTGGTGCTGTCGGTGCTCGACGGTCGAGAGGTGGTGTACGTGGCCTGCCGCAACGGCACCCAGCCCATTGCGGTGAACTACCGCATCGGACTGCGCCTGCCGGCGCACACGACCGCCACGGGGAAGGCGATCCTGAGCACGCTCGCTGAAGACGAGGTGCGCGCGCTCTTCGGGGACGCGCCGCTTCTGCGACCCACCCGCCACAGCATCGCGACGCTGGAATCTTTGCTGCGGGAGCTGGAGCGGACCCGGGCTCGGGGCTACTCGGTGGACGACGAGGAGACGGTGGAAGGGATGTGCTGCTTCGGAGCGCCTGTGGTGGCTTCCGGGGGGCGTCGCGCAGGCGTGGCGTTCAGCATGGTCAAGGCCCGGACGAAACCCGCGCGGTTCCGCGAGCTCGGCCGCCAGATCCAGCGGATCGCGTCCGCCCTCTCCGAGCGGCTGGGCGGCACGCGGGCCGGAGACTGAGATCCGATCCCTCAGCAGGCCATCCACCAAGGGGCCGCGAGGATGTGCTCGGTCAACCACTCCAGTCGATCCCCCGTGTGGAGGAGGAGACCTGCACGGGACATCCGGGGGGATTCCCGTCGGAAGCTCAAGAGCCCCCTCGCATCGTCAAGACGCGGGCGTGCCGTGGCCTTCACCTCTACCGGAAGTAACATCCGATCCGTTTCGATCACGAAGTCCACCTCCTCTCCCGTGGCCGTGCGCCAGTGGAGGATCTCCGTCCGCGTCGGCCGGCCCTCCCGCCACACGAGGAGATCGAGGAGGACCAGGTTCTCCAAGTGCGCCCCCTCGGGCTCCCCTTCACCTGCGAGGTGAAGGGCCAACCCCACGTCCCCCCAGTAGAGTTTGGGCATCTTCATGAGCCGCTTCGTACGACTCAGGGCGTAAGCCGGGAGGCGGACCACCAGGAAGGACACCTCCAGCAGGTTGAGGTACCGGTGGGCGGTCGCCTGCGGGAGGGCGACGTCGCGCGCCAGTTCGGTCTGGTTCAGGAGCCGGCCGAGACGCAGGGAGGCGGCCCACATCAGGCGCCGGAAGTCGGGCAGCGCTGAGATGGACGAGAGCTGCTGGAGATCGCGCTCCAGGTAGGTCCGCACATACCCTTCGAACCAGGTCGTGCGCTCTGCCTGAGTCCGCATGTGCACCGCGGGGACCGGGAATCCCCCACGCCGTGCGAGAGCCTTCCAGTCCTCGCGCTCCGTCCGGGCCTCCCGGAGGAGGTCGATCCACTCGCATTCGTCGGCCGCCAACAGCTCCTCCCAGAGTCCGCAGCGCCCCTGTCCGAGTTGTTCGCGTCGGGTCATGGGCCACAACGTCAGGTAGCTAGCCCGTCCGGCCAGGGACTCGGAGACCCGGCGCAGGAGCAGGAGGTTCGCGGAGCCGGTGAGGAGGAAGCGTCCGGGCCTGCGTCCCCGGTCGATGGCGCGCTTGATGCTCAAGAGGAGCTAGGGCTCCCGCTGGACCTCGTCCAGCGTCACGGGGCCATCCTCGCCGAGGAGGGCATCGGGGTCCCGGCGGGCCAGGTCTGCGACGTCGAGGTCATCCAGCGAAAGGAAGCGGCGTGGCCCCGGTATGAGCCTCTGCACGAGGGTACTTTTGCCCGCCTGCCGGGCGCCCGTGACGACGACGGCCGGCATGACCCGGAGATGGTCAACGAGCCTTCGCTGGAGGTGGCGGGGGAGGATCTCTCTATTCACGTCATGAATTATATGCATTCACGCCGTGAAACGTCTCCACTCGCCCTCGATTCGGAGCCGGCCACATCGAGACGTTTGACAAGCCCGGCCGGACGTGCTCTACTCATGCTGCGCTCGTTCCAAAAGGCGAAGACTGTTCAGAGCTCCGAACAAGCCGTGAGAACCCGACGGCTGACGACGGCGCAGGCCCTGGTGGCCTTCCTCGCGGCCCAGCGCGTGGAGCGGGACGGCCGCGAGGTTCCGTTCTTCGCCGGAGTGTGGGGGATCTTCGGCCACGGGAACGTGGCGGGGGTAGGGCAGGCGCTGCAGGAATTCCGGCAGTTGCGGTTTTACTTCGGCCGCAACGAGCAGGCCATGGTGCACGCCGCAGCCGCCTTCGCGAAGGCCACCCGCCGGATGCGGGCCTTCGCCTGCACGTCCTCCATCGGACCGGGCGCCACCAACATGGTCACCGGTGCCGCGGCCGCCACCATCAACCGGCTGCCCGTGTTGCTCCTCCCTGGGGACATCTTCGCACGCCGCAACGTGGCCCCGGTCCTCCAACAGCTGGAGGCCGGGTGGTCTCAGGACGTCTCGGTGAACGACTGCTTCAAGCCGGTCTCCCGTTACTGGGATCGCATCAACCGGCCAGACCAGCTGCCCTCGGCGCTCCTGGAGGCCATGCGGGTGCTCACCTCCCCGGTGGAGACCGGCGCGGTGACCCTGGCGCTGCCGCAGGACGTGCAGGCTGAGGCCTGGGACTACCCCGAGAGGCTGTTCGAGCCCCGGACGTGGCACATCCCGAGGCCTGCGCCGGACGCCCGCCTGCTGGCGCAGGCGGCGGCGTGGATCCGATCGAGCCGCAGGCCCTTTCTCATCGCAGGCGGCGGCGTGCTCTACAGCGAGGCTGAGGACGCGCTGCGGGCCTTCGTGGAGGCCACGGGCATCCCCGTGGGCGAGACGCAGGCCGGCAAGAGCGCGCTGCCTAGCGACCACCCTCAGAACCTGGGCGCCGTGGGCGTGACGGGCACCCTGGCCGCGAACCGCATGGCCCGCGCGGCAGACCTCGTCCTCGCCGTGGGGACCGCCTTGGACGACTTCACCACGGCCTCCAAGACGCTGTTCGAGAACCCCGCGGTGCGGTTCGTGGCGGTGAACGTGAGCCCCCAGGACGCGCACAAGCACGCGGCGCTGCCGCTCGTGGGCGACGCTCGGGTGGCGCTCCAAGAACTGGCCCGTGCGCTCGCGGGCTACCGGGTGTCTGAGGAGTACGCGCAGGAGGTGAGCCGGCTGCGGGAGGCGTGGGAAGCGGAGGTGGAGCGCCTGGTGAGCCAGCGGCACGGCCCGCCCATGGCCCAGGCGGAGGTCATCGGGCTTGTGAACGCCTTCGCGCGCCCAGAGGACGTGGTGGTGTGCGCGGCGGGCAGCCTGCCCGGAGACCTGCACAAGCTTTGGCGTGCCCGCGAGCCCGGCACCTACCACCTGGAGTACGGCTACTCGTGTATGGGCTACGAGATCCCGGGCGGGATCGGGGTGAAGCTGGCGGACCCCGACCGCGAGGTGTACGTGATGGTGGGGGACGGCTCCTACCTCATGATGCCCGGAGACCTGACGACCGCGGTGCAGGAGGGGCTGAAGCTCACCGTGGTCCTGTTGGACAACCACGGGTACAGCAGCATCGGTGGGCTGTCGGAGTCCCTGGGCCTCGGAGGGTTCGGCACTCACCACCGGTTGCGCAACCCCGCCACCGGCCAGCTGGACGGCGAACCGTTACCCGTGGACCTAGCCGCCAACGCCCGTAGCCTGGGCGCCCAAGCCCTGCGGGCCCACACCCGGGAGGAGCTGTGGAGTGCGCTGGAAGAGGCCCGAAGGCAGGACCGCACCACGGTGATCGTGGTGGAGGTGGACCGAAACGCGCGGGTCCCCGCCTACGAGGCTTGGTGGGACGTGCCCGTGCCCGAGGTGTCTGGGATGCCGTCCGTGCAGCGCGCCCGGGGGGAGTACGAGCGAAGCCGCGCGCGGGAGAGGGACCTGTTATGAGCCGTGTGGCCTTGACGGAGGTTCTGAACTGTGTGGGGGGCGAGTGGAAGCGGCCGAGCGGGTCAGAGGAGCTCGTGGTGTACAACCCGGCGACGGGCGAAGTGTTGGCGCGGGGGTATGGCAGCAGTCGCGAGGAGGTGGACGAAGCGGCGCGGGTGGCGGCGCGGGCGTTCGAGGGCTGGCGTCGGGTGCCGGTGACGGAGCGGGTGCAGTACCTGTTCCGGCTGAAGGGCCTGTTGGAGGAGAACCTGGAGGACCTGGCGCGGACGGTGACGGAGGAGTGCGGGAAGACGTACGAGGAGTCGGTGGGCGAGCTCCGGCGTGGGATTGAGAACGTGGAGGTGGCGTGTGGGGCGCCCAGCCTGATGCAGGGCTACAACACCGAGGACGTGGCGCGGGGGATTGACGAGCATTTGTACCGGCAGCCGGTGGGGGTGGTGGCGGCGATCACGCCGTTCAACTTCCCGGGGATGATCCCGCTGTGGTTCTTGCCGTACGCGGTGGCGTGTGGGAACGCCATCCTGGTGAAGCCTTCGGACAAGGTCCCCCTGACGATGCAGAAGATCATGGGTCTGGTGGAGCGGGCGGGGCTGCCGCCCGGTGTGGTGAACGTGGTGAACGGGGCGAAGGAAACGGTGGACGCGATCTTGGACCACCCGTTGGTGCGGGCGGTGAGTTTTGTGGGGTCGAGTCCGGTGGCCAAGTATGTGTACACGCGGGCGACGGCGAACGGGAAGCGGGCGCAGTGTCAGGGCGGAGCGAAGAACCCGGTGGTGGTGATGCCGGACGCAGACTGGGATCTGGTGCCGCGGGTGGTGGCGGAGTCGGCGTTCGGGTGTGCGGGGCAGCGGTGTCTGGCCAGCTCGTTGGCGGTGGTGGTGGGGGAGGCGCGGGGGCCCTTTCGGGAGGCGATCGCGGAGCTGGCGGCGTCCCGGCGGGTGGGCTACGGGCTGGAGCCTGGGGTGGAGATGGGGCCGGTGATCCGTCGGGAGAGCAAGGAGCGGATCGAGGGGCTCATCGGGAAGGGCGCGGAGGAAGGAGCGCGGATTGTGGTGGACGGGCGTGGGGCGCGGGTGCCCGGGTACGAGGGAGGGTTCTTCGTGCGGCCCACGGTTTTGGAGGACGTGCCGCCGGAGGGGGTGGTGGCGCGGACGGAGATCTTCGGGCCGGTGCTGGGGCTGGTGCACGTACGGGACATTGAGGAAGCCATCGAGGTGGTGAACCGGGGGAACTACGGGAACATGGCGTGTTTGTTCACGCGGAGTGGGGCGGCGGCGCGGAAGTTCCGGTACGAGGTGCAGGCGGGGAACATCGGGATCAACGTGGGGGTGGCGGCGCCCATGGCCTTCTACCCCTTCTGCGGGATGAAGGAGAGCTTCTTCGGGGACCTGCACGGGCAGGGCCGGGACGCGGTGGAGTTCTACACCGAGAAGAAGGTCGTGGTGGAGCGCTGGTGACCTCGGGCCCGGGCGTGCGCGCGGTCGTGATCCAGGGGACCTGGGCACCGCGGGGCTCGAAAGCCCCAGACGCCCGCGCGGCGCCGCCGGGAAACCGGGCGTGGCGGTGGCCCCAGGTCTCTGTCCAGACGGTTCCCCTGCGGCCGCCGGGTCCCGGGGAGGTGCTGGTGCGGGTGGCTGCCTGCGGGTTGTGCGGGTCGGACCGCGCTCTGTGCGCGGAGGACGAGGACGGGTACATGCGGTACGCGGGCCGGGTGCGCCTGCCGCTGGTGCCCGGGCACGAGTTCGCGGGCGTGGTGGTGGAGGTCGGCCCCGGGGTGCACCGCGTGCGGCCCGGGGACGCCGTGACCTGCGACAACATCGTAGCGTGCGGGCACTGCGCGTCCTGCCGCGCGGGTGCCACCAACCAGTGCGCGTCCGTGGAGGAGATCGGGTTCACCAAGCCAGGTGGTCTCGCGGAGTACGCCATCGTCCCGGAGCGCTGTTGCTTCGACGCGAACCCCATCGTGCAGGCCCTGGGTGCGGGGGACGGTTACCGGGTGGCCGCGCTGCTGGAGCCTGCGGCAGTGGCCTACCAGGGCCTCTTCCTGGAGGCGGGAGGCGTGCCCGCGGGCGGCACCGTGGTCGTGTACGGCGCCGGGGTAGTGGGGTTGAGCTGCGCCGCCCTGGCCCGCGCCGCGGGTGCAGGGCAGGTCCTGGTGTTCAAGCGCAGGCCGGGCGGCGAGGACCTGGCGCGGGCCGTGGGCGCGGAGGTGGTGTACGCGTGGGACGAACTGCAGCGACAGGGCCGCAGGCCAGCCGACGTGGTGCGGGAACTCACCGCCGGGCACGGGGCTGAGCTGCAAGTGGAGGCTTCCGGCGCCCTGCAGGCCACGGTGCCCGAAATGCTGGAGGCTCTGGCCCCGAGAGGCACGGTGCTCCTCCTGGGCCGTCAGGCAGGCGCGGTCCCCGTAGAGCTCGACCGTCTGGTGTCCGCCGCAGGTCGGGTGGTGGGGTCGTTGGGCCACGCGGGCGAGCGCACGTTTCCACCCCTCGTCGAGCGCGTGGCCCGAGGCGAGTTGCCCCTGGGGGCCTTGGTGGCGCGGGTGGTGACGCTGGACCAGACGCCGCAGGTGCTCCAGGAGCGCCTGCCGCCCGCCGGCAAGACACTGGTGGAGCCTGCAGGGAGGGTGGCGTGAGCGCACCGGCCCGGGTGGAAATGCGAGGCATCACCAAGCGCTTCGGGCCTGTGGTGGCCCTGCAGTCGGTGGACTTCTCTGTGCAGCCGGGTGAGGTGGTGGGCCTGGTGGGCGACAACGGGGCTGGGAAGTCCACCCTCATGAAGATCCTCACGGGCGTGTACCGCCCCGACGCGGGCGAGATCCGCTTCGAGGGCAGGCAGGTGCACTTCTCCTCCCCCCTGGACTCGCGGCGCCTGGGGATCGAGATGGTCTACCAGGATCTCGGCCTCGCGGAGAACCTGGACACCGTGGCCAACCTGTTTTTGGGCCGGGAGCTCACCCGTCCGGTTTGGCTGTGGCGGCTGTTGGACGAGCCGGCCATGGAGCGAAGGGCGGCAGAGCACCTGGAAGCGCTGCGGGTAGAGCTGCCGTCCTTGCGGCTCGCGGTGGAGCGGCTTTCTGGAGGACAGCGGCAGGCCGTGGCCATCGCCCGCGCCACCGCCTTCGCGGCCAAACTGGTGATCATGGACGAGCCCACCGCAAGCCTGGCCGTCGCGGAGGCGGGCAAGGTCCTGGAACTCATCCGGCGGCTTCGGGACCAAAGCGTTTCCGTGGTGCTCATCAGCCACCGGTTGCAGGACGTCCTCGAGGTGTCGGATCGGGTGGTGGTCTTGAACCGTGGCCGGGTGGCCGGTGTGCTCCCGGGCCACAGCGCGCGCATGGAGGACGTGGTGGCGCTGATCGTGGGGGGAGCCGCGTGAGGGCGGAAGTGGTCGGGCGCGCGGCACCGGGGCTCGGCTGGGACCGGGTGCGGGCGGCCCTGGCCCGGATGGACCTGCTGCTCGTCGTGCTGCTGATGATGGCGGTGCTCACCGCCTTGCAGCCGCAGTTCTTCCTCACCCGGGAGAACCTCACCAACGTGGCGCGACAGATCGCCAGCAACGCGGTGCTGGCGCTGGGCCAACTCCTGGTGGTGGTCACCGCGGGCATCGACCTCAGCGTGGGGTCCGTCATGGGGCTGTGCATGACGGTGCTGGCCCTGGCCACCAAGGCGGGTTGGCCCGCCCTGGCGAGCCTGGCGGCGGCGGTGGCCCTGGGCGCAGGAGTCGGAGCGGCCAACGGTCTCGCGCTCACGCGCCTGCACCTCCCCCACCCCTTCATCGCCACCCTGGCCACCCTGAACGTGGCCCGGGGCGCCACCTACCTGTTGAGCGGAGGGGTGCCGATCTCCGGGCTGTCCCCCGAGGTCCGGTGGCTGGGTTCCGCGGACCTCACGGTGTTCCCTGGCACGCCGCTGGCGACCGCAATCCCGATCTCGTTCCTGGTGGTGGTGGCTCTGTACGGGGTCGGGACCGTGTTCCTGCGCCGGACGCCCACGGGACGACACCTGTACGCCCTGGGCGGCAACCCCCGGGCGGCCCAGTACGCGGGCATCGACACCGCGCGGTTGCTGGTGCTCGTGTACGTGCTGTGCGGAGCGCTAGCCGGGGTGGCGGGCGTGCTGTTGGCGGGGCGGGTGAACTCCGCCTACCCCACCGCGGGGATTGGCGCGGAGCTCGACAGCATCGCGGCGGTGATCATCGGCGGCGCCAGCTTCTTCGGCGGCCGCGGCACACCCGGCGGGGTGTTCTTGGGGGCGGTGATCATGGGCCTGCTGCGCAACGGGCTCAACCTCATGAACGTGTCGGTGTTCTGGCAGCAGGTGTTCATCGGGCTCATCATCCTGCTGGCGGTGTACGTGGACGTCTTGCGGCGGCGCGCCGCCCAGGTGGAGTCGTGAGCACGCAACACCACACCGAAGGAGGTGAAAGAGCATGAAGCGGATCGCGTTCGCCTTGGTCTGTCTGGCGCTGGCCCTGGCCGTGCTCGCGGCCACAGCCGGCGCGGGCCCTCGCGCGTACACCATCCTGCTCAGCATGAAGGGGCCGGGTTCCGGCAACCCCTTCTGGGCCGCGGTGGAGCGTGGGGCCCGGGACGCCGCCCGGGCCCTGGGGGTCAATCTCGTGGTGCTCTCGCCGCCCGCGGAGACGGACGTGCAGGCGCAGGTGGCCATCCTGGAGGACCAGATCGCCAAGCGGGTGAACGCTATCGTGGTGGCGCCCACGGACGTGAGCGCCCTCAACAGCACGTTCGACAAGGCGCGGGCACGGCGGATCCCGGTCCTGTTCGTGGACACGGACGCCACCTGGCCTCACAAGGTGACCTTCATCGGAACCGACAACCGCGCGGGCGGCGCGCTGGGCGGGCGGTTCCTCTGCCAGCAGCTGCAGGGGCGGGGTGAGGTGGCTATCATCACGGGGGTCATGACCACCCAGAGCATCCGGGCGCGGGTGGAAGGTGCGCGGGACGCCATGCGGCGGTGCGGCCTGCAGATCGTGGCGGAACTGCCCGCCAACAGCGACCGGGCCCTGGGCCAGCAGGTGATGGAAGACATCCTCACCCGGCGGCCCAACGTACGGGGCGTGTTCGCGGCCAACGATCTCATGGCCCTGGGGGCCGCGGAGGCGGTGAAGGCTCGGGGCCGGACGGGTCAGGTGCTCATCGTGGGGTTCGACGCCATCCCGGAGGCCGCGCAGGCCATCCTGCGGGGCGAGATGGCAGCCAGCGTGGCCCAGAACCCGTACAACATGGGGAAGTTCGGGATCGAGAACGCCGTCAAGGTCCTGAACGGCCAGACGGTGCCCAAGCGCATCGACACCGGCACCACGCTGGTGACCAAGCAGAACGCGGCACAGTACGCCAAGTGAAGGGTCGGTGGGCTGAGCTGCGCGTGGGCGTGGTGGGAGCCGGCGGCATGGGCTCCCGCCACGCCCGCAACCTGCTGGGTCGGGGCGCAGCGGTGGTGGCGGTGGCCGACAGCGACCCCGAGCGTGCGCGCTCGCTGGCCGAGGCGTGCGGCGGGGCGCGCACGTACGAGGACGGGGCGGAGCTGGTCCGGGATCCGGACGTGGAGGCGGTGGTGGTGGCGAGCCCGGACCCCACCCACGCCCGCTACGTGCTGGCGTGTTTGCAGGCCGAAAAGCCCGTGTTCTGTGAGAAGCCGCTGGCCACCACGGTACAGGACGCCGAGGAGGTGGTCCGCCGGGAGCTGGCCTGCGGCCGGCGACTGGTCCAGGTCGGGTTCCAGCGGCGCTACGACCCGGAGTTCCGGGCCCTGCGCCGGGCCGTGGAGGAAGGCTTGGTGGGCCGGCCGGTGCTGTTCCGGGCGTGGCACCGCAACGCCCGCGCCGCGCACGGCCCCCCGGGCAGCAACGAGGCGGTCATCGTGAACTCCGCCATCCACGACCTGGACGAGCTGCGGTGGCTTGCGGGTGCGGAGGTGGAGGTGGTGCACGCGGTGGTCGGGCGGTCGGTGGACCCGTCCTTGGGCGAGGGCATCCTCGACCTGCAGGTGATGCAGCTCGGCCTGACGGGCGGCGCCCTTGCGCTGGTGGAGCTCAACCTGTCCGCGGGGTACGGGTACGAGGTGGGCGTGGAAGTGGTGGGAGACCAGGGCTCGCTCAGCGCGGGCTTGCCGTCCGGCGTGGTGGCCCGGCGCGAGGGCCGGTGTGGGGTCTCGGTGCCTGGGGACTGGCTGGCGCGCTTTGAGGACGCGTACGCGGCCGAGGTGGCGAGCTGGGTGGACACCCTGCGGTCTGGCGGACCTCCCTGGCCGCACGCCTGGGACGGGTACGCGGCACTCGTGGCGGCCCGCGCCTGCGCCCACGCCCTGCGCACGGGAGGCGCGGTGCGGCTTACCGCCGAGAACCCCCCGCCGCTGTACGCAGCCTAATCGGAGGTGCGGGGTGTGGATCGGCCTCATGACCGACAGCCTGCGCCACCTGCCTCGGGAGGAGGTACTGGACCGCTGCGCCCGCTGGGGCATCCAGTCCGTGGAGCTGGGCACCGGGAACTTCTCGCCCGCCCCCCACGTGGACCTACAGGCGCTCCTGCGCGACCGCGCCGAGCGCGAGCGGCTGCTGCGGGACGTCCGCGGCCGGGGGCTGCGGATCAGCGCGCTGAACTGCAGCGGCAACCCGCTGCACCCGCGGTCCGACGTCGCGAGCCGCCACGCCCAGGTGGTGCGGGACACCGTGGCGCTGGCCGGGCTGTTGGAGGTGGACACCGTGGTCACCATGTCCGGCTGTCCCGGGGCGCCGGGCGGGGGGGACGTGCCGAACTGGGTGGTTTCCACCTGGCCGCCGGAGTTCGTGGAGGCCGTGGAGTGGCAATGGCGGGAGCGCGTGGTGCCGTTTTGGCAGGAGATGGCGGACTGGGCCGAACGCCACGGGGTGCGCCTCGCGGTGGAGATGCACCCGGGGCAGTGCGTGTACAACCCGGCGACCCTGCTGAGGCTGCGGCAGGCGGCAGGCCCCAGGGTCGGTGCGAACCTGGACCCGAGCCACCTGTTCTGGCAGGGCGTGGACGTGCTCGACACGGTGCGCCGCCTGGGGGGCGCCATCGTGCACGTGCACGCCAAGGACACCCGCCTGGACGGCCCGAACGTGCGCCGTGACGGCGTCCTGCATCTCGCGGCCGGCCAGCCGCCCGCACAGCGACCCTGGGCGTTCCGCACCCTGGGGTTGGGGCACGACGCCTTCTTCTGGGCGCAGTTTGTGGACGAGCTGCGGCAGGCGGGCTACGCGGGGGCGCTGAGCGTGGAGCACGAAGACGAGGTGTTGTCCCCCGAGGACGGCGTGCTGCGGTCCGTGCACCTCTTGCGGGCCGTGCTGCCACAAGACGTCTCCTTTGCACAGCCTTAACGCCAGGCGGTGAGAATGGGCGGCAGGGTGGCGCACTACCGGCTGCTGGTGACCGACGTGGACGGCACCCTCCTTCCGCCGGATCGGCAGGTCCTGCCGTCCGTCCGGGAGGCGGTGCGGCTCGCCCGCGCGCGGGGGGTGCGGGTGTGCCTGGCCACCGGCCGGATGTGGCGGTCCGTGCGCCCCTATGCGGAGGCTGTGGCCGCGGACAGCCCTGCGGTCCTGTTCAACGGAGCCGTGGTGTACGACTTCGCCCGCGGGCAGGTCCTGGAGCGCCACACCCTGGACCCGCACGCCGCCCGGGCCGCGCTGGAGGTGCTGCGCGACTTTCCAGACCTTCGGCCGCACGTGTTCACGCTTGAAGCGGTGTACGTGGATCGCCTAGACGCGGTGAGCCGCGCGTACCAGGAGCGGGACGGGATCCATGCGGAGGAGGTGGACGACCTGGTAGACCGGCTGCCCCCAGAGCCCGTGAAGGTCCTGGTGGTGGGCGAGCCGCGAAGGCTTTCGGAACTGGACTCCGCTTTGGCCGTGCGCGCGCCGGGCCTGCGCCGGGTGTTCTCCGAGCCGGACTTTTTGGAGCTCTTGCCCGCGGGCGTTTCCAAGGCCACGGGCCTGAGGGCCTTGTGCCGGGCTCTGGGGGTGGGTCTTGGGGAAGTGGTGGCCGTGGGCGACAACCCGAACGACCTGGAGATGGTCCAGGAAGCGGGGCTGGGCATCGCGGTGGCCAACGCACACCCGGTCCTCAAGCAGGCCGCTCGGTTCGTGACGAGTTCGGAAGGGGGTGAGGCCATCGCGGAGGTGGTGCGTCGGTTCCTTCTGGACGGTCTAGACGCGACAGGGAGGTGACTGGATGCGGAGGTGGTGGATCGCAGTCCTGCTGCTGGTGGTGGCCGCCAGCGTGCCCGCGGGCGCGCAGGCCCGGCGGATCGTGGTGTACTCCGCCCTCCCGGACCTGGAGACCTCGCTCATCAACCGGCAATTCACGCAGCGGACCGGGATCGGGGTGGAGGCGTTGAGCGTGGCCGCAGCGGGGACCCTGGCCGCCCGGATCCGCGCGGAGAAGGACCGCCCGCGTGCGGACGTGTTCGTGGGCGGGTCGGCGGACTTCCACGCGCCGCTGGCCCGGGAGGGCCTCCTGGCACAGTACCGGTCCCCGGTGGCCGCGGAGGCCCGTGTCAACCCGGCGTTCCTCGACCGCGACGGCTACTGGCACGGGTGGTACCTGGGGATCCTGTCCATCATCGTGAACACCGAGCGGTGGGACCGGGAGATGGCTCCCCGTCGGGTCCCCAAGCCCAGCACGTGGGACGACCTGCTGCGGCCGGAGTTCCGAGGGCAGTTCATCATGCCGAGCCCCGTGACGACGGGTGCGGGCTACATCTTCGTGGCGGGTCAGATCTTCCGACTGGGGGAGGACCGCGCCTGGGCGTACCTGCGGGAGCTCAGCCGAAACGCAGCCCAGTTCACGCCCACCGCGCCCGGAACCATTACCTTGCTGGAGCGGGGCGAGGCCATCGTGGCCATGATGTGGGCCCACGAGGCCATCGCGGCCCGGCAGATGCGGTTCCAGCCCCTCGAGGTCATCGTGCCACCCGACACGGCCTTCGAGATCGGCGCGGTGTCCATCGTGCGCGGCGGCCCCAACCCGCAGGGCGCGCGCGCGTACGTGGACTTCCTTATGACCCGGACGCCACAGGACATCAACGCGCGCTACGGGTTCCGCTACCCCGTCCGGGCAGACGTGCAGCCGCCTGCGGGTGCACCGCCCTTCGAGTCGGTCCGGTTCGTGCGGTACGACCGCGAGTGGGCCATCGAGAACCAGGCCCGGGTGCGGGAGCGCTGGTCCCGGGAGATCGGGCGCTAGGAGGGAGACCGTGGTCCTGTCGGGAGAGGTGCGCCGGCAGCTGGCAGACCCCGGCATCGTGCTGGCCTTCGCGGTCGGGGCCGGCGCCCTCCTCCTGTTCGTCCTGTACCCGACCTTGCGCGTCCTGGCCTACCCCAGCCTCGCGGACTACCTCGCCATCCCCCAGAGCGTCCGTTGGGTCCAGGCGGCCCGGAACAGCCTGCTGACCACCGCCCTGTCTACCACCACCGCCGTGACGGTGGGGTTGGCCTTCGCCTTCGCCACCACCCGTCCGGACGTGCCCGGCCGGCGGTTCTTCCGCGCGGTGGCGCTGCTGCCGCTGTTCGCGCCGCCCTTCATGGTGGCGTTCTCCTACATCCTGCTGTTCGGACGGCAGGGACTGGTCACCCGACACCTGCTGGGCCTGGACGTCAACCTGTTCGGGCTGCCCGGGCTGTGGCTCGTGCAGACGGTGGCCTTCTTCCCCCTGGCCATGCTGGTGATCGCGGGCGTGCTGGAAGGTGTCAATCCGAGCCTGGAGCACGCGGCCCGCAACCTCGGCGCCGACGAAAAGAACGTGCTCCGCACCGTGACCCTCGCCTTGGCGAGGCCGGGGATCGCGGGCGCGGCGCTCGTGGTGGCCATCTCCGTGCTGGCGGACTTCGGGAACGCGGTGGTCATCGCGGGGGGGATGCCGCTGCTGGCCACCGAAGCGTGGTTCCGCATGGAGGGCATGGCAGACCTGCGGGGGGCTTCCCTCGTGGTGGCCCTGCTGGTGGTGCCCACCACCGCCCTGTTCCTGGTGGAGCGGTACTGGGTAGGCCGGCGCCGGTACACCACCGTGGCCGGCCGCGGCACGCGGCTGGAGCCGCCACCCACGTACCCACCTCTGCGGTGGGCGGTCTTCTTCGTGTGCACCGCGGTGAGCGTGCTGGTCCTGCTCGTGTACCTGGGTGTGGTGGCGGGGGCCTTCACCGCGGTGTGGGGCCGGGACTGGTCGTTCACCCTGGAACACTTCGCCCTGGCGCGCGACCGCGTGGGCAGCCTGTGGGCGAGCCTGCGGGTCGCGGCCGGTGCGGGGCTGGTGACCGCGACGGCGGGGGTGCTGCTCGCCTTCCTGACTTCCCGCGCCCTGCCCCTACGCCGCGCCCTGGACTTCCTGGCGGTCCTTCCAGGGGCGCTTCCCGGTGTGTTCGTGGGCGTGGGGTTCGTGCTGGCCTTCAACCGCCCTCCCCTCGAATTGGTGGGCACGCCGTGGGTCCTGGTGCTGGCCCTGGCTTTCTGGCACCTACCCCTGGGGTACCAAGCGGCGGCGGCACAGCTTCAGCAGGTCGACCGGTCCATCGAGGAAGCTGCGAGCAACCTGGGCGCCCGGGGGCTGCACGTGCTGCGGGACGTGTACCTCCCGCTGTTGCGGCGGGCGTTCCTGGAGGGCTTCACGGTGTCCTTTGTCCGGGCGGTGACCAACGTCAGCATCGCGGTGTTCTTGGTCTCGCCCGGCAACGTGGTGGCGACCTTCGCCATCCTGAACATGATCGGCAACGGCATCTGGGGCGGGGCGGCGGCCCTCACGGTGCTGCTGCTGTTGGTGAGCTTCGCGGCCTTGGGGCTCGCGAGGCTCGGGGCGGGCCGCGCCCTGCGGCCGACGGCGGTGGGCTGACGGTGGCAGCACACCTCCGGCTGGTGAACGTGGTCAAGCGGTTCGGCGCCGCCGTAGCCGTGGACGGGGTGTCGCTGGAGATCGAGGAGGGCTGCTTTTTCACCCTCCTGGGCCCTTCCGGATGCGGCAAGACGACCCTGTTGCGGGTGGTGGCAGGCTTCCACACCCCTGACGCGGGCGACGTGTTCCTGCGGGACCGGCGCATCACCCACCTGCCGCCCCACGCCCGCGGGACCGCCATGGTGTTCCAGGAGTACGCGTTGTTCCCGCACATGACGGTCGCCGAGAACGTGGGCTACGGCCTGCGGATGCGCCGGGTGCCCCCCGCGCGAGCGCGCGACCGCGTGGCGCGCGTGCTGGAGCTCGTCGGGCTCTTGGGCCATGAGGCCAAGTACCCGCACCAGCTGTCGGGCGGGCAGCAGCAACGGGTGGCGCTCGCCCGCGCTCTGGTGGTGGAGCCCGAGGTGCTCCTGCTGGACGAGCCGCTCAGCAACCTGGACGCGAAGCTGCGGCTGCGGGTGCGGGACGAGCTCCGGGAGCTGCAGCGGCGCCTGGGGCAGACCACGGTGTACGTCACCCACGACCAGGAGGAGGCCCTGGCGCTTTCGGACCGGGTGGCGGTCCTCAACCACGGACGCGTCCTCCAGGTGGGTACACCAGAGGACGTGTACCGCAACCCCGCCAGTCGGTTCGTGGCGGAGTTCGTGGGGCTCGCGAACTTCGTCGCCGCGGAGGTCGTAGCCCCAGGCCGGGTACGCGCCGGCGGGGTGGAGCTGCACGTGGACGGCCTGCAGGGGGCCTCGGGGAGGCGGGTCGTCCTGGCGGTGCGCCCGGAGGAGGTGCGGGTCCGCCAGGAGCCAGTGGACGGCAAGCCGAACGTCCTGCGCGGCCGCGTGCGGTCGGCCACCTTCTTGGGTGCGGTGCGGCGGGTCACCGTGGAGGCCGCGGGGCTTGGGTGGATCGTAGACGTGCGCGCGGACGAACCGCTGGCGCCTCAGGCCGAGGTCAGCTTGGAGCTGCCGGCCGAGAGGTTGAGGGTGGTTGAGGAAGAGCCGACGGACGAACAACGGGGAGGAGGGAGGTCGTGATGCGGGCGGTGTTCCTGGCGGTGGTGGTGTTCCTGTTGTTGGTCCCCGCAGGTTCAGGGGCCGCTCCCGCCCAGCGGGTGGTGGTGCTCTGCAGCCCGAACCCCGCGTGGTGTGACGCCATCAAGGAGGAGTTCCCCAGAGCCACGGGGATTGCCCTGGACTACGTGCGGCTGAGCTCCGGGGAGGGCCTGGCGCGGCTACGGGCGGAGCGCCGGAACCCGAGCTTCGACGTGTGGTTCGGCGGCACCGGCGACCCCCACATGGTGGCCTTTGAGGAAGGGCTCACGGAGGCCTACAGGCCCCGGAGCTGGGGAGACCTGCGGCCAGAGCTGCGCGAGGCCGTGGCGGGCAAGTACATCCCGCTGTACGCGGGCATCCTGGGCTGGGCCCTCAACGAGCGGGTGTTGCGCGAGCGCGGGGCGCCTGTGCCGAGGACGTGGCGGGACCTCGCAGACGCACGCTACCGGGGGCTGGTGGCGTACCCCAACCCCAACACCTCGGGGACCGGGTACACGATGTTGGCTACCCTCGTACAGGTGTACGGGGAGCAACAAGCCTTCGATCTCCTCAAGCAAGTCCACCGGAACGTGGCGGAGTACACCCGCAGCGGCGCCGCCCCCGGCCAGCTCACCGGCCGCGGCGAGGTGGCGGTGGGCATCACGTTCATCCACGACGCGGTGGACCAGGTGCTGAAGGGCTTCCCCATCAGCTACGGTGCGCCCCGCGACGGGACCGGGTACGAGATCGGCGGGCTCAGCCTGGTGAAGGGCGCTCCGAACCGAGCTGCGGCGGTGGCGTTCATCGAGTGGGCCCTGACGCCCGAAGCGCAGCGCCTGGGGCCGGAGAAGGGGCAGTCCTACCAGATCCCGTCCAACAGCAAGACCCCCATCCCGCCCGTGGCGCCGCGGTTCGAGGCGTTCCGGGTCATCAAGTACGATTTCGTGAAGTACGGCAGCGCCGCGGTCCGCGACCGTCTGGTGAAGCGGTGGACGGACGAGGTGTTCCCGCTGCCGAAGTGAGGGGCGCGTGAAGGGTACGCTCGCGTCCGCGGCGGTGCGGCCGGCCCCCCAGCTGACCCTCGCGGGCTGGGGGCTTGCCAGCTTGCTGTGGGCGGGCGCGCTGCCGTGGGCGCGGGCGGGCCGGGACCTCGGGTCGTGGGTTGCGGACTCCACAGGAATCCTGCTGGCAAACCGCGACCCCCTCGCGGCGGCTGTGCTGGCCGCAGCAGCTGTTTCGGTGATCGTGGCCGCGTGGCCTGCGCCGGACCGGGCGCGGGGCTGGGCCGCAGTGGTGTTGGGCGGGCTGGGCTTCGTGCTGGCGGCGGCGCTCGTGGCTGTGCGCGGGACCCCGCTGGGACCCGGAGCTGCCGGCGCTCTCCTCGGCTTCCTCACCCTGGCAGGCGTCGGGTTGTCGCTCTCGGGTCTGGTGTTCGCCGACCCGTTCCTGGCTGCCGCGGTGCTGTGGGCCGCGGCGTTCGTGGCGGTGTTCATCCTGCTGCCCCTCGGCGCGGTGGTGGTGGCCAGCGTGTGGGTGGACGGTAGCTTCCAGACCGGCGTGCTTTGGCGGACGCTCACGTCGCCTGCGTTCCTGGCGCTGGACCACCCGGGCACGGCGCGCAACGAGGCCGCCTGGGCCCTCGGCGTGGGGCTGGCCTGCGCCATGGCAGTCCTGGCGTTCGGGAGAGGCCGCGGCGCGTTGCGCACCGCGCTGATGGCAGGCCTGGGCGCTGCCGCCCTCGCGGCGCTGTATTTGGGGTTCGGCGCCTTCCGCAACAGCGTGCTCCTGGCGGTGGCGGTGGGTGCGGTGTCCACCGCTCTCGGGTTCCTGTTCGCACTGCTGTCCGAGCGGTCGCGCCTGCCCACCCGGAGGCTGTTTGCGCCCCTGTCGGTCCTGCCCATCATCACCCCGCCCTTCGTGCTGGGGCTGGCGATGCTGTACCTGTTCGGCCGCCGGGGCTTTGTGACGCACCACCTGTTGGGGCTGTCCACGGACGTGTTCTTCGGGCCCCTCGGTGTCGCGGTGGCGCAGGTGCTCGCGTACACCCCCATCGCGTATCTCGTGCTGGTGGGCGTGGTGCGCGCCATGGACGCGAGCCTGGAGGAGGCCGCACAGACCCTCGGGGCTGCGCCCGGTCACCTCCTGCGCACGGTCACCTGGCCGCTGGCGCGGCCGGGCCTGGCGAACGCCTTTCTGCTCGTGGCCATCGAGAGCCTGGCGGACTTCGCCAACCCCATCGTGGTCGGTGGTGGCAAGCCGTTCTTGGCCACCGAGGTGTTCTTCGCCATCGTGGGCCGCTACAACCCGCACGAGGCGGCGTCCTACGGCGTGGTCCTGCTGGCCCTCACGCTCGGCGTGTTCGTGCTGCAGCGCCGGTGGGTGGGTGCGGCGTCGTATGTGACGGTGACGGGGCGGCCTTCGGCGAGCCGGCCCCAGTCCCTGCCCGGCTGGCTGGACTGGGCCGGTTCCGGGCTCTTTGTCCTGTGGATGGCGTTGGTGGCGGTGCTGTACGGCTCGGTGTTCGTGGGTGCGGTGACGCGGCTGTGGGGGTTCGACTACACGTTCACCCTGCGCCACCTGCAGGACCTGCACCCGCAGGGCTGGCAGGTGCTGCGGACCACGGTCCTGCTGTCCGCCTACGCCGCCCTGCCGTCCGTCCTGGTGGGGTTCCTCATCGGCTACCTGGTGAGCCGGGTGTCCTTCCCGGGCCGGCGGGCGCTGGAGTTCAGCGCCATGCTGTCGTTCGCCACACCGGGCACGGTGATGGGGATCGGCTACGTGCTGGCGTTCAACCAGGGCCCGCTCCTCCTCACGGGCACGGAGCTGGTGATCATCCTGGCCTTCGTGTTCCGGAACATGCCCGTGGCCATCCGGGCCGCGGTGGCGGCCCTGGAGCAGATCGACCGGGCTCTGGAGGAGGCGAGCACGGTCCTGCGGGCCGGTGCCGCCACCACCCTGCGGCGGGTGGTGGTGCCGCTCGCGGGGTCCGCGCTGCTGTCGGGCTTGGTGTTCGCCTTCGTGCGGGCCATGACCGCGGTGAGCCAGGTGATCTTCCTCATCACGCCGCAGCACAACCTGGCCACGACGCAGATCCTGTCGTACTTGGAGTACGGCAGCCAGGGGCGTGGCGCCGCCCTGGCTTCGGTGCTCACCCTGGTGCTGGTGGCGGTGGTGGTGGGCCTGCAGCTCGGTCACCGGAGGCTACAGGCGCGGGTGGCGCCCGTGGGTGCGGGGTGAAGGGCGTGGGAGTTCCCGTCCGGCTCGTGGGGGTCACGAAGCGGTTTGGGCCTGTGGTGGCCGTGGACCGGGTGGACCTGGAGGTGCCGGAGGGCAAGCTGGTGACGCTGCTCGGGCCCTCGGGCTGCGGCAAGACCACGACCCTGCGGATCGTCGCAGGGCTGGAGCGGCCGACGAGCGGGCGCGTGTGGATCGCGGGCGAGGACGTGACCGAGCTCCCCGCGGCGCGGCGCGGGGTGACCATGGTGTTCCAGTCCTACGCCCTGTTCCCCCACCTGACCGTTTTCGAGAACGTGGCCTACGGGCTCAGGGTGCAGCGGCTGCCCGCCGCGGAGGTGCGGTGGAGAGTGCTGGAAGCGCTGGAGCTGGTGGGGCTTCCCCAGGCGTCGGGCCGCTACCCCGCGCAGCTCAGCGGCGGACAGCAGCAGCGCGTGGCCCTGGCTCGGGCTCTCGTCATGCAGCCCCGGGTGCTGCTGTTCGACGAGCCCCTCAGCAACCTGGACGCCAAGTTGCGCCGGCGGGTGCGGGCGGAGATCCGGACGCTGCAGCAGCGGCTGGGCATCACCAGCGTGTACGTGACCCACGACCAGTCCGAGGCGCTGGCGCTCTCCGACGTGGTCGTGGTGATGAACGAAGGCCGGATAGAACAGGTGGGAACCCCCGAGGAGGTGTACCGGAAGCCCGCCACGAGGTTCGTGGCGGACTTCATCGGCGAGGCGAACCTCCTGGACGCCACCTACCGGGACGGCACGGTGGAGGTGGCCGGGTACCGGTTCCCGTTCACCCAGGACGGCGTGCGCGAGGGGAGAGTGACCCTCATGGTCCGACCAGAGGCGGTGGTGGTGGCCCCGGACGGTGCGGGGCTTCCGGGGCTGGTGCGTAGCGCGTTCTTCCTCGGTACCTCGGTGGAGTACCTGGTGGAGACCCCGGCCGGTGAGGTGCTGGCCAGCCGGCCGTACCGGGAGGGACGGGACCTGCGGTCCGGCCAGGAGGTCCGGCTACGGTTCGACGAGGCGGGCGCCTACCTGCTTCCGGCGCCGGAAGGGGGGTTGGGAGCCGAGGGTGCGTGAGGGGGTTGTGCCCGAAAGACCCGAAGGGAGGTGGAAAGCGTGAGGAGACTCCGGTGGCACGTAGGCGTGATGCTGTTCGCTCTGCTGGCGTGGGCAGGGGGCGTAGGAGCCCAGACCCGGACCGTAACCTTGCAGGCCTGGACCATCGGGCCCGACAACCCGTCCGTGACACGGTTTACCAACCTGCAGACTGCCGCGGAGCGGCTGAACCGGGAGCTGGCGCGGGAGGGTGCGGGCGTGCAGGTGCGGGTGGAGGGGTTCTTCGACACCACGGACTGGGACCCGTACCTGCGCCGCGTGCTGCTCGCCTTCCAGAGCGGCAACGCGCCGGACATCGTGCAGGCCTCCGCGGCGCTCAGCGCCACGTGGGCCGCGGGCGGCTTCATCGCGCCGTTGGACGCCGCGGTGCAACGCTACCCGCAGTTCTCGGACATCATCCCCACCCTGTGGCAGGCGGTGCGGTTCCGGGGCCAGACCTGGGGCATCCCCCAGGACACGGAGGCGCGGCCCCTGTACTTCAACAAGACCCTGCTCAAGCGGCTGGGGTGGACGGACGCGCAGATCGCCGCCCTGCCGCAGCGAATCGCCCGGGGAGAGTTCACGTGGGACGACGTGCTCGCCGTGGCTCGGGAGGCGCGGGAGAAAAACGTGGTGGCTGCCGGGAAGGGCTACTACCACCGGCCCCGGAACGGACCGGACTTCGTCCTCTGGTACCGGTCCTTCGGAGGCCGTGACTACGACCCCCAGAGCGGCAAGCTGGTCTTCAACCGGGAGGCCGCCCTCCGGTACTTCCGCTGGCTGCGCAGCGCCGTGGAGGCCGGGGTGCTGGAACGCGACCGGCTGAACAACGACTGGAACCGGTTCCACCAACCCATCACGGACGGGCAGGTGCTGTTCTTCTCGGGCGGCACGTGGAACTGGGCGGAGTGGGAGAGCCAGTGGGTCCGCCAGAAGGGCGGGGAGGCGTGGCTGTGGGAGAACTTCGGGTTCGGTCCCACCCCCACGTACCGCCGGGGCGGGCGTGCGATCACCCTGTCCAACCCCCAGGCCTACATGGTCAGCCAGGCGTCCCGCAACAAGGACCTGGCGGTGCGGCTGCTGGCGCATGCTACGGTTCCCGACTTGGACGCCAAGCACGCGGTCGGCAGCGCCCACCTGCCCATCCTCCGGCGCACCGCCCGTCTGATCCAGGACCGGTTCGTGCGGGAGAGCAGCTGGCTGTCGGAATACACCACCTTCCTGCCGCCTCACCCTGACCTGCCGCGTTGGCAGGACGCCCTGTTCCGCGGGGTGTCGGCGGTGGAGTCTGGGAGTGCTACCCCCGAGCAGGCGGTGGAGCTGGTGGCGCAGGAGATGCAGCGGGTGCTGCGGGACCAGCTGATCCTGGAGTAGCGGAGACCAGGGTGGAGGAGGCGACACGGGCGGCGGTGGCGGCGCGGGCCCGGGAGCGGGCCTGGCGGGGCCTGTGGGTCCCCCTGCTGTTCCTGCTGCCTGCCACTCTGCTCGTGTCGCTGTTCTACCTTCTGCCCGTGGCCACGACCCTGTACCTGTCCTTCACCGACATCTCCACGGTGACGTTCCGCAACCCCCAGTGGGTCGGCTGGGAGAACTACCGGGACCTCGTCCGCGACCCGTTCCTGGGCCGGATCCTGGGCAACACGGCCCGCTACGTGTCCCTGACCCTGGCGTTCAACATCGGCGTGGGCCTGCTCCTGGCCCTGCTCACCTCCCACGTGCCGGAACGGGCGGGCAACCCCGTCCGGGCCCTGTGGCTGTTGCCGCGGATCCTGCCGCCGGTGGTGTACGTCCTCATCTGGCAGGGGCTCACCCGCGAGTCGCCCTTCGGCCTCGTGAGCAACGTGGTGGGGGTGTCGCGCAACTGGATCACCGCGGAGCCGTGGACGGTGATCGTGCTGGCCAACGGCATGGTGGGTGCCTCCTTCGGGATGCTCCTGTTCACCTCTGCCATCCGGTCCATCCCCGCGGACCTCTTCTACGCCGCCGCGGTGGACGGGGCCACGGCGTGGCAGACGGTGCGGCGGGTGATCTTGCCCTTACTGCGATGGCCCTTGCTGTTCGCCACCGCGTACCAGACCCTGTCCCTGCTCACCTCCTTCGAGTACATCCTGCTCCTCACCGACGGCGGACCGGGCTTCTACACCACCACGGTGTGGTCGTTGCACGCGTACAAGCTGGCGCTCTCCAACTACTTCGGGAACGTGCAGTTCGGAATGGGGGCGGCCATGGCCGCAGTCCTGGTGGTGGTGGGGGTGGTGGTCTCGGTGCTGTACCTGAGGCTGTTCAACTTCAAGGCCCTGGTGGGCGAGCCGAAGATCGAGGTGAACTGATGCCCCTGTTGCCGGTCCGGTGGCGGTGGCTGGTGGCTTCGGGCTTTCTGCTGTGTGCGCCCATCGTGGCGGGGATGGCCTGGCTGGTGCTCACCGCCCTGTTCGACCGGGTACACGGGCTCGTGCCCGCAGGGCCCCTGGCGCCGGAGAACTGGGCCTTCGTGGGGTCGCCGTCGGTGGGCGGTAGACCGCCCGCGGTGGTGGCGCTGCTGAACTCCGTGCTTTTCTCCTTCGCGGTGGCCGCGGTGGAGATCGTGGTGGCCTCCATGGCAGCCTACGCCATCTCCCGCCTGCACTTCCCGGGGCGGTCCCTGTACCTGGCCGTGGTGCTGGTCCTGCACGCCTTCCCCGCGGTGAGCCTGCTCATCGCCATTTTCTACATCTTGCGGGTGCTCGGGCTGTTCGACACCCTGGTAGGCGTGATCCTGGTGAAGACGGCGCTGGAGCTCCCGCTCGGCATCTGGCTGATGAAGGGCTTCTTCGATTTCCTGTCGTGGGAGATGGAGATGGCGGCCTTGGTGGACGGGATGTCCCGCTGGGGCGTGTTCTGGAAGGTGGCCCTGCCCATGGTCCGGCCAGGGCTCTTGGCGCTGGGGACCTTCGCCCTGCTGTCCGCCTGGGGTGAGTTCATCTTGCCCTTCACCCTGATCGTGTCAAGCCGAAGCTGGACCCTGGCCACCTACCTGCAGAGCTTCCTCACGGAGGCGTTCACCGACTTCGGCATGGTGGCCGCGGTGGGGTTGTTCTACGCGCTGCCCGTGCTGGTGCTGTTCGGGCTCGGGCAACGCTATCTGCTGAACCTGTACGGCGGGGGCGTGAAGGGATGAGGGGGATCGAAGTCCGCCTGGAGGGGCTCAGCAAGCACTTCGGTCGTGTGGTGGCCTTGCGGTCCCTGGACCTGGAGGTGCGGGCGGGGGAGATGGTGGCGTTCCTCGGGCCCTCGGGGTGCGGGAAGACCACCACGCTGCTCCTGGTGGCGGGCATCTACCGGCCCACCACCGGTGCCATCTACTTCGGCGACCGTCGGGTGGACGGCCTGCACCCCCGGGACCGGGACGTGGGGATGGTGTTCCAGAGCTACGCCCTGTACCCGCACCTGACCCTGTTCGAGAACATCGCCTTCCCCCTGCGCCTCAAGCGCCGGCCCGAGGCGGAGGTGCGGGCCAAGGTCAGCCAGACCGCGGAGCTGTTGGGGATCGGCCACGTGTTGGACCGCCGGCCCGGTCAGGTGTCCGGCGGACAACAGCAGCGGGCCGCCCTGGCCCGGGCCCTGGTGAAGGAGCCGCAGGTGCTCCTGCTGGACGAGCCGCTCAGCAACCTCGACGCGCAGATCCGGCTGCAGGCGCGGGCGGAGATCCGGCGGCTACAGCGGGATCTGGGGGTCACCACCATCCTCGTGACCCACGACCAGGCGGAGGCCCTGGCCATGGCGGACCGGGTGGCGGTGTTCTCCACGGGCGAGGTCCAGCAGTACGCCACGCCGCTAGAGCTCTACCAGCGGCCGCAGAACACCTTCGTGGCCGGGTTTGTCGGGCACCCACCCATGAACGTGGTCCGCGGCCGCCTGGAGGGCGGCACCTTCGAGGCCGACGGCTGGCGCTGCCGGGTGCCTCGGGTCAGCTACCGCGGCGAGGGCTATCTTGGGGTGCGGCCGGAGGACCTCCGGGTGGGCGGCGAAGTGGAGGCGCGGGTGCTCGTGGCCGAAACGTTGGGCAGGGAGCAGCTGGTGACCGTGCGGGTAGGGGCTACGGAGCTCAAGCTGCTCGCAGCGCAGGCAGACGGCTTTGCCGCAGACTCCGTCGTGAAGCTGGACATCCCGCCCGACCGTGTGCACCTCTTCGACGCCGCAGGCAGGAGGATCGGATGAGCGTACCCGGGACGGTCCCGTGGAAGGGCCGGGAGGTGCTGCTCAAGTACCACCGGCTGCTCTCCGGTAGCCAGCAGCACGCGCCGAACAGCCTGTCGGCACTGGCGGAGGTCCTGGACGGGGCCCGGGTGATCGAGTTCGACATCCAGCCGCTGGCGGACGGCGACTTCGTGATGCTCCACGACCCGGTCCTGGAGCACGAGACCACCGGTACGGGGCCGGTGGAGGCCGCCACCCGGGCGGCGGTGAAGGCTCTCCGGCTGCGGGGCACAGAAGAACCGCCGGCGCTGCTGAGCGAGGCCGTGGACGTCCTGCGGTCGGTGCGCAGGCCGCTCAAGGTGCAGGTGGACTTCAAGCCGGTACTGCCGGTGGATGGCGGCATGGTGGAGCGGGTCCTCGAGGCCCTGGCGCCGCTGCGGGCCAACCCGCACTTGAATGTGGTGGTGGGCTGCCTCGCGGACTGGAACCTGCGGGCCTTCCGCAGGAGAGACCCCACGCTCCGCCTGGGGTTCGATCCGGCGCTGTACCTCGACGCGCCGGTCCCGGACTCCCCGGGGTTGCCCGTCCGGCTGAACGCGTACGGGTACATGGACGACCACCCCCTCGGCTTCCGGCGAGTCATGGACGTCCGGGACTACCTCCTGGACCGGATCGAAGCGCTCCTCGGGTTGGTCCCGGGCGCGGTGGAGGTGTACCTGCGCAAGGAGTTCGTCCTGCAGGCCGTGCGGGACGGCCTCAACCCCATAGAACACGTGAAGCGGGTGGCGGAGGGCGTCCTGGTGGACGTGTGGACCGTGAACCTTCCGCCGACCGGCACCGAGGAACTCTTCCAGCTTCTGGAGCTGGGGGTCGACCAGATCACCACCGACACGGCCGTGGAGCTGGCGCAGGTGGCGGCGGGGGCAGGAGGCGTGGCGGCTTGACCGGGTGGCCTGGTCAAGCTCTCCGTCTCGAAGCGGCGCCCCGGTGCGTTCACCCTGGCGGAGGGGGTGGGATTCGAACCCACGGGCGGGGTCTTTGCCCCGCCACGGTTTAGCAAACCGCCGCCTTGGACCGCTCGGCCACCCCTCCGCGCCCCATGGTACACGAGCCCGGCGGCGCGCTGTCAAACGCGACCGGTCAAGTGGCCTTGCGGTACAGCGCGTGCAGGTTGTGCCAGAAACCACCTTCGTCCGTGACCCGGGTGGCGATCCGAGTGGGTGCCTCCGGATGCAGGCCATGCCGCGCCATCCAAGCGTCCAGGGTGGGCTGGTCCAGCAGCACGAAGCGACGCGATGGGCCCTCAGGTGGGGTGGCCTCGAACACGAAGGGCTCCACCTCCCGGGGGAGTTCCGGCCACGGGCGGCTCCCCACGGCGAAATGCTGCACCAGCAGCCGGCCTCCGGGGCGAAGGACGCGCGCGGTCTCCGCCACCGCCCGATGCCACTCGCCCACGGTTTGCGCCTGCTGGTAGATCCCCAGGGCTAACACCAGATCGAACCTGTCGGTGGGGAAGCACGAGAGGTCGTCCATGCGCCCTAGCACCACGCGCCGGTGAGCTTCGGCCTCTCCGAGGAACGGCACGAGACGGGCCCGGGTGTAGTCCACCATGGCCCGAGAGGCATCGCAGGCGTACACGTCGAACCCCTCGCGGGCCAGCCACTCGGTGTTCCGACCCGCGGCGCAGCCCAAGTCCAGCACCCGGGTAGTGCGGGGAGCCTGCGACAGCAGGGATACCATGCGGTCGTCCGGGGGACGGGCGGCGAACCGCTGGACCACCTCGGGGCGGTCCCAGAAGGGGTCGTAGCCGGTCATGGCTCGCAGGACCCCCGGGCGAATCTTGGGACGGGAGTTCCCTTCGTGCACGACGGTGGAGTGGAGGGACCTTCAGGTCGGCCGGGCATCCGGCGCAGGAGCCACTCGCTGACCAGGGCCGCCACCCGGTCCTCAGCGCCCGTGTAGAAGTGGTCGCACCCGGACAGCACCACCGCCTCGGCTGGCCCCGCGCAGCGTTCGACGAAGGCGTGGGCCGGGTAGACCTCCTCGGGCTCCTCCTCTCCGCGGACGAACAGCACCGGGCACTGGATACGGGGCGCCTGCTCCAAGAGGTCCGGGCAGTTGCGGGAGTAGTCGAGGAACGTTTGGGCGCTGGTCACGTGCCACCAACCCGGAAGCAGCAGGAGGTCTGTCCCTCGCCCCTGGGCCACCAGGTCCTCGGCCTGCCGCGTGATCTCCGCGAGCCGGTCCCCCGCCCACAGGCCGCGGCGCGAAAGGCGCTGCGCGAACTCGGGCCCTCCCGCGTGCGCCGAGAGCAGCACGAGCGCCCGCACCTCGGGGTGCCTGGCGGCGTAGCAGGCGCCCAGCAGGCCGCCGTTGCTGTGGCCCACGACCACGGGGTCAGGGAAGCCCCGCCGCGCGAGGTAGCGGCCCGCCAGCTCGTTGTCCTCCAGCCCTTCCGCCACCGTCTGGAAGGCCCCGCCCACGGGCTTTCGGCTGTCCCGGGTGCTCACGGTGTCGTGGCCTCGCCGGTTGAAGGCCAGCACGGCGAACCCCACCTCGACCAGGCGGGGTGGCAGAAACCGCGCGGGGCCCGTGTAGAAGTTCATCTGGTTGCCGTGGAAGTAGAGCACTCCCCCCTGGGCTTCGCCCTCCGGCCAGTACAGCAGCCCGTCCAAGGGCACGGTGGGCGTCGGGATCTCGACCCGTTCCAGGCGCACCGGGCTACGCCCCAGACCCTCCGAACCGTTCCAGGATCAGGGCCACGTGCTTGATCCCTTCCACGTAATCCTGGATGCGGATGTTCTCGTTGGGGGCGTGCACGTTGGTCCCCGGATACCCGACGCCGGTCCCCACCGCGGGGGTGCCGAAGCGGCCGCACACCACGTCCATGGGGCCTGTGGCGGCCATCAGGGGGTAGATCACAGGCTCGCGGCCGTAGACCTCCCGCGCCGCATCCGCCACCACCCGCACGATCTCCGCGTCCGGCGGCGTGCGGGCGGGGTCTTCCAGCCCCATGGGGACCACCTCGAGGTCCGCAAAGCCGTGCTGCGCCAGGTGGGCCCTGAGCTTCTCGAGCACGTCTGCGGCTCTCTGCCGCGGGACCAGGCGGAAGTCGATCTTCGCCCGGGCGACCCTGGGCAGGACCGTCTTGGAGCCCTCTCCGGTGTAGCCGGCGAGGAGACCGCAGATGGTGCAGGTGGGCTGGTACAGGTGGCGTTTGAGGAGCTCGACGCCAGCGAGCCCCAACAGGAAGCGCTCGATCCCGAGGTCCCGCAACAGGGCGGGGTCGTCGCGGGTGGCCGCGATGCGCCGCAGCCAGTCCATCTCCTGCGGGGTGGGCTCCTCCACGTCCTCGTAGAAGCCCTCGATGAGGACCCGCTCGTGGCGGTCCTTCAGGGTCGCGAGCGCCCAGACGAGCCGCCAGGCGGGGTTGGGGACGATGGTCGCCATGGAGGAGTGCAGGTCGCGGTTGGCGCCACGCGCCACCAGCTCCACGTAGCAGATCCCCTTGACGCCGAGGTACAGGTTCGGGACGTCGTGGTGGTCCTTGCTTCCCGACTCCCACAGGCAGCCGTCCGCCCGGAAGTAGTCGGGGTACGCCTCTGCGTACCTGTGCAGGTTGGGGCTCCCGATCTCCTCCTCGCCCTCGACTAGGAACTTCACCGTCACCGGCAACGAGCCCCGGACCTGCCGGAGCGCCTGCACTGCGCACAGGCGCGCGACGAGATTGCCTTTGGTGTCAGCCACGCCCCGACCGTACAGCCGGCCGTCCCGGACCGTGGGCTCGAAGGGAGGAGAAGCCCACTCGTCCAGAGGGTCGGGTGGCTGCACGTCGTAGTGCTCGTACACCAGGAGCGTCTTGCCCGAGCGGCCCGGAAACTCGCCGTACACGAGCGGTGCCGCTCCCGGAAGCCGCAGGACTTCCACCCGGGCCCCGGCTTCTTGCAGCATCCGGGCCACGAGTTGCGCGCACTCCTCGATTCCCACGCCCTGGGCCGCGATGCTAGGCTGGCGCACCAGCCGGGCCAGGGTGTCCAGGTACGCCTGGATGTTGCGGTCGATGTGGTCGAAGACGTCTCGCACGGTCCCTCCCGGTGGTGGCCTTTCGGGGCCTACGGCGCCGCGACGAGAACAGGATACGGAGCCGACTGGCCTGCGGCAAACCGGTCCGACCACGGCTCGAGCTCCGCCAGGAGCGCGGCCACGTCCACTCCGCAGGCCTCCGCGGTACCGGCCTGGAGGCGGCGGACGGCGCGCCGCAGCAGCGTAACCGCGCCGTGGCGGTTCCCCTTCTCGTGGTGGTAGAAGGCCGCGGCGAGCTGGACGAGACCGTGGTAGAAGTCGCGGCGCGGACCTGCGCTCTCCCGCCACAGGCCTTCGAAGTACTCGTGGCAGGCGAAGAACAGGCCGAAGTCGAACAGCACGAGCCCGCGGTACGCCTCGTCGGGGACGCCGGGTGGTGCGGCGCGGGACACGAGGAAGGCGGTGGCCCCTGCGAGACGGGTCACCTGCGTGTGGAAGTACGGCCAGTAGGGTCGGTACGGCCGCGGGAGGGCCACCCGCCCCCGGCCACGCCACAGCAGGCGCGCGCGCACGAGAGTCCGTAACCCGTCCTCACGCACGGCTTGGCGGAGCGCAGCACCGAGAGCGCGCGCTCGGGCCGCCACGGTGGCTTCGGGCTGTGCCTCTCCCCCGGACGCGCAACGCGCGTACGCGGCCGCCCACGCCACGAACCCCGCGTGGTGGGGATCGGAGGCCGCCTGCAAGGTCAACTCACTCAGCGTGTGCTTCAGCCGGATGTACAGGACTGCGCTCCAACAGCTCCTTCAGGCGTTCCGGTCCGTCCGTGGGAGGTGCGCACGAGGTGCCCACGCAGACGAACGCCACCGGCCCTGGACCCGCGCGGTCGGCCATGGCGCGGGCCGGCTCCGGCAGCTCCCCTCCCGGCTGCACCCACGACAGGATACGGTCGGGGTGCGCCGCGTGCCACGCGGCCTGCTGCAGGGCGCGGGCCGTGGGGTGGGCGGGCTCGCCTGCGACCACCACGTGCGCGGGGGGCCGGAGGGCGCGGCTTGCGGCCAGGAAGTACGCGGCCGCGAAGTAGCCGTGGGCCCGCGCCACCGCCGCGAAACCCCGGAGGACCTCCTGCGCCCGGTCGGACCACCGTCGGTTGCCCGTCACCACCGCCAGGTCCTGCAAGAACAGCGCGGCCGTGCCGTTCCCGGACGGCGTGGGCGAGTCCTGGATGGGTTTGTAGGGGAGTTCCAGGCCCGGGCCGCGCGCCTGGTGCCGGGGGACGTCGAAGTAGCCACCCTCCGCAGGGTCGCGGTACTCCGCGTCCAGCACCTCCGCCAGCCGGATCGCCACGTCCAGGTACCGCCGCTCGCCCGACAGCCCGTAGGCCGCGAGGAGCGCCCGACCCATGTGCACCTGGTCGTCCAGGGTGCGGGGACCCGCGGGGTCGTGCAGCGCGTGGGAGAACCCGCTGTCGTCCTGGTAGGCCTCGCGCAGGAACCGGGTGAGGGTGGCGGTCGCCGCTCGGACGTACCGATCGTCGCCGGTGACCTGGTGCGCCTGCAGCAGGCCGAGGGCGGCCATCCCGTTCCAGGAAGCGTATAGGCTGCGGTCCACCGCGGGCGCGGGACGGGCCGCCCGGGCCGCGCGCAGCTTCGCCACCGCGCGCTCCAGCACCGCCTCCACCCGGTCGCGGGCCCAGCCCAAGCGTTGCGCGATCTCCTCAGGCGTCGCCGCCACCCACAGGACGTTGCGGCGCGGGTCGTGGTGCATCTCTCCGCGCTCGTCCAGGTCGAACCGCAGCCGCACCACTTCCAGCTCCTCGACCTCCAGCACCCGGGCGGCCTCCTCCACCGTCCAGGTGAAGAAGTCGCCGTCGTCCCCGGGTCCCGTGTCCGCGTCCTGACTGGCGCCGAAGCCGCCCGCGGGGTCCAGCAGGACCTCCAGCAGGAAGCCTGCGGTACCCTCCACCACGGCCCGGTACAGGGGGTCCGGCCACAGGGCGTAGGCGCGGCTGTAGGTGGCGAGCAGCGCTGCGTTGTCGTACAGCATCTTCTCGAAGTGGGGGACGCACCACCGGGCGTCGGTGCTGTACCGGTGGAAGCCTCCGCCCAGTTGGTCGTAGATGCCGCCGCGGGCCATGGCGTCCAGCGTGCGGCGGAGGACTACCTCCATCCACCCCTCTTTGCGGTAGGCGTAGTGGTACAGGAGCAGGTCCAGGGCGCTGGGGTGTGGGAACTTCGGAGCCGCACCGAAGCCGCCGTAGCGGATGTCAAACGCGCGGCTCAGCTCGTCGAGCACCGCGTCGACGTAGGAGGCCTCCACCTCGCCGGGCGCGGAGGCGACCTGCGCCCGCCGCAACTCCTCCACGAGCTTGCGCGCCGCCTCCCGGGTACGGTCCCGCTCGCGCCGGTAGGTCTCGGCCACGCTGCGGAGTACCCGCAGGAACCCGGGACGCCCGTAGCGGTCTTCCTTGGGGAAGTAGGTGCCGCCGTAGAAGGTGTGGCCCTCCGGGGTCAGGAAGGCGGTCAGGGGCCAGCCGCCCTGCCCCGTGAGGGCACTCACCGCGTGCTGGTACCGGGCGTCCACGTCCGGACGTTCGTCCCGATCTACCTTCACGGGCACGAAGTGCTCGTTGATGAAGGCGGCGACCTCGGGGTCCTCGTAGGACTCGTGGTCCATGACGTGGCACCAGTGGCACCACGCGGCCCCGATGTCCAGCAGCACCGGCTTGTCCTCCCGCCGCGCCCGCTCGAAAGCCTCCTCACCCCACGGGTACCAGTCCACGGGCTGGTGTGCCGCGGCGCGCAGGTAGGGGCTTGCGGCGTTCTCGAGACGGTTGGCCATCCCTCTCTTATGGTACGCCTCAGAGCGGCGAGTCTGGAGAGAAGCGGGGAGGGCGCCTTTCGCGGAGGCTCTCAAGCCCCTCCGCGGCGTCGCGGGTGACGAAGCCGAGGAACTCCAGAGCCGTGGAGGTGTCGAACAGGGGCCCTGCCACGCGCAACCAGTTGTTCAGGGCGTACTTGGTCCAGCGGACCGCGTTCGGGCTGGATTCCGCCAGGCGGCGCGCCACGGCGCGCGCGGTGGCCTCCACCTGGTCGTCCTCCACGCAAAGCGCAACCAACCCGAGGCGCTCGGCCTCCTCGCCCGACAGCGGCTCGTTGAGCAGCAGATGATACTTGGCCTTGGCCAGGCCCACCAACAGGGGCCAGCACAGGACCGCGTGGTCGCCTGCCGGCACCCCGAGCCGCACGTGTCCGTCCAGGAGGCGGGCGGACCGCCCCACCACCGACACGTCCGCCAGGAGGGCGACCGCCAGCCCCGCACCCACGGCCACGCCCTGGACTGCGGACACCACGGGCCGGGAGCAGTTCACGAGCCCGTACACCAGGTCCCGCGCCTCCCGCCATACCCGCAGCCGTACCCGCTCGTCCTCCTGGATGCGTTGCACGAGGGCCAGGTCACCCCCGGAAGAGAAGTTCCCACCCTCTCCCCGGACGAGGACGGCGCGCACCGCCGGATCCTGGTCCAGGTCCTGCCAGATCCGGGCGAGCTCTGCGTGGGCCTCCTCGGTGATGGCGTTCAGCGTCCGCGGATTGTCCAGCACCAGCTCCACCACGCCAGGGTGTTCCTCGTGGACGCGGAGCGCCCGGTAACGGGAGCGCCAGTCTGTCGGTCGCATGCTGAGCCTCCGGGTTGTGGCGGTCGGGCGGCCGGCCCCCGTCCCATGGTAGGCAACGGGGAACGCCGCGTCAGTCGGGCGGGGCCTTGAGGGCTTCCACGTAGCGCAGCCGCAGGTCGGCTACGTGCATGAGCAGCTCGCTCAAACGGTCCCCGTGGATGCGGTGCTGCAGGAGGTCGACGAGGGCGCCCGCCGCGTCGATGGCGAAGCGCGCCTGCTCCAGGTCCTTCTGGCCTTTGCCGGGGATCAAGCCGAGGTGCAGCCTCGCCTGGTGGGCGAGGAGCATCACGCACCAGACCACCACCTCGGTGGCGGGCGAAGCCTCGAGGGCAGCGACGGGGCTGAACTCCTCCTCTTCCATGCCGGCCTCCGACGGGATCTATGCCCTCACCCGCGCCGTTCCAGACCTCCCACGCCCGCTGCGGGGGTTCGGGTCAGCCACTGGAACACGCCCACGAGAAGGACAGCACCCCCGGCCACCGCGTCCAGGGCCAGGGAGGGGTAGATCAGCAGCAGCCCGGCGGCCACCAACACGGCCCGCTCCGCCCACGTGGCCTCGCGCAGCAACCAGCCGTTCACGCCTGCGGCCAGCGCCGTGAGGCCCAGCAGGGCTGTCAGCACCGTTTTCAGGACGACTGGGAGCGGGGCGTGCAGGAGGAGACCCATGCCGTCCGGGTGGACGGTGAACATGAAGGGGACCACGAAGGCCGGCAGGGTGTACTTCCACGCCATCATCATGGTGCGGAAGGCGTTGCCACCCGTGAGCGCGGAGGCCGCGAGAGGGCTCAGGCCCACCGGGGGCGAGACCTCCGACAGGATGGCGTAGTAGAAGATGAACATGTGCGCCGCGAGCTCGTGGACGCCGAGCTGGATCAGGGCGGGCGCGATGATGGCGGCGGCGATGATGTACGTGGCCGTAATCGGCAACGCGAGGCCCAGGATCCACAGCGCCACGCCGGAGTACACGAGGGTCAGCAGCAGGTGGCCGCCTGCCAGGTCTACGATGATGCCCGACAGCTTGAGGCCCAGGCCCGTCAGGGTGATGACGCCCACCACGATGCCGGCCACCGCACACGTTACCGCCACGGTGAGCACCTGCTTGGTTCCGTTGGCCAGGGCGGCCACGAGGGGCCCGGCGCTGGCACGCACAGGGCCGAAGGATCGCAAGGTCGGCTCGGTGGGCCGCAGCCCAGCCCCCACTTCGGGGTCCGCCCACGCGCGCCGCGCCCGCAGGCCGAAGGCCGCCCCTGCGAGGGCGCAGGCCACGGCCGCGGCTGCGAGGGAAAGCCCCAACAGATCGCGGACCGCCGGCCCTAGGGGCAGTGCCAGAACCGCACCGAGGACGGCAGCCCCCCAGGCCGGCAACGGCCGCCCGCCACTACGCTGCACCACCACGAGGGCCGTCTCGGGCCGGAGGAAGCTCGTCAGGGCCGCCACCACCGTGGACCAGAACACCGCGGAGATGGCGGTGAACCCGCGCACCATGAACAGGGGGATCATCACCAGCGAGGCCAGGAGGTACCAGTAGCGGGCTACCAGGCGCGCAGGGCTCGCCGCCTCGATCTCCACCTGCCGGAGCCGGAACCGACGCGCGTCCAGCTCGATCATGAGGAAAATGGAGAAGTAGTACAGCAGCGTGGGCACGATGGCCAGCACCAGGACCTGCAGGTACGAGATCTTGAGGATCTCCGCGATGATGAAGGCCGCAGCCCCCAGGATGGGCGGGGAGATCACGGCGCCGATCCCGCCCGCGGACAACAGGCCGCCCGCGGACTCGGGGTCGTAGCCGGACCTGCGCAGCAGGGGGTACGCGATGGCACCCACGGTCACGGTGGTGGCTACGCCGCTGCCCGAAGGCCCGCCCAGCAGGAACGACGCCACGGTCACCGCCTGACCCGCGCCGGTGCGGCGACGGCCTACGAGGGCGAACGCGAGGTCCACGAAGAACTTGCCGGCGCCGGACTGCTCGAGGAACGACCCGTAGATGGTGAACAGAATGATGAAGCTCGCGGACACGTCCAGGGGAACGCCGAAGATGCCCTCGAGCCCCACGTACAGGTGGCCGATGACGCGGTCCAGGTCGTAGCCGCGGTGGGTCCAGGGCTCGGGCAGCAGGTGGCCGTAAAAGGCGTAGAAAAGGAAGGCCACCGCCAGCAGGACCAGCGGCCGACCGGTGGTCCGACGGGTGGCCTCCAAGACCGCCACCACCGTCAGGGTGCCGAAGACGAGGTCGTAGGGGTTGGGCACCACCTGCCGGTACACGAACTGCTCGAAGTCCCAGAACACCCAGCCCAGCCCTAGGACCGAGAGGAGCACGAAGGCCACGTCCACCGGGTGGATGCGGCGCTCCGCCCCCCGCCACCCGGGGTACAGCAAAAACACCAGGACGAGGACCAGCAGCAAGTGCCGGGTGAGGTGCAGCTGCCGGATGTACGGCGCCTGGGCGGCCCACAGGTGATACAGGGAGGTGAACACCGCGAGCGCGGTCACGGCCACGCCCACAGGGCCGGTGAGCTTCCGGGTGGCGCCCTCGAACCGCTCGATGAGTTCCTCGACGGGCTGCGTCATCGGCCCTTCCACACCTCCCGCAGCGTGCGCACGGCGCCCAGCCCGACCCACGCGGCCGGGGCGCGGACCGCCCGCAACCGCACGCGGTGGCCCTCGCGGTCCCGGTGCAGGGGTAACGTCAAGGAGTCCAACAGCAGCGTGCGCTCGCCCGTCGCGGTGGCCCGCACCACGAGCTCGCCGAAGCGCTGGCGGATGCCGCGGACGGCGTAGAGTTCGCCTGCGCGCGACGGCCGCTGCGGAAGCCCGTAGTACTCCAGGGCGGCCTCCTGCTCTGCCTCCAGCGCCTCCAGGACGAGCTCACCGCCCGCCAGCCGGAAGTGCTCCCAAACCGTGCCACCATAGACGGAGTGGCGGTAGCGCAGGCGGAAGCGCTCCGCAGGGTACAGGGCGACCGCCCGGTTCCGGTCCAGGTCCACGACCTCCAGGGCCCGGACCGGCCACAGGGCCGCACCCAGCCCGCCCAGGGGCAGGAGCACGCGCAGCAGCGCGCGCGCCCCCACAGCCCGCGCGCCCGGACGACCCCCTAGAACCCCGGCACGCCCCGCTCCCGGTAGTAGCGGGCGGCCCCGGGTTGGAAGGGGATGGGGGTGCGCCCCGTGATGCGGAGCAGCGTGATGTTCTTCGCCTCCGCGTGCACCGTCTCCAGCTCCGCCTTGCGCTCGAAGATCAGGCGCGTGATCCGATACGCCAGCTCCTCCGGAAAGTCCTGGTGCACCACCAACAGGTTGGCGACCCCGATGGTGGGCACCGGCTGGTCCATCCCGGGGTACACCACCCGGGAGATCACGGCCCGGAAATACAGGGGCCCGAACTCCTTGCGCAGGGGCTCCACCAGGTCGTCCATGGGCACGATCTTGGCGCGGATCCCGGGCGTGCTGGCGAGGTCTAGGACGGCCGGGGTGGGAAGTCCTCCGCTCCAGAAGAACGCGTCAATCTTGCGGTCGCGCAGCGCGTCCGCCGAGGGCGCCACACCCAGCCGCTCCTTGCGGATATCCCGGTCCGGGTCGATCCCCGCCACCCGCAGGATCCGCAGGGCGGTGACCTCGGTGCCGCTGCCGGGCGAACCCACGGACACCCGCTTGCCGCGCAAGTCGGCCACCCGGTTGATGCCCGTCCCCTCCAGCGTGACCAGGTGGTTGTAGTTGTCGTAGATGGGGGCGAGCACGCGGACGGGGATGGGCGTGCCGCGGAAGTCCGCGAGCCCTCGCCAGGCGTCGTAGGCGGTGTCGTTGAGGGTGAAGGCGAGGTCCGCACGCTTGGCGCCGATCAGCCGCATGTTGTCCACGGAGGCGCTGGTGACCTCCGCGGTGGCCTGCACACCCGGGATGTGCTGGGAGATCAGGCGCGCGAGACCCCCGCCGAGGACGAAGTACACGCCGCCCGTGCCACCCGTGGCGATGGAGATGCGGCGTACCGTGGGCGCCGCTGCCGCCCCGGCAGCCAGGAGTGTGGCCACGAGCAGCGCCCCGCAGAGCCGTCTGAGTACACCCATGGTTTCCCCCCTCGCTCGGTCGTCTACCGCCGTGTTCGACGGCCGAGGGGTGGCTTCCTCCGGGGCCGGTGCGCCGCGGTCGCGGGAGGTTTACCATGGGGGGCGGAGCCAAGGCGCAGGGGGCGTTCGGTGAGCGCGCGCGGACCCTATCGCGAGTGGGAGGAGACGTTCGAAGCCTTCGGGGCGGTGTACCGCTTCGCGTTCCGAGGCCCGGTGGAGGAGCCCGCGCGGTGGGAGGTCGCCATCCTGGACGCGGACGGGGTGGCCGTGGTACCCCGCAGGGTCCGCGGACGGACCGAGGACGAGGCCCGGTGGCGGGCGGAGGAGACGGTGCAGACGTGGGTGTCGGTCCGCCGCCTGCACGCCGCGGCCGCCCGGGCTGCGGCCCGCGTGGCGCCGGGTTCTGAGGTGGTCGTTCACGAACGGGCCGGCGAGGTGGAGGTGGACCTCACCGGTCCGTGGGGGTTGCGGGCGCCGTTCCTGGCCACCCGGGAGGACGTGGTGAGCCCGGACTGCAGCGAGGAGGAGTGGGAGGCAAGATTCGAGGCGCACCTCCACTCCCACGCGGTCCGGTTGGGGTGACCACCCGGTGCAGGCCCGGACGGGCCTGCACTCCCGGTTCCGCAGACCACCTCACCCGAGCGGGCTGTCGTCCTCCGACTCGGGAGGGTTCGAGGTGATGCCCCGCTTCGGGGAACGGTCGGGGGATTTCGAAAACCCAGCCTGCGGAGTCGCGGTGCGCCGGTGGAGACCAGCAGGGAAGACGGGCAGTTGGGAGCACGCCTCGTCCTTCACCGCGGGACCTGCTTCTTCTCGAAGTACCGGAGGTAGCCGAGGACGTTCATCCGGTGGTTGGCCGCCACCTCCTGGCGCTGCGCCGCTTCCGGGCCGCAGCGCGACTCCACCTCGGGCTGGAGGTAGCCCCGAAGGCGCTCGGTGAGCCGGTCCACGTCTTCCCCGGCGGTCCACCCCTCCCACAGCAACCGCTCCACCTCCCGGAGCCGCCGTCTGAGTTCCTGCAGGACCGCGGTAGGGTCGTCCCGGACCCCGAAGTGAGTGAGGCAGAGCCGCCGGACAGGGAGGGCCTCCAGACGGTCCAAGGTCTGCTCCCAGGCTTCCAGGTCCAGCTCCGGCGGCGGCGTGGGAGGCCGGACCACGGGGCAGCCGGGCAGGGCCACCCCCGCGGCGTCACCGGTGAAGGCCGTCCCGGTCTTGCGGTCCACGTACACGTGGTGGTGGTTCGCGTGGCCGGGTGTGTCTACCGCGGTGAGCGAACGGCCCCCGCACTCGAAGACGTCGCCGTCGGACAGCGGTACGATCCGGTCTGCGGGGACGGGCACCACCTCGCCCCACAGCGTGTCCATGCGGTCGCCGTAGATCCGGGCCGCACTGCGCAGGAGGCGGCTCGGGTCCACCAGGTGCGGGGCACCGACCCGGTGTACGAACACCCGCAGGCGCGGGTTGCGCCGGCAGAGCGCCCCCACGGCGCCCGCGTGGTCCAGGTGGATGTGGGTGACCGCCACCGCAGCGAGGTCCTCCAGGGCGAGCCCGCACGCACGCAGTCCTTCCTCCAGGTTCGCAAGGCAGCTCGTGGGCCCGGTCTCCACCAGTGCAGGCGGGTCCCCCTCCAACAGGTAACTCCCGAGGACCTCCGGGTGCCCGAACCCGAGGTCGATGAGGACGGTACGTTCTTCCACACGCCGCGTGCGGCTCACGTCAGGCCACCTACCGGCCGGTACCTGACGGGGACGGAGCCGTCGCGGGCAGCTCGTCCCTCCTGGACCAGACGTTCGAGGTGTGCCGCGGCCTCGCCCACCGCAAGCGGGAGCGGAACTTGCGGCAGCCCGTCTCGCTCCTGGAAGTGCTCTGCGAACAGCCGGCGCGCCAGCTCGAAGGCCGTGCACCCCTGGGGCGGAAGCAGCTCCCAGGCCGCGTGCAGCCGAGCGCGGTGGTGTTCCAGCAGCTCGTCCACCCGCTCGGCCCACCCGCGGAACGGGTCCCCGTGCCCCGGGTAGGCGGTACGCACCGGCAGGTCCCGTACCGCACGGAGGGAGGCCAGGTAGTCGCCGAGGGGATCCGGCCGGGCCTCCGGGTAGAGGGAGATGTTGGGCGAGAGGTCCGGGAGCACGTGGTCGCCGCAGAACAGGCGGCCCTGCGAGTCCAACAGGACCATGTGGCCGTCGCTGTGGCCCGGCGTCCAACGCACCTGCACTCGGAAGCCGTCCAGCTCGAACACTTCGCCGTCGCGCACCGTGCGGGCCGGCCCGAAGGGCGAGACGAGGTCGCGGAGTCGCTCGGCCTGCCGGGCCGCTTCGTCCACCCACGCGGGTGGTGTTCCGTGTAGGCGCAACATTCCCGTGATGGCCCGCACCCGGCTGGCGGGGTCCTCCGCCCAGATCCGCCGCGCCACCGGCTCCTCCCGGTCGAGGAAGTAAACCTCAGCGCCCGTGTGCTGCTGCAGCACGCCCGCGAGGCCCACGTGGTCGGGGTGCGCGTGCGTCACGACCACGGCCCGCAGCGCCCGCAGGGTCAGGCCCAGGGCGCCGAAACCCTCCTCCAGCAGCGCGAGCGCCTCTGGGGTGCGCAGGCCGCTGTCGACCAGCACCGCGCCGGTGGCGGTGCGGATCCCGTACACGTTCACCCACCCGAGGGGGAAAGGCACGGGAAGCCGCACCCGCACGAGGTCGGGTGCGAGTACTTCTACGAACAACGTGTCCTCCGGTTGCGGGCAAGGGCCGCCTGTCCTGCGTGCAGTGTAGCCACCCGCGTACGGCAGGGCAAGCGCCGCCGGAGCGGGAAATCCTTGCGTGTGGTCGTCGCAGACCCCGTAGTGGCGCACCGGGTTTGCCTCGGCGTAATCGAGGCGGACGGTGTTCTGGTCCTCCCGAGCGAGGAGTCGGTGGTCCGTGATCTGGAAGAGCTGGCGGCGAGGGTGCGCGAGCGCTACGCGGGCCGGCCGCCGGCAGAGGTGGAGGCCCTGCAGCCCGCGCGGGAACTCTACCGCCGTACGGGCGAGGACCCCACGAAGACCCGGCCTTCCTCCGAGGCGCTGTTCCGGCGCGCCCTGCGCGGGCAGCCCATGTCCCAGGTGAACAGCCTGGTGGACCTGTGCAACCTGTGTTCGCTGGAGTTCCTGCTGCCCATCGGGCTGTACGACCGAGACCGCCTGCGGGGGGCCGTGGAGGTGCGGTTGGGCCGGCCGGGGGAGGCATACCTGTCGTTGGGCAAAGGGCTCTTCCGGGCCGAGGGACGGCTGGTGGTCTGCGACGCTGACGGCCCCTTCGGAAGCCCCACCAACGACTCCGCGCGCACCGCGATCACCGAGCGCACGCGGAACGTGCTGCTGGTGGTGTTCGCGCCCGCCTCCTACCCCCGACGCCGTATGGTGGAGCACACGGAGGTCGTGGCGACGCGGCTGCGGACCGTCGTGGGGGCGGAGGACACCCGCACCGAGGTCCTGGGGGGCGCCTGAGGCTCAGGAGAGAGGTCGCACCCGGTCCACTAGGTCGTCGCACTGCCTTTGGCCTTCGCGCCACCGGTCCAGGGGCTTGGCGCACACCGCGTGCACGAGGCGGTCCGGCAGCACGAACAGAACCCCCACCGCGGCCCACTGGCCTGTGAGGGCGCTGCCGGTCCCCTCGAACCGGTAGCGGGGTGGGTCCGCCCCCTCCTCCCGCTGGAACTTCGCCACCCCGTGGAAGGGCAGTACCGAAAAGGCTTCCTGGCGCAGGGCGTCGTCGTGGGTCGGCGGCCGGCCCGGCAGCACGCGCACGCTGAGGAACTCCGTGTAACGAAGCGGGTCTGGCTCCGGGGTCTCGCGGCTCGGCACCACCTGCAGCCAGCGGCCGTCCCCGGACCGCAGGACGTGCCAGCCCTGGGGGTGTTCCAGCGCTACCCGCAGCAAAGGATCCTCGTAGTGCACGAGCGGTGCAGGGCCACGAGCGCAGGAGGCCAGCAGGGCCGCGCCCAGGAAGACGGTCGCCCACCCCCGCATGGCCGCTACCGCGTGAGATAGTACGGCACGTCCGCCAGCACCTTGTACCGCCGCAGCCGCCGCTGACGGAACAGCAGGGCGAACTTCAACATCAGGGCGGTCTGGTTGTGCAGCAGGTGGTGCCACCACTTGCGGGGGACGAACTCCGGCAGCACGACCGTGAGCGCGGTGTCCGGGCCCGCCTCCCGCTGCACCTGGTCCAGGTACAGGAGGATGGGCCCTACCACGGACCGGTAGGGGGAGGGCAGGACCACCAGGGGGATGTCCGGGACCCACCGCTCCCACTTGCGCTCGATCTCCTCCCGGGCTCCGGGTTCGATCTCCACGTACACCGCGGTGACGTCGTCGCTCACGGCCTTGGCGTACCGCAGGGCCTCCAGGATGCCGCGGTGGACGTTGTTCACGGGCACGATGACCTTGTGGGCTTTGAAGGGACGGGGCAGCTTGGCCCGCTCCAGGGACAGCTGCTGCTTGAGGTCCTCGTAGTGGCGGTGGATGGCCTGCATGAGCAGTACAAACGACCCGATGACGAACACGGTGATCCAGGCGCCGTCGAGGAACTTCACCAGGGCGACTTCAAGTCCCACGACAGCCGTGCAGAGCGCTCCCAGGCCGTTGATGCCCAGTTGCAGCCGCCACCGGCCGGTCCGGGTCGAAAGCCAGTGGCGAACCATACCGGCCTGGGAGAGGGTGAAGGACACGAAGACGCCCACCATGTAGAGGGGGATCAGGTTGTGAACCGTCGCGCGGAAGACGACGATGAGAGCGGAGGCTGTAACGCCGAGGAGAAGGATCCCGTTGGCAAACACCAGGCGGTCCCCGAGGTTGGCGAGCTGACGGGGCAGGTAGCGGTCCCTGGCGAGAATGGAGCTCAAACGCGGGAAGTCGGCGAAGGCGGTGTTTGCCGCGAGGACCAAGATCAGCATGGTCGCCGCCTGGACCACGTAATAGAACCAGCCCCCTTGGAAGAGGAGGCGTGCGATCTGGGAGACCACCGTCTCTTCCTCGCGTGGCAAGACGGCCATTTCGCGGGCGAGGAGGCTGGTTCCGAAGAAGAAGGCAGCCAGGATGGTGACCATGGCGATGAGTACGCGGCTCGCGTTGCGCGGCTCGGGAGGGTAGAAGGCCTGGACGCCGTTGCTGACCGCCTCGATGCCGGTGAGGGCCGCTGTGCCGGAGGCGAACGCCCGGAGGACGAGGAAGAGGGTCAGAGGCTGGGTGGCCGCGACCTCTGTGGGGGAAGAGGCGCGCGGCAAGTCCCCGGATAGCCAAGCGGCAATCCCGATGGCGACGGTGCTCCCAAAAGCGAAGATGAACAGGTACGTGGGGATCGCGAAGAGTGTCCCAGACTCGCGGACGCCACGGAGGTTGGCGACGGTGATCAGGGCGACGAGTACGACCGCCAGCTCGACGCGGTAGGGGAACAGCCGCGGAGACGCGGAAGTGATGGCTGCGACGCCCGCGGAGATGCTGACCGCGACGGTGAGTACGTAGTCCACGAGTAGGGCGGCGGCTGCGACGAGACCCGGTAATGGTCCCAGGTTTTCCCGCGCCACCACATACGCGCCGCCCCCGGAGGGGTAGGCATGGACGGTCTGGTAGTAGGAGGTCGCCACGATGGCCATCAGGGCCACGATGGCGCCGGAGATCGGTACGGTAAGCGGCATAGCGGCGGCGCCGGCGAGAACGAGGATCCGCAGCACTTCCTCGGTCGCGTACGCGCTGCTCGAAAGGGCGTCCGCTCCGAAAACTGCGAGGCCCTTGACCTTCGTTAACTTCTCGTGCTTGAGCCGCTGCGTCTCGAGGGGGCTGCCGACGAGGGCTCGCCACAGGGAGGCGGGAAGGGCCTTGGCTCTTAGCACAATAGCCTATATACTCCCGCGCCTGGCCGGGCGCAAGCGCGTCGTGTCCGCCTGGCCGGCAGCCGGCCTTACTCGTGGAGGTCGACGACCTCGGCGGAGGTGACCCGCCTGAGGTCTTCGGGCCGGATCTCGAACAGCGCGTCCGGCGCCCCGGCCCCCGCGTACAACAGGTCGGCTTCCACCAGCGCCCGGTCCATGTACACGGGCAGCCGCGTCGGGTGACCGACCGGAGGCACCGCGCCCGCGGGAAACCCCGTGATCCGGGCGACGGTGTCTGCGTCCGCGGGCCGCACTCGGCGGGCGCCCGTGGCCTGGGCGAGCTTCGCGGGCGACACGCGGTGGGCGCCAGAGACCAGGACGAGGACCGGGTCTCCGTCCGCCAGGAACAGGACGGACTTTACGATGCGCTCGGGCGTAGTGCCGAGGGCCTGGGCGGCCTCCTGGGCGGTGCGCGTGCTCTGGCCGAACCGGTGGACCCGCACGCCGACTCCCCGGCGCCGGAGCTCCGCAGCCACCCTGTCCGGCCCTTCCCCTTCTAGGCCCAGCGCCCTGCGGCAGGCGGCGACGTCCTGCTCCATCTGCGCACGCAGCGCCTCTGGGGACGGGAAGCTCTGAACCGGGCGGATCCACCGCACCACCTCCACCCGCAGGACGGGCGGGGTGTCTTCCGGGGCGGAGTCGAGGAGGTGGACCTCCAGAGACGGGTCGGCCTCGCCGAACACGAGCACGGGTCCGTAGTGGAGGGCGCCCGGGTACGTGCGGTCGCCGGCCTGGACCCAGCAGGCGTAGATCCCGTACTCCAGCTGGAGGTTCTCGGGGATCCGAAGGTTCATGGTGGGGAACCCGAGCTGCCTGCCGCGGCCCTTGCCCGGCACCCGCTCGCTTTCGAACCGCACTAGGGTCTCCACGACGGCAGCCAGCGCACGAAGGCCTTGAGGGCTTCCACACCCAGGCCCACCAGGGCGACCACCACGCCCGCTAGCCCGGTGCCCACCAGCAGGAACACCCCGTCCCGGTTCATGAGCCCAACGCCGATGGCCAGCATCGAGAGGCCCGGCAAGGTGTTCAGGAAGGGTAGCGGCAGGAACAGGACCACCCCCATGGCCAGGACCACCACCGACGTCGCCCGCAGCAGTGCTTCGTCCCCGAGGGGAGTCCACCGGGGGCGGGAGAACCTTTCCACCCGCTGCAGGAGCGCAACACCGCGGTCGCGCAGCCCGGCCACGGTGCGCTCCGACAGGCGGTACTCGGATACGCGGCGGGGCAGCCACGGCCGGCGCCTGCCCATCGCCATCTGCACGGCACCCACCACGTACAGCAGGCCCACGATGCCGGAGGTGCCCGGAGGGAGGATGGGGATCATGGTCACCAGGGCGAGCAAAATCAGGATGAGCCCGAACCCGCGCTCCTCCATGCGTTCCGCGAGCCGACCCACGGTGAGCGGGCCCTCGGGTTGGGAGAGGGCTTCGTGCAGGATCCGGGACAGGGGCAGCTCCCCGGGCGGTACGTGGTGGGAACGCGCGGCGGTCGGGACCCCGGTCTCCATCTGTGCGTAGTGTAGCGCACCGAGCGCCCGGAGCGTGTCCGAGAAACCTTCGTGAAGAGGGAGACTGGGATGGTCTCGCCAGAGAAGCTTGTCCTGGAAAAGCCGTCGTCGCCAACACGGACCGGGGTCCCCAAAAAGCGCGCAGCGATTTTTGGGGTGGTCTAGAGGAACCGGCGCAGGGAGAGGAACCCCACGGGCAGACGGGTGGCCCCTTCGGAGGCCAGGTCGGCTACCGCCTCGCCCACGACGCTGGTGAACTTGAACCCGTGGCCGGAGCAGGCCGAGCAGACCACCACGTTGGGGAACTCCGGGTGGCGGTCCACCACGAAGTGCTCGTCCGGCGTGTTGGTGTACAGGCAGGTCACCGCACCCTCCAGCCCGCCGTCTGCCTCAGGCAGGCGCCGGGCGAGGCGGGCCCGTAGCCAGTTGGCTTCCTCAGGCCGGGCCGGAGGGACCTGGTCGGGATCCACACGCTCCCCACCGTGGTGGCGTGCAGCCTTGAAGCCCCGCCCCGCCACCGCAGGGATCCCGTAGAAGAAGCCGTCGTCGGCCTGCCAGACAAAGACCGGACAGCGGTCGGGTCCGAACCATTCGGGCCGCCTAGGTACAAACCAGAAAACCACCTGGCGTTCCACCCAAAGCGGGAGCGGCAAGCGGGCCAGGTCTGGCATCCAGGCACCCGCGGTGAGGACCAGGGAACCAGCTTCTACGGTTCCGTCCTCGGTTCGGACGGTGACCCGCCCGCCGTCGCACTCCCAGTCGAGCACCCGCGCGTGGAACCGCAACTCCGCACCCTGAGCCTGCGCCTGCTCCTGGTGGGCGCGCACGCAGGACTCCGGGAAGAGTACGCCCGCCCGCGGCTCGTACAGCGCCACCTCGCCCTCCGCCAGGTGGAAGGCCGGGAAGCGAGAGCGCACTTCCTGCGGGCTCAGGACTTCGTGGGGCAGCCCGTAGGCTCGGGCGCTGCGTAGCGCTCCGGCCACCAGCTCTCCCTGCGGACGGCCCACCATGAGCCCGCCGCACACCAGCAGCAACTGGTTCCCGCACGCGCGCTCGAGCTCCTCCCACAGTTCGTAGGCGCGCAGCAGCAACGGCACGTAATCGGGGTGCTCGAAATAGGCTTGGCGGGTGATCCGGGTGTGCCCGTGGCTAGACCCGCGCTCGTGCAGCGGGCCGAATCGCTCCAGGCCGAGCACCCTCAGACCCCTGCGCGCCAGGTGGTAGGTGGCGGCGCTTCCGGCCCCACCCAGGCCGACGACGATCACTTCGTAGGCCACCCACGACCTCCTACGGCCCGCGCACGCGGCGCGCGGACCACCGACCTCCGGTGCCCCCCGGTACCCGGTACACGCCGGACGCCTGCCCGTCCTGCACCGTGCCGTCGAACTGCAGCACCGCAACGCCGCCGCGCAGCACTCCCCAGCGGACCCGGGAGCCCTCCACCACCCCGTCGATCCGGGCTTCGGAAAACCACGCGCCCTCCACCTCGATCCGGCCGGAGATCCGGTTCCCCTGCTGGGCCACGTGTACGCGAAACCCGCCAGCCGAACGGCCGTCCGAGCCCTGCCAGGTGCCCACCCAGGTCCCGGCCACGTCCGGCGCTCGGGCGCACGCACAGGCCAGCGCGGCAAGGAGTGTGGTGGCGCCCTTCACTCCCCGTGGGGGATCCACACGTTCTTCACCTGGGTGGCCTGTCGCAGGAACTCGTCTCCCTCGGCCCAGGCCGGGTCCAGCCAGTCCCGGGGCTCTGTGTCTGTCCAGGTCCGCTTGAGGTTGCCGGCGGATGCGCGCTCTACGGCCGCGGCTCCTTCCCGCGTCCCGAAGTACCACACCGCGTCCACGTCGTCGTGCTGGGCCAGCACCAGGGCCAGGGCGTCGCGGTCTCCGGTGACGATGTTAACGACCCCAGCGGGCACGTCCGAGGTGTCGAGGACCTGGTAGAAGTCGGTGGCCGCGAGGGGGTGGCGTTGGGAGGGGACGGCCACCACGGTGTTGCCGGAGGCGACGGCGGGTGCGACCAGCGACACAAGTCCCAGCAAGGGGAACGCGTCAGGGCAGACCGCCGCCACCACGCCCACGGGCTCGTGCAGGGCGAGGACCAGGCACCGAGGGTCGGCGGTGGAGTGGACCGCGCCGTCGAACTTGTCGGCCCACGCCGCGTAGCTGAACAGGCGCTGGACCGTAGCCTGGACCTCGCGCTGCGCGAGGGCGCTTTCGCCGGTCATGGCGGCAATGCGGGCAGCGAACTCCGCTGCGCGCGCTTCGAGGTTCTCCGCCAGGTAGTACAGGACTTGCGCGCGGGCGTGGGCGGAGGTGCCGGCCCAGCCGGGGAGCGCAGACCTGGCGGCTTCCACCGCGTTGCGGACGTCCTTGCGGTTGCCCTCGCCCACCTCGCCGACCAGGCGGCCGTCCGGGCCGTACACGAAGCGTACGTAAGGCGCGTCCGGCCGGACCTGGCGGCCTCCCACGTACATCTTGGGCGTGCGGTCCACCGCAGGTAGGGCAGCCGGCTGCGGAGGGCTCGCGGGAGGCAAGTCGGTTTCGGGGACCGACCCCCCTCCGGCGGGCCAGGCGGCGAGCGGCTTGCCCGGGCGCTGGAGGTACTCCCACATCCCCTCCCGGCCCCCCTCGCGTCCGAAGCCGCTCTCCCGGTATCCCCCGAACCCGCTGGCGGCGTCGAAGAGGTTGGTGCAGTTGACCCACACGGTGCCGGCCTGGAGGCGGCGGGCGACGTCCAGGGCCAAGTTCAAGTTCTCGGTCCACACGCTGGCCGCGAGCCCGTAGCGCGTGTTGTTCGCGAGCGCCACCGCCTCAGTGGGGCTCCGGAAGGTCATGCTGACCAGCACCGGGCCGAAGATCTCCACCTGCGCGAGGGTGCTGGCCGGGGAGACCTCGGTGAAGAGGGTGGGCGGGAAGAACAGGCCGTCCCGGGGCACGGCCCAGGACGGCTGCCAGATCCGGGCGCCTTCTGCGAGCCCCACCTCGCACAGCTGACGGATGCGCTCCAGCTGCACCGGCGCCACGATGGCGCCCATGTCCACCGCCTTGTCCATCGGGTCGCCGACCCTGAGGGTCTCCATGCGGGCGCGCAGTCTTTCCAGGAAGCGGTCTGCCACGCTCTCCTGCAGGAGGAGGCGGGAACCCGCGCAGCACACCTGGCCCTGGTTGAACCAGATGGCGTCCACCACCCCTTCCACCGCACCGTCCAGGTCCGCGTCTTCGAACACCAAGAAGGGCGACTTGCCGCCGAGCTCCAGCGACAGGCGCTTGCCGGTGCCGGCGGTCAGCTGCCGGATCCGGCGGCCCACCTCCGTGGAACCGGTGAACGCGATCTTGTCCACCTCCGGGTGCTGGACCAACAGCTCGCCGGTCCGGCCATCGCCGGTGACCACGTTCACGACCCCCGGGGGTAACCCGACCTCCAGGAGCAGCTCGCAAAACGCCAGGGCCGTGAGCGGTGTGAACTCGGCGGGCTTGAGGACCACGGTGCAGCCCGCGGCCAGGGCTGGGGCCACCTTCCACGCCACCATGAGCAACGGGAAGTTCCAGGGGATGATCTGGCCCACGACGCCCACCGGGGCGTAGCCGGGAAACGCGCTACTGCGCAGCTGCGCCCACCCCGCGTGGTGGTAGAAGTGCCGGGACACAAGCGGCACGTCGATGTCCCGACTCTCGCGGATGGGCTTGCCGTTGTCCAGGGTCTCGAGCACCGCCAGGAGCCGGGCGTGCTTTTGCACCTGTCGGGCGATGGCGTACAGGTAGCGGGCGCGCACGTGGTCCGGGGTTCGGCTCCAGGTGGGCAGCGCCTCCCGGGCCGCGCGCACCGCGCGTTCCACGTCCTCCGGGCCCGCCTGGGGGACGTGCGCCAGGAGTTCCCCCGTGGCAGGGTTTCGGGTCTCGAACCACTCCCCGCTTCGGGGCTCTGTCCACTCGTTGCCGATGAACAGGTGAAAGCGGCGCTGGCGGGCGTCCAGCCACCGGAGGGCAGGACGCGGGTCTTCGGGCGCGGGCCCGTAGTCCAACGTCTCCAGCAGGTCGCGGACGCGGGTGCTCACGGCATGGGGTGGTGGTGGGCCGCGGAGTAGCGCCCGGTGAGGTGGTAGCTGAGCTGCCGCTCCAAGTCCGTCAGCAGGCTACTGGCGCCGATCCGGAAGGTCTCGGGTCGCGTCCAGCTCTCCCCGAGCTCCTCCCGCACGAGCGCGAGCCACTCCAGCGCCTGCTTGGCCGTGCGGATCCCGCCCGCGGGTTTGAACCCGACGCGGTACCCGGTGCGGGCGTGGTAGTCGCGCACCTGACGGACCATGACCAGGCCGACGGGGAGCGTGGCGTTCACCGCTTCCTTGCCCGTGCTGGTCTTCACGAAGTCCGCACCCGCCATCATGCACACGAGGGCTGCCTGCGCCACGTGCCGCAGGGTCGGGAGCTCCCCCGTCCCGAGGATGGTCTTGAGGTGGCAGCTCCCCGCCGCCTCCCGGAACGCCCGGACCTCCTCGTACAGAGCCCTCCAGTCGCCCCAGAGCACGTGGGCGCGGGAGACCACCACGTCCACTTCATCCGCCCCGGCGCGCGCCGCCTCCTCCACCTCGAGGAGGCGAACGCGGAAGGGCGTCTGCGCCGCGGGGAACCCGGCGGCCACCGACGCGACCCGCACCGCGCAGCCCGCGAGGGCCTCACGGGCTGCGGGGAGCAGGTTCGGGTACACGCACACCGCGGCGACGTGCACCTCGTGTGGCTCGACGCCGAACCCCTGCAGGATGTCCGGCCGGACCGGCTGCCGCGCCTTCGCGGCGAGCCGCCGGACGTTGCTGGGCGTGTCGTCCCCGCTCAGGGTGGTGAGGTCCAGGCAGCGCACGGCCCGAAGCAGCCACGCGACCTGCCACTCCCGCTTGACCGTGCGGCGGGCGGGGAGGGTCTGGGCGCGCCGCTCCGCCGCCGACCGGTTCACCCGCACGGAGGCCACCCAGGCCAGGTCCAAGTCCGTCCCCGGGTTGTGCACCGCGGGGGTGTGGACGACCTTCGAGACGGTCGTAGCCATCCTGCGGCGATGATACACCCTCGGCCGGTGCCATGGTTCGGACATGTGTTCGCCGGAGCGAGGCCACATGGCATGGCACTTGCTGCGAAGGCTTGCACAAAGGCGACCCTCGTACGGGTACTAGGAACAGGCGGACGGTTGACCGTGGCGCAGACCAGCAAACTGGAGGGCCAGCGCATGTTCGTGCAGGGGCGGATCCCGTCCCAGTGGCTCGTGGAGCAGATGCCCGAGGCCATCTGGGCCACGGACGGGGCCCTGCGGTTCGTGGTGGTGGGCGGAGTTGCGGCGGGCACGCTCGGGCTCGAGCCGGACCGGGTGCTCGGGACGACGGTGTACGACTACTTCCAGACCACCGACCCTACGTACCCACCGCTTGCAGCCCACCTCCGGGCTTTGCAGGGGATCGCCGACGGCTACCGGTTCGACCACGGCGGAAGGGTGTACTCCGTGCGGGTGGGGCCGGTGCGGCACGCCATCGGACGCGTGGTGGGCGTGGTGGCTTGCGCCACCGACGTCACCGACCTGCTGACTCCTTCTGGACCTTCCCGTACGGTGCTGGACGCGCTGCGGGTGCCCTTCTTGCGGGTGGAAGCGGGGTCGCGCGTGACGTTCGCCAATGCGGCGGCCCGCGAGGCGTGGCTGCAGGGTGATCCAGAAGGAAGGCCCCTGGCCGAAGGCGGCCCGCACTTCGCGCGACTGGCGGAGCTCGTGGCCCAAGTCTGGGAGCAGGGTGCAGCGGCTTCCACAGAACTCTCCTGGCCTTCGTCAGGCGGGACACGCCTGTACCGCTGGGACGCGGCCCTGGAGCGCGACCCCGACGGCTCCCCCCGTGCGGTGGCCCTGCTGGCTACCGACGTGACCGAAGCGGCACAGGCGGCGGACGCCTCGCGGCGCGAGGTGGACCGTTGGGAACGATGGGCGGCGGCCGCGGCGGACGTGGGCTCACGCGACCACGCGGGTGCGGTGGCAGAGGCGTTGCTGGACTGGCTGTGCGCGTTGAGCGGCGCGGGCCAGGGTGCGGTGCGGATCTGGGACGAGCGGGGTCAGGCGGTCGCGGTGCGGTGCCGGGAAGGCATGCCCGAGCCGCTGTGGGAGCGGGTGCGGTCCGAAACGGCGAGGGGGGAGGCGGTGTGGCTGGACACGTGGGCGTGGGACGACGCCCGCTCGCTCGGCCTGCCCGCAAACCGGTTCCGCAGGGTCTTGCTGGTCCCGATCTCCGGAGCGCTCGTGGCCGGTGTGGCCTGCCTCGCGTGGACGGACGACGAAGGGCAGCCCGAGATGGACGCTTGCCCCCTGGTCAGGCTTTGCCGGGTGGCCGGGTCTGCGGCTTCGCAGGCCCTCGCGGCCGAGCGGGCCCGCGAGGCGCAAGAGCGCCTAGCGCTGTGGAGTCGGCTCGCGGCCTCCTGGCCAGCGTCCGGCGACCCCGGAGAAGCGGCGTCCCGCCTCCTTTCCACGTTGGTGGACACACTGGGGCTGTCGGGCGCTGCCGTATACCGACGGCAGGGCGCCCTGTGGGTCCGCGTACTGAATGCAGGCGACCGCGAGCCCGCCTCGAGCTTCCCGTGGGAGGAGGGCGCCGCACGGCGGGTGGTCGCTAGCGGACGCCCAGAGGTCGTGCACCCGACGGCAGGTGACCCGGCCTTCACCGGACAGGGCTCCCACGGCATTCTGGCCTCCTTGTCTGCGGGTCTGGACGAAGCCGTGGTGGCTCTGGAGAGCGGACCAGGGCGCGGGTTCTCCGGGTCGGAGCTGTCCGTCCTGGAGGGGCTCCTCTCGCAGCTTTCCGCGTTGCTGCGGTGGGCACGGCAGGGCGCGGCCCAAGCCGTGGAGGCACGGCGGCAACGCGCGCTCCTGGAAGAGACGCCCGTGGGCGTGCTGCTCCTGGACGGGAGCCGGGTGGTCCGCGACGCCACCGGGACCGCTGCGGAGTTGCTGGGTCTGCGCGCCGAGGAAGTACGGGGGAGGCCCTTTGCGGAGTTGGTCTACCACGAAGACCGGGAGCTCGCGGGTGCAGAGCTCGCGGGTCTGTACGCCGAGCCTGGGCGGGAGAGTACTTGGACCGTGCGTTTGCTGCGGACCGGCTTGCCTTGGTGGGCAGAGGTTACGGGCCGCAACCGCATTTCCGACCCGCAGATCGGTGGCCTGATGCTGGCCGTGCGGGACGTGACCGCGCAGCGGGAACGGGAGGAAGAACTGCGCAGGCGCCTGGCCCAGTTCCAGGCGCTGGAGGAGTTCGCTTCGGCCCTCCGGTGGGCTCGCACCTCGGGGGAGGTCGGGCCGCGGGTCGTGGCGCAGGCCCAGCGCCGGCTGGAGGCCGAGCACGCCGCGCTCGCCCTGCTGGGACCCGAGGGGGACTCCTTCACCCTCGCCTACGTCCACGGGGCTCTCGACAGGCTGGCCGGGGCCAGCTTCCCGTTGGAGGGTGCGTACGCGCGCGCCATGTCCACAGCCGAAGCCGTGCGGCTGGACGAGCCCACAGAGGACCCCTTCTTCGGTCAGGTGGTGGGGCTCGGGCCGGTGCTGGTGGTGCCGGTGCGTGCGAGAGGTCGCGTGTTGGGAGCCCTGGGCGTGGCGCGGCGGTCGGGAGCTTCGAGCTTCTCGGACGGAGACGTGCAGCTGCTCCAGGCGTTCGCGGAGATGAGCGCGGACGTCCTGGAGCGCGCGGAGGTGGTGGACGCCCTGGAGCGCGCGTACACGGAGGTGGTGCTCTCCCTGGCGCGGGCCATGGACGCCCACGACGCCGCGGGAGCAGGGCACGGCAGCGTGGTAGCCCACTGGGCGGAGTCGGTGGCGCGTAGGATGGGCTGCCCTCTGGAGCAGGTGCGCGAGGTCCGGTGGGCTGCCCTGTTGCACAACGTAGGCAAGGTGGCCATCCCCGAGGAGATCCTGCGGAAGCCCGGACCGCTGTCCGCAGACGAGCTGGCCCTGGTCCAGCGGTACCCCGTGATCGGAGAGCAGATCCTGGAGGCGGTGCCGCGCTTCCGGGGAGTGGCCCGGCTGGTGCGCCACCACCGGGAGCGGTGGGACGGGACCGGCTACCCCGACGGCCTGCGGGGGGAGGAGATCCCCCTGGGCTCCCGCATCATCGCGGTGGTGGACGCCTACAACGCCATGACCGACCACCGGCGGTACCGGGTGGCGCGGGGTCACGCAGAGGCGGTGGCGGAGCTCCAGCGCCACGCGGGCAGCCAGTTCGACCCGCAGGTGGTGCAGGCCTTTCTGGAGCTGCTGGAGGAGTCGAGGGCGCTGTAGCAGCGCGAAGCCCTGGGGGCGTCTCTAGCTTCGAGGAGGGCGCCGACGACTCAACCAGAAGACTGTCCACCCGAGGAGCAACAGGCCAGCCAGCACAAGGCGGTTTGCGTCCCACACGGGCAGCACGCGGGTCCGGTCGTCCCGGATCTCCACCAGCGCCACCGGCCGCGCTACCAGACCGGCTCCCCCTCCCCCGCCTTCCTGGTGGTCCCGTTCCTCCTCCTGGTCCGCTTCGTGCTCGTGGCGCTGGCGCCGGCCCCCGCCGAACCCGAACCCGTAGGTGACCTTGGCCACCGGCACGAAGGTCCTGCCGTGCACTTCCAGAGGTTCCCCGAACACCGCCCGCACGCCCACCCGTTCCGCCAGCTGCTTCAGGTGGTCCAGCAGCCCGTCCAGCATCTGCACACCTCCGCCTCGCTTTGAGGGCAGTGTATCCCGGCAGGAGGGCTGGTGCTCAGGCCGCCCGGCGCGTCTCCCACCACCGGAGGAGGAGCTCGATCCACCAGCGGTTCTGCTCGTACGCCTTCCGGTGGAAGGTACGCTCCTGGGCCAGCTGTTCCCGCACCCGCTCCAAGGCCTGCCGGTGCACGTGCAGAGCTTCACCCCGCCGCTGCCGCTCCTGCTGCAGCTTTCGCCTCTCTTGGAGGAGGACGAGGCGGTGGTCTTCTGGGGGGCGCGCGGCCTGCATCCCCAGGCCACGTCCCGCCGCCAGGGCGTATCGGTGTTCTTTGGGCTGTCCCATGGCGCATCCCTCCCGCCTCTTCACCGTAGGTGCGTGGGAGACAGGCGGGATCCGGCGCGGACCTGGGAGGGGATCGGTCCCGGAGTGGAGCGGGCGTGGGCGGGAAAATCGGTTACAAGCCCGATGACGCGGAGTCTCCCGGTCCCGTAGCATCCGTGCAGATTTTTTTCGGAGAGGAGGAGGGACTTGTGACACAGTGGCGGATCGCTGGCGTGGCTTTGGTGATCTCCGGCCTAGTCCTGGGCTGGTCCCTGGCGGGGCCTCGAGGGTCCCAGGACGGTCATGTGCACGGCACCCAGGGCATGTTCATGGACCTGCTCATGGGCGGGCCCAGGGCCGCGGAGGCAGCCGCACGGGTCGCTCGGGCCGTGGGAGATCCGGGGCCGCGGGAGCTCCAGGCGCAGGTGTCCACCAGGAACGGGCGGACCGTCCGGGAGTACACCCTGGTGATCCAGGAGAAGGTGTTTGACTACGGCGGGGGCAACCGGTGGCGGGCGTGGACGTTCAACGGCACCGTGCCCGGCCCCACCCTACGGGTCCGGAAGGGCGAGATCCTGCGGGTCCGGGTGATCAACCGTCACAACCGCGTCCACAGCTTCCACGCCCACCTGTCCCGCTACCCCCTGGAGATGGACGGTTCCCAGGCGAACATCATCACCGGCCGGGCCCCGCAGGCCATGATCCCCCCGGGCAGAGAGTACGTGTACGAGTTTTTGGCGGAGGAGGCGGGTGCCACCTACTACCACTGCCACAGCGCGGACCGGGAGTTCCCGATCAACCAGCACATTCTACAGGGTCTGTACGGCGCCATCTTGGTGGACGACCCCGCCATGAAGCCCATGCGGGAGGGGGTCGTGTTCATGGCTGAGACCGGGCAGCTCCGGTCCGGGCCGAACGCTCCCTTCTACGTGATGAACGGGAAGGGGATCCCGGGCGGCGAGCTGGCCCTGGAGGAGATCTTCAAGAAGCAGGGGCTGCAGGGGGTGGTGGCCCAGCTGGGGAAGACGGTCCCGTACTTCAAGCTCAAGGTCAGGGAAGCCATCAAGCTGCACGTGTACAACATCGGGAACCTCGACCACACCTTCCACGCCCACGAAGTCCCCCACGTGTCCCTGGCGGTCTTGCAGGGCCGGTCCTGGCCCGGGAACGTGGTGCCCTTGTTGAGCGGGACTCTGGACACCCTGCTCCTGGAGTTCCGCAACCCCGGCCTGTGGCTGTTCCACTGCCACGTGGTGCTGCACGCGGACGCGGGGATGATCGGTGTATTCGTGGTGGAGCCCTGACATGGAGTCTTTGGACCGACTGTTGGTGCGCTCTACTTGGTGGCTGAGTCTGGCCGCGTTCCTGGGCGTGGTGGCGGCGGTGTGGCTGCTTGCGCGGGCGCCGTCGGAGGAAGCGGCGGTGGGGAGAGCCGGCCGGCCCTCGCCGCAGAGGGTGGAGGTCCGCATGGTCGAGTTCCGGTTCGAGCCATCCCGGATCGAGGTGGGGGCCGGTCAGGTCCAGCTGGTCCTCCGGAACGAAGGCGTGATCCCCCACGACTTCGCCATCCCCGCGCTGGGCGTGAAGACCGGCTACGTGCCGGCGAAGAAGGAGGAAGTCCTCACGGTGGACCTGAAGCCGGGAACCTATGCCGTGGAATGCACGGTGGGCGGGCACAAGCAAGCCGGGATGCAGGCCACACTCGTGGTGCGCTGAGGGGTTGTGAGGACTCGGGTGAGGTTGCGGGCTCGGGACGTGATGACCTCCCCGGCGGTGACGGTGCGTCCGGACACGCCGGTGGTGGAGGCCGCGCGGATCATGGCGCGGCGGCGGATCAGCGGGCTCCCCGTGGTGGACGAGGACGGTCACCTGGTCGGCATCGTCACCGAGGCGGACCTGCTCCTGAAAGAAGCCGGACCCGGGGGGTTGCCCTTGGTGGCTTTCCACGCGGAGGGGCCGCCGCCCGAGGTGCGGCCCCTCCTGCGCAGGTACGAGGGCCGGGTGGTGGCCGACGTGATGACCCGGGAGGTGGTCACGGCCCACGAGGACACGCCGCTGCACCAGGTGGCGGCCCTCATGGCCCGGAAGAACGTGAACCGGGTGCCGGTGGTGCGGGGCCGGCAGGTGGTGGGCATCGTCGGCCGCAACGACGTCCTCAAGGCCTTCCTCCTGGACGACGCGGAGCTGGCCCGGCGGGTGGAGGAGACCCTGAGGGAGTTGGACGTGCCGCCGGACCGGGTTCGGGTGGAAGTCCGGGACGGGGTGGTCCACCTGACGGGGCGGCTGGCCTCGCGCGCGGAGGTGCGGCTGGTGGCCCTGTGTGTACGCGGCCTGGACGGGGTGATAGCCGTGGACACTACGGACCTCAGGCCCCCGCCGGAGCCCGGGCCGTGACGGACCGGGCGCTCCTTTCCACGTGGGAGACGGAGGTGGTGCTGCGGGACGGGACCGCCCTCCGAGTACGCACCGCCCGCCCGCAGGACGAGGAGGCCCTGGTGTCCTTTTACCGGGGGCTGTCGGAGCAGTCCCTGGTGTACCGGTTCTTCACTTGCATCTCCAACAGCGCCCTGGTGGACCAGGTCCGGCGGCTCCTGTACAACCCCAGGGCCGTGAACCTGGTGGCGACCTTCGGAGACCCACCCCGGGTGGTGGCGCACGGCCTGTACGCCCTGGCGGACTCGGACCGGGCGGAGGTGGCCTTCGCGGTGGCGGACGACCTGCAGGGCCGCGGGGTGGGTACCCTGCTGTTGGGCCAGCTGGCGGAGGTGGCGGCGAAGCAGGGGATCCGCGTGTTCGAGGCCTCCGTGCTGCCCACCAACCACCGGATGCTGGAGGTCTTCCGAGAGTCCGGGTTCCCCGTGGAGGTGCACGCCGAGCCGGGCGAGCTGCGGGTCACCTTCCCCACGGAGCTCACGGAGGATTCCCTGCAGCGGTTCGAGCGGCGGGAGCAGCTAGCGGCCCAGGCCGCCCTCCGGGCCTTCCTGCACCCCCGGGGTGTAGCGGTGGTGGGTGCGTCGCGGCGGCGGGGCACCATCGGGGGTGAGATCTTCCACAACCTGCTGCACTACGGGTTCCAGGGCCCCGTCTACCCCGTGAACCCCCACGCGGACGTGGTGCAGAGCGTGGTGAGCTACCCCACCGTGGAGGCCATCCCGGGACCCGTAGACCTGGCGGTGGTGGTGGTGCCCGCGGAGCAGGTCGTAGACGTGGCGTGGCAATGCGCCCGCAAGGGGATTCGGGCCCTGGTGGTGATCTCCGCGGGTTTCGCCGAGGCGGGGGAGGAAGGGCGCACCCGGCAGGAGGAGCTGGTCCGGGTGTGCCGGGCCACGGGCATGCGGTTGGTCGGCCCCAACTGCATGGGGATCGTGAACACCGACCCCGCGGTGCGGCTCAACGCCACCTTCGCCCCGGTGCTGCCGCCGCCGGGCCGGGTGGGCTTCCTCTCACAAAGCGGTGCGCTGGGGTTGGCGGTGATGGAGTACGCCAACCAACTGGGGCTGGGGCTTTCCACCTTCGTATCTGTGGGGAACAAGGCGGACGTCTCCGGCAACGACCTGTTGAACTACTGGGAGGAAGACCCGAACACGGACGTCATCCTCCTGTACCTGGAGTCCTTCGGCAACCCCCGGAAGTTCTCCCGCATCGCGCGGCGCGCAAGCCGCCGCAAGCCCATCGTGGCTGTCAAGAGCGGGCGCACGGGCTCCGGGGTCCGGGCCACCGCGTCCCACACAGGAGCCCTGATGGCGGCCTCCGACGCGACCGTGGACGCCCTGTTCCGGCAGGCGGGGGTGATCCGGACGGACAGCCTGGAGGAGATGTTCGACGTGGCCGTCCTGCTGGTACACCAGCCCGTGCCCGCAGGGCCCCGCGTGGCCATTGTCACCAACGCGGGCGGCCCCGGGATCCTGTGCGCGGACGCCTGCGAGGCGGAGGGGCTCCAGGTGCCCGTGCTGAGCCCCGCCACCCAGGAGAGGTTGCGGAAGCTGCTGCCGGCCCACGCGGCCGTGAGCAACCCCGTGGACCTCATCGCCTCCGCGCCCGCGGAGCACTACCGGGAGGCGGTGGCCGCGGTGGGCTCGGACCCCGGGGTGGACGCGGTGGTGGTGATCTTCGTCCCGCCCCTGGTGACCCAGGCGGAGGACGTGGCGCAGGCCATCGTGGACGCGGTGGGCCAGTGGCCGCAGAAGAAACCCGTGCTCACCGTGTTCATGTCCGCCCGGGGGGTCCCGGAGCTGCTGCGGCGCAGCGAGCTGCGCATCCCTTCGTACGCCTTCCCTGAGTCCGCAGCCAGGGCCCTGGCGCACGCGGTCCGCTACGGCCAGTGGCGCAGCCGGCCCCTCGAACCCCCGGCGCGTCCGGAGGGGGTCCGCCGGGACGAGGCCCTGGCCCTGGTGGCCACCGCGGTGGAGCGCGGAGCAGGCTGGCTTCTGCCCGGGGAGGCGGAGGCCCTCCTACGGTGCTACGGGATCCCGTTGGTGGCGCAGAGGTTTGCGCCGACTCCGGAGGACGCAGGGGAAGCCGCGGACCGGCTGGGCGAACCGGTGGCCGTGAAGGTGGTGGCACCCGGGCTCGTGCACAAAACGGAAGTGGGAGGCGTCCTCCTGGACCTGGGGGGCCGCCAGGAGGTGGAGCGGGCGGCTCGGGAGATGCAGGCCCGCGTGCAGTCCGCGGGGTTCCCCGTGGAGGGGTTTTTGGTCCAGGAGATGGCACCGCCGGGGTTGGAGATGATCGTGGGCGTGGCCTCCGACCGCCACTTTGGACCCGTGGTGGCGTGCGGGGCGGGTGGGGTGCTGGTGGAGCTGCTGCGGGACGTGTCCCTGCGGCTGGCCCCTCTGAGCCGGAGGGACGCGGCGGAGATGCTGCGGGAGCTGAAGACCTTCCCCCTCCTGCGGGGCTACCGGGGCAGCCCGCCGTGCGACACCGACGTCCTGGAGGACCTGCTGGTGCGGGTTGGTGCCCTGGCCGACGACGTGCCTCAGGTGGTGGAACTCGACTTGAACCCTGTGCGGGTGTACCAGCGGGGCGTACGGGTCCTGGACGCCCGGATCCGGGTGGAGCTGGTACGGCCCCCCACTTGGATCGCGCGCCGCTAGGAGCCGGTCCCGTCGTCTCTCTCATTTCGATGAGGGTCGTGGAGGGCGCGCACACGCGAGCGCGCCGGAGCCGCCTGCAGGGCCTGAGTGCTGGGCGCCCGCCTCCTCGCCTTTCTCGTCGAGCCAGTAGGCGGTCAGGCGAGGCCCGGCGGCAGCGGGCGATAAGCGGCCGCGACGACCCCTGCGCGGATCGTACGATCGCCGCACCCGGACGCCGACCTCAACCCGCGACGTTCTGCTGCCCGTGCCTCTGGACGAGGTGGCCGGACCCAAGGTGTCGGGCAGGAGGGGCTAGTCCTCTCCCTGGGCCTTGGTGAAGCCGGGCTCCCCACCAAACTCCTGGAGCTTCTCGATGTGCATCCAGCGGAAGCGGGTGCCGACGCGTTGGATCAGGCCGGTGATCTCCTGGTCCTTCGCTTCTCCGTCGCCCCTGTAGAGGAAGCGACAACGGTAGTGGTCCACCAGGTCGGTAAGGCCGCCCGTGGGTGGATAGACCTGCGTGCCCCGGTTGGAGATCATCTTGAGCCGGAAGGGGCTGCTCTCTGTTAAGGCCTCCAGGGCGTGGCCCAAGGACTCGGGGGCAAGGTCGGTTTCCACGAAAATGTCAACCCCCACCACTCGCCGGCTCTTGGCCCGGACGGAAACCGGGTCGCTGCTTACCAGGGGCAGCCGGACAGGGTGGTACGTTCGCACCCGGGTGGTCCGGGGCGTCCGACCCAGGTTCTCGATGATGGCCTGGGTGTACTCCGTCGTCTTGGCCCCCCGGTCGTAACCCACCACGTCTCCGGTGAGGACCCTGCCTTCCTCCAAGGTGTAGAGGAGGGCGTTCTCGATGAGCTCTGCGACGGCGAAGTCCTCCAGGTAGCGGAGCATCATGACCGCGGAGAGCAGCACCGCCGTCGGGTTGATGACGTCTTTGCCTGCGTACTTGGGGGCGGAGCCGTGGACGGCCTCAAAGATGGCCACCTCGTTGCCGATGTTGGCAGAGGGGGCGAAGCCGAGCCCTCCGATGAGGCCCGAGGTAAGGTCGGAGAGAATGTCTCCGTTCATGTTGGTGGTGACGATGACCTCAAACTGCTCTGGACGCTTCACCAGCTGGTGGGCCGCGTTGTCCACGATGATGTGCTGGGCCTCGACGTCCGGATACTCCTGGGCCACTTCCTCGAAGACCCGCTTCAGCGTGCCCTCGCTCAGCTTCATAATGTTCGACTTGGTCGCGCAGTGGACCTTCTTTCGGCCCTCCGCCCGGGCGAGTTCGAAAGCGAAGCGCACGATCTTTTGCGCCCCTTTGTGGGAGATGAGCTTCAGGGTCTGGGCGACCCCGGGCGTCTGCATGTGCTCGATCCCGGCATAGAGGTCCTCGACGTTCTCGCGCACCACCACGAGGTCAACGCCCCGGCCCGAGTAGGGGGTGGGCACGTTGGGGAACTCACGTACTGGGCGGACGTTGGCGTAGGTCTCAAAGAGTTTTCTCAGGGTGACGTTGGCACTTTTCTCTCCGTAGCCCACCGGGGTCTCAAGGGGCCCCTTGAGGACCACGCGGGTCTTGCGGATGGACTCTATCGTCTCCGGGGGTACGCCGGAGGCAAGGCCCTTTTTGAAGACGCTGGCCCCTGCCTCGTGGATCTCAAAGGCCAAGGGGGCTCGGGCCGCCTCCAGGATCCTCAAGGTGGATTCCACACACTCAGGACCGATCCCGTCCCCGGGGAGGACGGTGACGAGCTTTCTTCCGTCCTCTGTGAGGAAGATCTTCTTCCCACTCTCTGTGGCGATGAGCGGCATGGGCTCCTCCCGAGCAGGTTTTTGAGACCGCTCCGGGGCGGAGTATACTGCCGCGGGCTCCGCCCGTGTCAACTCAGGGAGGGACGAGTCCGTGGGAGGGTCCACGGGGCGGTGCCCGCAAGCGGCTCGGGTAGCAGCCGCCCACGCCGCGGGCGGAGTACTGCAGTTGAACTCGGGAGAACGTGCAGTGTGGAGGGTTTCCGGGGCGCGCCCGTTGCGCTTCGCACGGAGGGCGAGGGAGAAAGGTGCCCCGCTGGCGACTCGGACAGGTTTCCGTGGGTGTGGAGTTGTAAGGGCGTCCTGGGAAGCCCTGCTATGGGGAACCTCCGAGGGGCTCCGTACACCCCGTGCAGCGGCGTACCTCGCTTCTTGGGCTACGAGCTGCGCGGCTGCCGCACGGTCAACACGGGGACGGGGCTCGTGCGCACCACGTGCTCGGCCACGCTTCCGAACAGGATACGCTCCACTCCCGTGCGTCCGTGGGTCCCGATCACCACAAGATCAGCGTCCACCTCCTGGGCGACCTCCACGATGGTCTGGCGTGAGAGCCCTGCGCCCAGCCCGGTGCGGAGGACCAGCTCGCAAGGGCCGAGGCTCTGCGCTCGCGATTCCAGCTCCCTCCGCGCCCGCTCCTGCAGCTCCCTCGCTAGGGCCTCTCCCACGGGTTCGGCCCGGGCCGCTCGCGGCAGATCGAGAATCGTCTCGTAGGTGACCTCCACCACGTGGAGCAGCACCAGACGGGCGTCGAAGGCACGGGCGAGGAAGTCCGCCCAGGGCAGAGCGGCGTCCGCGGGGGGCGAGAAGTCCGTGGGTGCGAGGATGCACCGCAGGCGGGCCGGCCGGTCGTCTTGACGGACCGTGAGGACCGGGACGGGGCTGTGGACCACCACGTGCTGGGCCACGCTCCCTTGGAGCAGCCGCGGCAGGCCCGTACGCCCGTGGGTGCCCACGCAAACCAGGTCGGCTTGCTGGGCATGGGCGGCACGCACGATGCCCTCGCGGGCGGGAGCTTGTTCGATCACGGCGCGCGCCCGAGGGAAACGGGTCTGCAGCTCCCGCATGGACTCCTCCGCGGCACGCCGCACCTCGTCGAGCAGCCTCGACGCCAGGTCCACCGCGACCCCAGTAGGCCCCGCCAGGAGCGCGGGGTCCAGGGAGAAGGCGTGGAACAGGACAAGCTCCGCGCCGAGCCGGCTGGCGAGGAAGTCGGCCCAGCGCAGGGCCCCCTCTGAGGCCGGGGAGAAGTCCGTAGCCGCCAAGATCTTCCGGATGACGACGCTCACCGTGCACCCCTTTCTGGTGCTGTCGCTGACCAGCTCGCGTTCAGTCTATGGCAACGGCACGGCGCGCGCCATCAGGGTCGCATCGGTGCGCCGCCGGATGGAAGGGTCGGTCTTGCACCCGACCGATCCTGGGGAACCTCCCAGCCCCAAGATCCCGCCTCGGGCGGATGGTGGCCGATCCTACCGCCAGGTAGGGTGGGGCCGGGAGGTGATGACCATGGCGAGGCAGGAGCGGGAGTTCTTCCAGGACCCACCCTTCGTGCAGGAGTTGTTCAACAGCACCCGGTTCGCGTGGTTGTGGTTGCTGCTGCGGGTCTGGCTCGGATACAAGTGGATCGACGCCGCGCTGCACAAGGTGGGCCACCCAGAGTGGGTCCAGACCGGTGCCGCGGTGCGTGCGTTCTGGGAGCGGGCCATTCAGGTACCGCCGCCCCCGGCCCGGCCGCCCGTGGCCTTCGACTGGTACCGGGACTTCCTGGCGTGGCTGCTGAGCATCGGCGCGGAGGGCTTCTTCGGGAAACTCATCGCGTACGGTGAACTGGTGGTAGGGGTGCTCCTGATCCTGGGCGCCTTCGTTGGGATCTCGGCCTTCTTCGGCGCCTTCATGAACTGGAACTTCATGATGGCGGGCACGGCCAGCACCAACCCCATGATGTTCCTGGTCTCTTTCCTGCTGATCCTCGCGTGGAAGGTGGCCGGGTACTACGGGCTGGACCGGTGGCTGTTGCCGGCCCTGGGGACGCCCTGGAGGCCGGGCCGGGTCTTCCGGGAGCTGAGGCCCCAGGCTACGGGTTGACCCGCAGAGGGGACGGGGATCCACTACGGGATGTGTCTGCGGATCCCGCCCCTCTGCAGCTTTGTGACCAGATCGGGTGACGGCCCGATGGCAGGCCCGCAGGAAAGACCGGTAGCTGTTAGATCGGCGGCAAGAGGATCCGTTGGGTCGGGAGGTGTTCCGGTGAGCAGGCGAATTTCCGGGCTGGCCGTGGCTGGCTTGGTGGTGCTGGTGGCGGCGGCTGTGTACGCGGGGGTGGCCGCCCAGAAGGTGACGGTGGTGGCCAAGGAGTTCAGCTACACGCCCAGCAGGATCACCGTCAAGGCTGGACAGCCCGTGCAGGTCGTGCTGGACAACAAGGGCGTCCTCGAACACGACTTCGTGCTGGACAGGTTCAGGGTGAAGATGGGAGCAATCCAGCCGGGCAAGACCGGCACCGTGACCTTCACCCCCAACGCCAAGGGGACCTTCGAGTTCTACTGCAGCATCCCCGGCCACAAGGAAGCCGGGATGAAGGGCACCCTGGTGGTGCAGTAATCGCCGGAGGTAGACCCACGGGGCCGCGGCAACGTGGCCCCGTGCCTCAGCTCCCCACAGCGTGGTGGACCCGGGCGGTGCGATCCCTGAGGGGGCAGAAGGCCAGCCACAGGTGCTGCCGCCGGGCCCACTCCGCCCACTCCTCCTCGCCCAGGCGCGCCCGGAGTTCTGCGGACTCGATCCGCCGGTCGCCGGGGGTTAGGGACGCCAGGTTGACCAGCAGCGGGCAGGGGAAGTCCGGGCACACCCCGCAGTGGGCCACCTGCCGCTGCCGCGCGCACGCAAACACGGGGCAGAGGTTCTCTGGCTGCGCCTCCAGCTCGTCCTGGGTCGCGCACGTCGCGTGGAGAACCTCGTACCAAGCGCTCCCGACCCAGTACAGCCCGCACACCGCGGCGTAGTCCTGGGGTTCCCGCTTGACCTTTTCCATGGCGAGACACCTCCGCTTTCAGGCTGTACCCGGCGGCGAGGGGCTGACCATCGGGTCAGCACCCGACGGGCGGCCGACAGCCAGGCGCCTCCACCCTGGTCGGGCTCAATCCGTCCCGCGCCGGATAGGCATGGGCTGCCCTCCGCCGTACAGTCCTGTCGGAACTTCTCTGGCTTTTGGGGGAAGCGCGCATGCGGGTCGCTGTGGTGGAGAGGTCACCGGAGGTTCGAGAGGCCATCGCGCAAGTGTTGCGGGGACGGGCGCGGGTTGTGGAGGCGGCGGCCCTGGCGGAGCTGCTGCGGCTGGAGGAACCCGCGGAGGTGGTGGTGGCGGACTTCGCGGCGTGCGTAGGCGCGTGCCGGGCGGAGGTAGAGGCTCTGCGGCGCCGCTGGCCAGGGGTGCAGCTGGTGGTGGCCACCCCCGGGGACGAAGGAGAGTACGCCGCCGCGGCCGCCGCCCTGGCTGCGGACGGGTGGGTCCCCAAGCCGCGGCTGGGTCTGCTGCTCCCGCAGGTGCTGGCGCGCCTGGGGAAGAGGCTGGCTACGGCTCGATGAGCCCCTTCCGGATCGCGTAGCGCACCAGCTCCGTGCGGTCGTGCAGGTTCAGTTTCTCCATGATGTGAGCCCGGTGGGTCTGGACGGTCTTCACGCTGATGTAGAGGCGCTGGGCGATTTCCTGGTTGGTGAGCCCTTCTGCGATCAGGGTCAGCACCTCCCGCTCCCGGGCTGTGAGGCCGTCCAGGGAAGCGTCCTGCTCCTGGCGGCCCGCCCGCTCCAGGTAGTCCCGCACCACCAGCTTGGCCACGGAGGGGTACAGGAAGGCCTCCCCCCGGTGGGCCGCCCGCACCGCCGCCACCAGGTCCTCTGCGGCGGCCCGTTTGAGGACGTACCCGGCCCCGCCGGCCTTCAGCATCTGGAACACGTAGTTCTCCTCCTCGTGCATGGTGAGGCCCAGCACCTGCACCGAGGGCAGCTCTTCCCGGATCCGGCGGGTGGCCTCGATGCCGTTCATGTCCGGCATGCTGATGTCCATGAGGACCACGTCGGGCTTCATGCGGTACGCCAGCTCCACCGCTTCTCGGCCCGTGCTGGCCTCCCCTACCACCTCGAAGTCCTCCTGGGTGGAGAGGATCATGCGGATCCCCTCCCGCACGATCCCGTGGTCGTCCGCGATGAGGATGCGGATCTTGGGGCCTGCCATGCCTCCCTCCAGACCGCCCGCCACACATCTGCGGCCGGCTCTCTGACCCTAGTGTAGCCGAAGCGCCGAGGAGCCCGGCCGGAGAACCACTCGCCTAGACCACCCCGGCCCACCTGTCGGCGCGGTCTTCCGGGACAAGCTCCTGGGTGCCCTCCACCGAATCCGGCCCCCGCCCGATGGACCCCCGCACGAGGGAGGTCTAAGGTCTGCTCCAGGAGGGGAGCGATGGAGTTCGTCCCGCTGGAGATCCGCTGGCACGGGCGGGGCGGGTACGGCGCCAAGACCGCGGCCCTGCTCCTGGCCGAGGCCGTCATCGAGTTCGGGGGCTTCGCCCAGGCCTCCCCCGAGTTCGGGCCGGAGCGCCGGGGAGCGCCCGTACAGGCGTACACCCGGATCTCCCCCCAGCCCGTGCGCCGGAGGGGTCCGGTGGACAACCCGGACCTGCTGGTACTCCTGGACGCGCGCCTGGTGGGAAGCCCTGGGGTCCTAGACGGGGTGGGGCCTCGCACCCAGGTGGTGCTGAACGCCCCGGGGCCCGTGGAGGTCCCCGGGGTCGCCCCGGAACGGGTCCTGTACCTGGACGCCTCGGGGATCGCCCGGCGTACCGTGGGCCGGGAAATCCCCAACGTCCCCCTCCTGGCGGCGGTGGCGGTGGCCTTCGTGGGGATGCCCCCGGGCCCCTTCCTCCGGTGGTTGGAGAAACGCCTGGGGCGCGAGCTGCCGGAGGAGGTAGCGCGGCGGAACGTGGAGGCGGCGCGCCTGGCCCTGGAGGAGGTCCAACCTTGGCTACGGACTGGCAGGCTCTCGACCGTGGGCCGGTGATCCCCGGCGGCACCAGCGTGGGCTACCGCACCGGGGACTGGCGGCAGGAGCGTCCCGTGCTGGACCTGCAGCGGTGCGTGCACTGCATGCTGTGCTGGTTGTACTGCCCCGACTCCGCCATCCGTGCCGCGGGCGGCCGGGTGGTGGACATCGACTACGACCACTGCAAGGGCTGCGGGGTGTGCGCCGCGGTGTGCCCGCCCCGGGCCAGGGCCATCCGCATGGTCCCGGAGGGTGTGCCATGACCGCCCCCCGCAGGATGGGACTGACGGGAAACGAGGCGGTGGCCCTGGCGTGGAAGCAGCTGCGGCCGCACGTGGTAGCCGCCTACCCCATCACCCCGGCCACCCAGATCGTAGAGCGGTTCAGCGAGTACGTGGCCCAGGGAGAGGTGGACACGGAGTTCGTCCCTGCGGAAAGCGAACACTCCGCCCTGTCCGCGTGCGTGGGGGCCGCGGCCGCAGGAGCCCGGGTGCTCACCGCCACCGCCTCCCAGGGCCTCGCCCTCATGCACGAGGTCCTGTACATCGCCAGCGGTCTGCGCCTCCCCATCGTGATGAACGTGGCCAACCGGGCCCTGTCCGCGCCCATCAACATCCACGGGGACCACTCCGACACCATGGGGTCCCGGGACGCGGGGTGGGTGCAGATCTACGCGCGGAACGTGCAGGACGCGTACGACCGGACCCTGCTGGCGGTGTGGGTGGCGGAACGCGCCCGGCTGCCGGTCATGGTGTGCCTGGACGGGTTCACCCTGACCCACAGCCTGGAGCCCGTGGAGGTGTACCCGGACGAGGCGGTGCGGGAGTTCGTGGGCGAGGCCCCCCCCGACGGCTACACCCTGCTGGGCGGTGAGCCGATCACGGTAGGGCCCCTCGCCCTGCCGGACTCCTACATGGAGTTCCGGCGGGCCTTGGCGGCGGCCATGGAACGGGTGCCCCGGGTGCTGGAGGAGGGGGTGCGGGCCTTCCGGCAGCAGTTCGGCAGGAAGCTTCCGGCCCTGGTGGAGGCCCGCGGCACGGAGGACGCGGACGTCGCGTTGGTCATTATGGGCAGCTACGCGGACTCCGCGGAGCAGGCGGCCCTTCGGGGCCGGGTGCGGGGCCAACGGGCGGGGCTGGTGCGGGTGGTGACCTTCCGGCCCTTCCCCGCGGCAGCCCTCCGGGAGACCCTGGCGGGCGCCCGGGACGTGGTGGTCCTGGAGCGGGCGGACACCTTGAGCGGGTTGGGAGGCCCCTTGGGGGTGGAGGTGCGGGCGGCCCTATACGGGCTACCACAGGCCCCCCGGGTGACGGACGTCATCTTCGGGCTGGGTGGCCGGGAGCTGCGGGACGCGGAACTGGACGCCCTCCTGCAGGGTGAACTTCCCGGCGGCGTGGTGTACCTGGGTGTGGAGGGGGCCCATGTCCTTGAACCTGCGTGAGCTGTCCCAGCGGACCCAGGGCCTGGCGCCCGGGCACCGGGCGTGCGCGGGCTGCGGGTTCCCCGTGGTGGTGCGGCTGCTGTTCGCGGTGGCGCGCCGCCCCTTGGTGGTGGTGAACGCCACCGGCTGCATGGAGGTGGTCACCACCCTCTACCCGTACTCTACGTGGCCCGTCCCGTACCTGCACAGCGCCTTCGAGAACGCCGCGGCCACCGCGAGCGGGGTGGAGGCGGCGGTGAAGGCCCTGCGGCGGAGGGGCCAGCTGGACACCCACCCCAAGGTGGTGGCCATCGGGGGCGACGGGGGGACGTACGACATCGGGCTGCAGAGCCTTTCCGGAGCCCTAGAGCGCGGCCACGACTTCCTGTACGTCTGCTACAACAACGAGGCGTACATGAACACCGGCATCCAGCGGTCCAGCGCCACCCCCCGGGGGGCCCGGACCACCACGAGCCCTGTGGGAAGGGTGCAACGGGGGAAGCCCCAGCCCCGCAAGGACCTCACGGAGATCGTGGCGGCGCACGGGGTCCCGTACGCCGCGCAGGCCAGCATCAGCCACTGGGCGGACCTGGCCCGCAAGCTGGAGAAAGGCCTGGCGGTGGTGGGGCCCGCCTTCGTCAACGTGCTCACGCCCTGCCAACCGGGGTGGGACTACCCGCCGGAGCGGCTGGTGGAGGTGGCGCGCCTGGCGGTGGAGAGCCGCTACTGGCCCCTGTACGAGGTGGAGGAGGGCCGGACTCGCATCACCTACCTGCCCCGGGAGCCGGTGCCGGTGCGGGCCTTCTTGGAAGCCCAGGGGCGGTTTCGGCACCTACTGACGGACGAGGAGGCGGTGGCGGAGATCCAGCGCTGGGTGGATGTCCACTGGGAGAGGCTGCGGAATAAGGCAGGGACCGGGCAGTAACGAAGAAGAGGGAAGCAGTCTTCTGAGGGCGGGCACCCCTGTCGCGCGTGGCGGAACAGGCGTAGGGGAACGGGGCATTCGGCGTGAGGGAGCAAACCCGCCCACCCGACCGCCCAGGGATCCTCGGGCCGGAGGACCAGCAGGAGCACGGGGAGCACCGTGCCCAGCCCCACCTGCAGGATCCAGAAGACCCACCAGTACGGCCCGAACAGGGCCAGCTGCAGCAAGTGCCCTTCCGAGCTTGTGCCGTCCGCGTCCCGGCGTGGCCGTGAAGGCCACCACCGCCGTCAGCAGGCCTCCTCCGCTCACCAGGGTACTCTGTGGGGAGCAGGATCACGCGCCTGCTGTCGGACCGGCCGCGGATCCTCGGCCTCGCCCTACCCGGTATGCCTTCTGGCTCGCCGGGCATGGGCGGGCCCAAGGAAGGCCCCTTGGTGGTGTACGCGGTGACCGGTCCGGGCACGTGGCGGGAGTTCCGCCGCTTTTAGGAGCGTATCCCGGAAGAACCCCTCCGACGGAGGGAGACCGGGGTCCCCCAAAAATCGCGCGGGGAGTTTCGAGCGTTGGTCTAGCGCCGCTTTGCGGCCACCCGGAACCGCAGGTGGAAGGGCTGTAGCCCTGCCGCGGCCAGGTGTTCGGCCAGGACCAGGGGGGGGACCTGGGTGGCGCACAAATCCGCCCGCTTCACCACGCCGTCCAGGCGCACGGACAACACCAACCCCCACCGGTCCGGTTGCAGGGCCCGCAGGGCCTGGACCAGCCGGGCGAGATCCTCCAGCCCCACGGGGAGGGCCACCGAGAGCCGCACGCCGTCCAGGTCTCCCCCGCGCAGGTACACCAGGGCGTCAAAGAGGTCGCTCTCGGTGACAATCCCCACCAGTTGGTCGCGTTCCAGGACCAACAGGCACCCGATCTTGTGCTTCCGCAACAGGGCCGCGGCCTCCTCCACAGGAGCGTCCGGGCTGGTGGTGTGCAGGTCCCGCACCATGACGTCGGACACCCGCAACCGCTCGGGGAGCTCCACCCGCTGGCCGGTTCGGTCCCCCGCGGCCGGAGGCACGGCCGCCCGCATGAGGTCCGTCCACGTGACGAGGCCCACCAGCTTGGTGCCCCGGAGGACCGGGAGGTGTCGGATGCGCAGGGTCTGCATGCGCTCCAGGGCCTCCTGCAGGGACGCCGTGGGCGCGATGGTGGTTGGGTCGGCGGTCATCACATCACGTACCAGCATGACACACACGGGTTCGCTTCGCCGGTCGTGCCCAGCACCCAACCCGCACGCGGGCAGTATGCGGGACCGGCTCAAGGCCGGGACATCGGGCGGGGTACCGATTTTCGGCATCGGGCCCGGACCCGACCGGCCACTCTGGAAGCCGGCTCAGAGGCGCCAAGGAGACGGCCGCGCGGGCACCAGCCGCTCGAGGAGGGTGAGCAAAGAGCGGTTGGCCTCCAGTTCTTTGCGGTGGAGGCGGCGGGTCTCGGACAGTTGCCGGCGGATGGCCTCCAAGACCTCCCGGTGCTCGCGCAGCTGCAGGTCACGCCTTCGAGGTTCCGTCAAGAGGTGTGGACTTTCGCATCAGGCGGCAACCTCCTGGGAAGCCTCGACTCCATCCACGTACCGCACGCCCGCATAGACCTTCGCGAGCAGGTGCGGCGCGTTCAGGC
>Ga0101941_1000182_pt1 | contig 148553 bp, 130 predicted proteins | sample DewCreD2012metaG_3_FD_75242 | JGI IMG/M metagenome (GOLD analysis project Ga0101941, IMG submission 75242) | Hot spring sediment bacterial and archeal communities from British Columbia, Canada, to study Microbial Dark Matter (Phase II) - Dewar... ... | reverse complement strand
ACAGGCTGGTCTGGTTTCGAGATTCGCCCTGGATGTACGCCATAAGAAAATGCCCCGCATCTTTCGATGCGGGGCATTTTCTTAGATCTGAGGCAGGTTGGCTAGGTTTTCACACAGTCTGTACAGGGGTGCGCGGTGCTTTTCGTGGGACCGGCTTTAGCCGGGAAGGGGCCAGTTCAGGCGCCACTGCATTTTGATCTTCAAACCCTATCCCGCTAACCGCACGCGCTGATCGTTCCCACGCTCCGCGTGGGAATGCAGGATCTGACGCTCCGCGTCGCCCCAATCGGCTGCGCCGTTCTGTCTTACTCGCCAGCCTTATAAAACGGGTAATCGACATAGCCCACTTCAGTCCCGCCATACAACGTGGCCGGGTCGACAGGGTTGAGGGGCCAGCCGTTGGCGATGCGTGCGGGCAGGTCGGGGTTGGCGATGAAGGGGCGGCCGAAGGCGATGAGGTCGGCGAGGCCGGCGTCAATCAGGCGGTTGCCGCGTTCAGCGGTGTAGCGTCCGGCGTACATGATGCGGCCACTGAAGGCTTCGCGGATGGCTTTACGGAAGGTTTCCGGCAGTTCAGGGGCGTTGTCCCAGTCGGCTTCGGCGATGGAGACGTAGGCGACGCCGGCGTTTTCCAGGACCTTGATGGCTTCGACGTAGGTGTGGTGCGGGTCGCTTTCCACCAGGCCGATGTAGACGCGTTCTTCATCGGTGCTGGCGAACAGTGGCGAGAAGCGCACACCCAGACGGTCCCCGCCTACCGCTTCGGCGACGGCAGTGACGATCTCGCGCAGGAAACGCAGGCGATTTTCCAGCGAGCCGCCGTACTCGTCGTCCCGGTGGTTGGCGTGTTCGGAGATGAACTGGTTGACCAGGTAACCGTTCGCCGCGTGAATTTCCACGCCGTCAAAACCCGCTTCGATGGCGTTTTTCGCCGCCTGGGCGTACAGCTTCACCAGCTCGCGGATTTCCTCGACAGTCAGTGCGCGAGGCGTCGGCGGCACCACCAGTTGCCCTGCGCCCGGCGCGGTCTCGATGAATGCTTTGGCGTTGGCCACCGGGATCGCCGAAGGTGCAACCGGTGCTTCGCCGTTGGGCTGCAGCGCGTGGTCGGACACACGGCCCACGTGCCAGAGTTGGGCGAAGATGACGCCCTCTTCCGCGTGCACCGCCTCAGTCACTTTGCGCCAGCCCTCAACCTGCTCGGCGCTGTAAATGCCCGGCGTCCACGCATAACCCTGACCCCGCGGCTCGATCTGGGTGCCTTCGGTGATCATGAAACCGGCGGACACACGCTGCTGGTAGTAGGTCGCCATCAGGTCCGAAGCGATATCGCCCGGTTGCAGGCTTCTCTGACGGGTCAATGGCGGGAAAGCGATGCGGTTTTTCAGCACGTGCCGACCCAGCGTGACGTGGGTGAGCAAGGGTTGTGTGGACATGGGTAATACTCCGATCAAGGCATTAAGAGTGGTGACCAGATCAACTGGCGTAGACCAGTCGTCTAGTGAATGGCCGCGAGTCTAAAGCGCACCTGCGGACCCGGCAATGTCAGATCCGCAATGATTCCGGACATCGCCGCAGACACAGCCACTTGCAGAATCTTGCGGTTTTGATCCGTCCTGCCCTGGCAACCCGTTGCACTCGGCCATCGCGCGCTTATGATTCCGCGCATCGAACGTCAGGCGCTGGTACCGCAACAACGCGGTTCATCGTTGCCCACCCGTACTTGAACAGGCACCCCAATGAACATCATCCGCAGCAAAGACTTTACCGGTGACCGCCCGTGGGCCGCGCTGGACATTGCCAACATGAACGGCATCACCACGCGACTGCACTGGACGGATCAGCCTTACAAATGGCACGTCAACGACGGTCAAGAAGTCTTTGTGGTGCTGGACGGGCAAGTGGAGATGCGCTTCAAACAGGACGGCGTCGAGGAGAAAACCGTGCTGCACACCGGCGATATTTTCTACGCCTCCATCGGCACGGCCCACGTCGCCCATCCGCTGGGTGAAGCGCGGATTCTGGTGATCGAGAGCGAGGGCAGCGTTTGAGAGAGAAAGCAGCCTGACGATTTAACTCTGTGGGAGCCGGCTTGCTGGCGAATGCACCTTCCAGGCGCTGCAAGGGTGACTGACACACCGCGTTCGCCAGCAAGCCGGCTCCTACGGATTCTGTGTCCTCCACAAAATTTGTGGCTTGCCGAGACCCACTGTAGGAGCGCGCTTGCCCGCGAAGGCGGTGTGTCTGTGACAGATCCATCGCCTGACACACCGCCTTCGCCAGCAAGCCGGTCACTACAGGTTTCGCGCTTGCCCGTCGGCATCGTCGGCCTTCAGTTCACCCCGTGTGGGGGCCCTGACAGACATCAGGGTGTCTGTTTCTGCCAAAGCGTCCTCCCCGCCATTCCCGGTCTGGCACGCTGCGTATACTCAAGCGCGACGCAGCACAGGACGTCGAACCGCCGGGGGCCACGATGCTGGACGAACATCAATCTCCTCTCTACACCCGCTTCCCGCAGCCAGCGGAACAACTCTGGCCGGATGCGATTCGGCACCCTTCTCTGCCCGCCCTCGCGCACCCGACAGCCTTTCTCGCCAGCGCCTGCCATCAGGACGCCGCCGCGCAAAGCGATTACGCCCACAGCCTTCACGCCCGAAAGATGTCCGAGTTCAGCGCCTCCATCGCCCATGAAATCTGCCAACCCCTGCTGGGCATCGCCGCAAACGCCGCCGCAAGCCTGCGCTGGCTGCAGCGCGACGCACCGGATATCAAAGAAGCCATCGCCGGTCTGACGGACATACGCGCCGGCTGCGAACGTGCCGCCAACATCGTCAAGGCCTTGGGCGCGCTGGCCCGTCAGGCACCTTTAAAGCTGCAGATCCTCAAGATTGACGACATCATTCGCGACGCCATTCGCCTCACCCAGCCTGCGCTCACAGCCCAGGGCGTGCGACTCGACACCGGGCTGTTCGTCGATCAATCCATCGTCGCCGACGCCGTGCAGTTGCAGCAGCTGCTGGTCAACCTCATCACCAATGCCGTGGAAGCCATGGCCGGTACTGGCCGCGAAGCGGCTGTCGTGCGCATCACCTCGTTCACCCTCGATGACGGCGTCGAAGTGTGCATTGAGGACAACGGCCCCGGCATTCCGGCAGAGCGTCGCGAGCAGATCTTCGGCGCGTTTTACACCACCAAGCGCAGCGGACTCGGCGTCGGGCTGGCGATCTGTCGCTCGGTGGTCGACGCGCACCACGGCCGCATCTGGGCACAAGCCTCGGCCAGCGGTGGTGCACGCATTCGCTTTCAGCTGCCGACCTGCTGTTACTGACCCGCTGCCGTCAAGCTGTCCCTCAACCCGCAATCCCGACAACGCGTTGGCCACCCCTGTCCGCGCCACCGTCGATAAACAGGGCGCACGGTATCGAACGCTCATTCGCGGGCGAGCGCGCGCCTCGTTCACATTCGTTCGCACAATCCCCTAGAATGCCGCCTGGTTTCAGGCACGTGCCCCCTGCGCTGACAGTGGCGGCAACAGAAAGGCGATCAAGGCATGCGCGATACTCCAGGGCAGAAAACAGTGGCGGTGGTGCTGTTCAACGACGTGCTCATGCTCGACGTAACCGGTCCCATGGACGTCTTTTCGATCTCCAATCGACTGCTGGCACCGGAAAAACAGTACCGACTGATCACCGTGGCCGAGCCCCCGCTGCTGATCCGCAGCTCCTGCGGGCTCAAGGTCCAGGCGGACCTGGCGCTGGCCGATCTGCCGGCCGACATCGATCTGCTGCTGGTCCCCGGCGGACCAGGCGCCTACGGCGTCAGCCACCCTCAAATCACTGCCTGGTTGCCCGCCGCCGCTCAGGCCGCCCGGCGTTTCGGCGCGATCTGCACCGGCGCGTTTCTGCTGGGTGACGCCGGCCTGCTCGACGGGCGCCGCTGCACCACCCACTGGAACTACCTCGAACGTCTGTCCCGACGCTTCCCTGCCTGCCGGGTCGAAAACGAACAGATCTACGTCATCGATCGCAACCTGATCACCTCCGGGGGGATTACCGCCGGGATCGACATGGCGCTGGCCATCGTCGCCGAAGACCACGGCAAAGAGATCGCCCTGGAAGTCGCCAAGGTGCTGCTGGTGGTCATGAAACGTCAGGGCGGCCAGACGCCCTATGGCCCGCTGCTGGCGGCGGTGCCCCGGGATGACAGCGCAATTGCCCGGGTGCAGGCTTACGTCGTCGATCACATCGATGAGGCGTACACCGTGCAGCGCATGGCCGACCTGGCAGCGATGAGTCCGCGCAATTTCGCCCGGGCGTTCCAGCGCGAAGTCAGCCTGACGCCCATGCAGTTTCTGCTCAACGCGCGCATCGATCATTCGCGGAAACTGCTCGAAGGCAGCGACCTGCCCCTCAAGGTCGTCGCCAGTCGCTGCGGCTTCGGCAGCGCGCGGCACATGCGCAAGGCGTTCAATGAGCGCATCGGCGTGACGCCCGGCCAATACCGGCAACAGTTCGGCGGCGAGTGAACGAGTGCGCACGTTGATCATCTGATCTTCAAGGCGAGCGTTGCGCCGCACACTCGCAACAAACTCGCAAACACGCTCGCAGACAAGCATTGAACTGCTTGGCTGACATACACCGTTCACTTGCTGGAAGGACTTGCCCATGACTACCCACACCGAAACTGCGCTGCTTGCCGGAGGCTGCTTCTGGGGCATGCAGGACTTGCTGCGCCGCTACCCCGGCGTGCTGTCGACCCGAGTCGGCTACTCCGGTGGCGACGTTGACAACGCCACCTATCGCAACCACGGTACCCACGCCGAAGCCATCGAAATCGTCTTCGATCCCGAGGAGATTTCTTACCGCAAAATACTGGAATTCTTCTTCCAGATTCACGACCCGTCGACTCCGAACCGCCAGGGCAATGACCGCGGCGTGAGCTATCGCTCGGCGATTTTCTACCTCGACGAACAGCAGAAAGCCGTGGCGCTGGACACCGTGGCCGATGTCGATGCGTCGGGACTGTGGCCGGGTAAAGTTGTCACCGAAATCGCCCCGGCCGGCCCGTTCTGGGAGGCCGAGCCCGAGCATCAGGATTACCTGGAGCGCATTCCGAATGGCTACACCTGCCACTTCATTCGCCCGGACTGGACATTGCCAGCGCGGGACAAAACTACGACCGCCTGATTGAGGTCACTTGAATGGGGGCCGCGTGCCAGAGCGGTCCCTTACACATCACCGGTTTTTGTCGAAGACCGGCCACGTCCTTTCAACCGCGCATAACCTAATAACCAAACGATATTTATCCGATCCTTTTTGTAACCCTATGATTCGTGGCTTGCGCCTCCTGCGCCTCACCCATGTCACGAGTCAGCCATGCCCTTCCCTCGCACAATCGCTGGAAAATCCCTGTCGTTGTCAGCCGTGCTCGGCTCCGCCCTGTTGCTGAACGCCGTGTTCTCCTTCTCTGCCGTTGCCGGCTTGCTGGAAAAGGGCCGCAGCCAGGGCCTGACCGCGGGCATCGCCAACGAGCAACCCTATGCCTACGTGGGCACCGACGGGAAAGTCGTCGGCGCCAACGTCGAAATCCTCCGGGCCATTCTGGAGCCTCTGGGCATCAGCAAGGTTGAACTGCCGATCACCGAGTTCGGTTCGCTGGTGCCGGGCCTCGCGGCGGGTCGTTTCGATCTGATCGGTGCCGGCCTGTTCATCAACCCTGCCCGCTGCAAAGTGATTGGCTATTCCAACCCGGTCACCCGCTCGGGCGGTGCGTTTCTGGTCAAGGCCGGCAACCCGCTGAAGCTGCACAGCCTCAAGGACGTCGCGGCCAACGGCAAGGCACGCCTGGCGACCCAGCCCGGCAGCAATCAGGTGCAGGAAGCCAAGGACAGCGGCATCAGCAACGGCAACGTCGTGCTGTTCGACAAGGACACCGAAGCCCTCGCCGCGCTACAGGCCGATCGCGTCGACGTGGTGTACTTCCCGGATGCCGAGATCATCGGCCTGCTGAAGAAAGCCGAAGGCACGCCGGTTGAACGGGCACTGCCGTTCGAGCAAATCCCCGACGCCGACGGCAAACCGACCTGGAATTACCACGCCTACGGCCTGCCGAAAAACGATCCGGCGTTCACCCAGGCGTTCAACGAGCAACTGGCGAAACTGCGCGCTTCCGGCGACTTGCTGAAGATCCTGCAGAAATACGGCTACACCGAAAACGAACTGCCGCCCGCAGACGTCACCGCCGAGCAACGTTGCAACCGCTAAGCCGTTGCCGATGCCGATGCTGATGCCGATGCTGATGCCGATGCCGATGCCGGCGCCATTGTAGGACCGGCTTTAGCCGGGAAGGCGTCGGTGGGCACACTGCAAAATCGAGGGCGCCAACACGGGCCTCTTCCCGGCTGAAGCCGGTCCCACCGTGGGATCGCGTGCATTCAGTGGGACCGGTTTCAGCCGGGAAGGCGTCGGTGGGCACACCGCAAAATTGAGGGTGCCAACACGGGCCTCTTCCCGGCTGAAGCCGGTCCCACTGTGGGATCGCGTGCATTCAGTGGGACCGGCTTTAGCCGGGAAGGCGTCGGTGGGCACACCGCAAAATTGAGGGAGCCAACGCGGGCCTCTTCCCGGCTGAAGCCGGTCCCACCGTGGGATCGCGTGCATTCAGTGGGACCGGCTTCAGCCGGGAAGGCGTCGGTGGGCACACCGCAAAACCGAGGGCGCCAACACGGACCTCTTCCAGGCTGAAGCCGGTCCCACTGTGGGATCGCGTGCATTCAGTAGGACCGGCTTTAGCCGGGAAGGCGTCGGTGGGCACACTGCAAAATTGAGGCGCCAGCACAGGCCTCTTCCCGGCTGAAGCCGGTCCCACTGTGGGATCGCGTGCATTCAGTGGGACCGGCTTTAGCCGGGAAGGCGTCGATAGGCACACCGCAAAGTTGATTGTTCGCCCCGCGACGTCACGGCCCCACCCCATACGAGTACGGCCCATGCTTTTTGATGCTTCCACCCTGGACACCGCGGGTTTCATCGCCCGCCAACTGGCGAACGGCGCACTGGTCACCCTGGAAATCACCTTCTTCGCCCAAGTGGTCGTGGTGGTGATGTCCTTTGTGATCGCGCTGATGCGCTTGTCGCCATGGCGCGCGCTGCGCTGGATAGCGACGGTCTACGTTGAAATCCTGCGCGGCATTTCTGCCCTGGTGCTGCTGTTCTACCTGTTCTTCATCCTGCCGCTGTTCGGCATTACCCTGGCGCCGATGACCACCGGCATTCTCGGATTGGGCCTGACTTTCTCCGCCTACGGTTCGGAAATCGTCCGCTCGGCCCTGAGCAATGTCGCCCGCGGCCAGCGGGACGCGATCAAGGCCCTGGACTTCGATTCGATCACGGCATTTCGCCGAATCATCCTGCCCCAGGCGCTGCCCTTCATGCTGCCGCCGATGGGCAATCAACTGGTGGAACTGCTGAAGACCACCTCGCTGGTGTCATTGATCACCCTCAGCGACCTGACCTTTTCCGGCGGTCAGCTGATCACCACCCTGGGCCAGCAGACGCTGATCTGGAGCATCGTGCTGGTGTGCTATTTCGTCATGGCCTGGCCCCTCAGCTGGCTGGTCAAGCGCTATGAGCGACGGGTCACCCACTGGCGTCGCGGGGTGGCGCCATGAACTTCGATTACGCCTTCGCCTGGTCCATCGTCCCCGATCTGTTTCAGGGGTTGCTGGTGACGCTGCAAGTGGTGATCCTCGGCTTCCTGCTGGCTGTGCTGCTCGGTCTGCTGCTGGCCATCGCCCAGCGCTCGAAAAACCCGCTGGTGCAGAAATTGAGCGCCGGCTACCTGAGCTTCTTTCGGCACACGCCGCTGATGGTTCAGCTGTACGTGCTTTTCTTCGCCCTGCCCCTGGCCGGCCTCACCCTGCCGGCGATTTCCACCGGCGTCATCGGGCTCGGCCTGTATTACGCGGCCTACATTGCCGAAGCGTTTCGCGGTGCCATCGAAGGTGTGCCGGCGGGTCAATGGGAGGCGGCCAGGGCCCTGGATTTCGACAGCGCCACCACGTGGCGGCGGATCGTCTTGCCTCAGGCCCTGAAGCCGATGCTGCCGGTGCTCGGCAATTACCTGATCGGGATGTTCAAGGAGACCCCGCTGTTGGCGGTGATCACCATTCCCGAGCTGTTCCAGGCCGCCAAACAGATTGCCGGCATGACCTACCGCTACAACGAGCCCTACACGGTGATGGCGCTGATGTTTCTGGCGATCAGCGTGCCGACCTCCCTGCTGTTCAAATATTTCGAGAGGCGCAGCCATGTCTGATCTCGCACACGTTATGCCCGGCCCTTCGCCGCAGATCATCCTCAAGCAAGTGGTGAAAAACTTCGGCGCGACCCGGGTCATCGATCACCTGGACCTGAGCATTCCTGCCGGCCAGAAAGTCGCCCTGATCGGCCCCAGCGGTTCGGGAAAATCCACGGTGCTGCGGCTGATCAAGGGCCTTGAGGCCTATCAGCACGGCAGCATCGAGGTGGCAGGCGCGCCGGTGCCGGCCAAGGCTGGCGGCTGGCACTGGCCGGGGGTAAAAAAGCCGCCGGTGGTGCACCGCGTGGGCATGGTGTTTCAGCAATTCAACCTGTTCCCGCACCTGACCGTGCAACAGAACGTCACCGAAGCGCCGCTTCAGGTGCTCAAGCTCAGCCGCGAAGAAGCCCTGGAGCGCGCCCATCAATACCTCGGGCTGGTCGGTTTGAACCACAAGGCCGATGCCTACCCTGCGCAGCTGTCCGGCGGCCAGCAACAGCGCGTGGCGATCGCCCGCGCGCTGGCCATGCGGCCCCAAGTGATGCTGTTCGACGAGGTCACCTCCGCGCTGGATCCGGAGCTGGTCGGTGAAGTGCTGGCGGTGATCCGCGCCATCGCCCACGAGCAGCAGATGACCATGCTGCTGGTCACCCACGAAATGAAGTTTGCCCAGGACATTGCCGACCGCGTGCTGTTCATGGAAGCCGGACGCATCGTCGCCGATGGCTCACCGAACCAGGTGCTGGTCGATCCGGACAACGAGCGCACGCGACGCTTCCTCAATCTGGTAGAGCAACGTTGACCGGTTTCGGATCAGGCCCGCGCGACGTCGAAAAAATCCCGAACTCGCCGACCGCGGACACATCCAACGTTCATACCCCACAGCGAGGATGAACCCATGAGCAACGACACCCCGGTCGACCCACGCAACGTCACCCAGCCCGACGCGCCAACCCTGGACAGCGCTGGCAAACCCGTCAACGTGGTAGAGCGCGACCTCAACGACCCGGACGACGACACCCGCGCGGTGGACGAAGTCATCACCCCGACCTCGATTCGTGAAAAGGAACAGGACGCTGAGGAACTGAACAGGAAATCGGCTGAGATCGAACGCAAGGTGGCTGACGGCCGTTGATTCACCCAGGGCGGTCCCATGGCCGCCCTGTTTTTCTGAATTCAAAACCCCTGCCGACATCAGCTACCGCGCCGCAAAACCGATGGCGTCGGTACCGGCCTCTTCCCGGCTAAAGCCGGTCCCACAAAAAGCATTGCACGCATCCAGTGAGACTGGCTGCGCCCCAGCTTGAGCAGCGGCCATGACCTCGACCGTGGGACCGGCTTTAGCCGGGAATGCGTCAGCAGCCTCTCCGTAAATTGATGGTTTCCACGCCCGGACCTTCCCGGCTGAAGCCAGCGCTACGTGCCCAGCAGCCCGCGCACCGCTTCCAGCACTGCGCTGATTTCGAAAGGCTTGTCGAACACCTCGTTGAACAGATCCGGCCGGGCCACTCCCAGATGAGATTGCGCCCCGCTCATCAGCACCATGGGGATCTGCCCCAGGCTTTGATTCACCCGCACCGCTTCCGCCAGCTCGATGCCGTTCATCCCGGGCATCATGTAATCGGTGATGATCAGCTGCGGGCGTTCGCGCTCGAGAATGCCCAAGGCCTTCTGCCCGCTGCCGGCGGTGACGGTCAGGTAGCCTTCGTCTTCCAGCGCGAAACTCAGTATGTCGGCGATGAGGTATTCATCATCGACGATCAGAATGGTGGGCATGCAACCCTCCGTGCGGAAGAGCGATCAGCGGCTCGATGACGACTTCTACACCCTTTCATTGCCTGAATCGTCGAGGGCATGGAACGCAGCCTTTTTCACAGTCAGACCCTGCTCGCCGATCAAGACGTCCAGCATGGCCGGGTCGTAGGGGTTATCGCGGATTTTGAGGATCGACAGTTGCCGGGTCAGCCCCGCTGTTGATTGCGCGAAGCGGATCAGCATGAGGTTGTCGACGATGCCCGACAGGTCCGGAGCCGGCGCATCAATCTTGCCGCCGATCAGGCCGCGGAGTTCCCAGCTCGAGACCACCGTGACGCCACGGGCGCGAAGCTCGCTCATCAGGGCGCTGAAGAGGTCGAGAATCCGCGACTGATCGGCCGAGGCACGGGCCATGCCACCCAGGCTGTCGAGGAACACCCGCTTGATGCCTTGCTGCTCGACAATCCGGAGCAGGTCGAGGGCCAGTTTGTCGATCAACTCGGCAGTCGCGGATCTCCAGGCAAGGTGCAGCGCACCGGCGCGTTCCAGCGCGTCGAAGTCCAGCCCGAGCGACGCCGCCTTCACCCGAAGGCGCTGCGGCGACTCGTAAAAGCCGAACAACAAACCCGGTTCGTCGGGCGTCGAGCGAGCGAGGAAGTTGAGGCCGAACGTGGTCTTGCCAGTGCCCGACGGGCCGAGGAGCAAGGTCACGGACGATTCCACCAGACCGCCGCCGATCAACGGATCAAGTGTGTCGATACCACTGGGGACGACGCTGAACTCGGCACTGTCGCGCAATGCGGAGTGGGTAACAGTGCTCTCCAGTCGCGGGTAAACGACCAGGCCGTTTTCGGTGATTTCGCACTCGTGGGCGCCGGGGATGGCGCTGCTGCCGCGGGTCTTGCGCGCCTTGATGCGGCGCACGGAACGGTTGCCGACCAGTTCTTCACCCAGCTCCAGCACGCCATCCACCATGGTGTGTTCCGGGCTGCCGTCGTCCAGTTGGGAACTGGTCAGGAAGAACACCGTACAACCGGCGAAGGCGGCGTGGCCCTGCAGTTCGGAAATGAAGCGTTTGGTGTTGATCGTGGATTCGGCCTTCGAACGGGCGTTGAGCAGCCCGTCGAGGATCATAACCGTGGATTTCTGGCGGACGATCTCCCGACGCAACAGCTTGACGACTTCATCGAGGCCGTCGTTCTCCATGGTGTCGAACGCACTGACGAACTGGATCTGATCGCCGACCCGGTCCTTGTCGAAGAAGCTCATGGTGGACAGGAACTGAAACAGCCGTTCATGGGGCTCGGCGAGCAGGGTCGCGAACAGCACGCGGCCGCCATTGCGGATGTGATTGAAACCGATCTGGTTCGCCAGAATGGTTTTTCCGGAGCCCGGTCGCCCCTGAATGATGTAGGAGGATCCGGTGACGAAACCACCCATTAACAGCTCATCAAGCCCTTCAATTCCGCTCTGAAGGCGTTTTAGCTGATTCAAATTTGCTTCCCCCGCCGCGGTATTGGCGTCATGAATGTTGCGAGTTATGTGAGCGACTAATCACGCATTCTTCCGTTTTTAAGAGAGCTTTCCAAGCGCAATCATCAATTCTCATGACAGAGTCACACGCATTCGCCGACAGACGCTGCGAGAAATCTATTCGGGCGAGGGATTATCACTCGTCCGAATCTGATCCGGACTCCGGGGCGCAGCCTTCAGTTTCGGCTTGGGACTGCTCGGTGCGCCGCTCGGGATCGTCGGGCTTGATGGGTGCGGACAACGGGTATTCAGGCGTGTCGTCACGGCCTGCCGGTTGATCGTCAGAAGTCCCGCGAACGAGTGATGAGCTGTCTGGGCACATGGTTGCAGGTCCATTGAGGGAGGCACGTGTTGGAGCGCACCGGCGGGCACTCGTGCGGTTCACCGGACCAATGGAGTGAACGGTGCCGCGCGCGCTCGGCAGGACTGGCTTTAGCCGGGTAAGCGTCATTCATATCGCTGCAAGACTTAAGGTGTCCGCACTGGCCTCTTCCCGGCTAAAGCCGGTCCCACTATACGACTGAGTGCATTCGGGAGGATTGGCACCTCTGGGCAAATCGCCTGGGGGCAACTGGCTAAACGCGGCCCTTAGTGGGACCGGCTTCAGCCGGGAAGGCGTCGGGCGTCACAACGCAACAAGGAGAGCCCTCACACCAGCCTCTCCCCGGCGGCGTCCGGTTCCAACAACACCGTAAAACAGCATCCGCCGTCATCACGACTGGTCAGGGTGACTGTCCAGTGCTGGTTCGCGCAGATACGCTGGACCAGCGACAACCCCAGGCCGAGCCCCTCCCCGCGCTGTTCGTCGCCACGCACGAAGGGCTGGAACATGGCCTGCTGTTTTTCCAGCGGAATGCCGATGCCGCTGTCCTCGACACTGAAACCGTCGCTGCGCAGGGTCAACCGGATGAAGCCCTGATCGGTGTAATGCCACGCGTTGCGCAGCAGATTGCCCATCACCGAGCGCAGCAGGGGCGCATTGTGTGTTTCGCCGTCGGTCTGCACCTGTTGGTAAATGAACCGGAGACCTTTTGCCTCAATGGGGGCACGCCAGGCCTCGACCAGCTCATCGGCAATCTGCTCCATCGATGAGCGCTGACCCTGGGGAACATTCTTGCCTTCGGTACGGGCCAGCAGCAGGAAGGTTTCGACCAGTTGGTTCATACCCGCCGTGGCCTTGCCGATGCGCTTCACCTGGGTGCGGGAACGCTCGTCCAGCGCCGGGTATTCCATCAGCAATTCACAGGATGTCGCCAGGACCATGAGCGGCGTGCGCAGCTCATGGCTGACGTCGCTGGTGAACAGCTTCTCGCGACTCAGTGCGGCCCGCAGCCGGCCCAGGGTTTCGTCGAAGGACCGGGCCAGCGCACCGACTTCGTCGTTGGCGTAGTCACTGGCGAGCACCGGCGCGAGTTCCAGCAACTGATCGCGATGACGCACCTGACTGGCCAGGCGCGACACCGGCGTGATCACCCGGGACGCCAGCAACCGACCCAGCAGCACCGCCAGCAACACGCTGAGGACGAAGCCGACCAGCACGATGCCAAACAGAATCCGTTCACGCTTCTGGAATTTGCGCTGATCGCGCAGCAGCACGTAATGCCGCCCGTTCACTTCCGAGACCATCGCGTAGTAGGCTTTCTTGCCGCGAAAGAACTCCTGGAAACCCGGCAGCAGGCCCTTGAGGTCGTCGCTCATGGCAAGGTCGCCAAGGCCCTCTTCGGCATAGAACAACTCGTCTTTTTCCGGGCGGTGGCGCCAGTCGCTGACGCTGTCCACGGCCAGCAGACGGTGCATATTGCCCTTCAGGCTCATGATCGACAGGCGCTTTTCGACCACGTGCACGGTGGCGATGATGCCGACGGCGAATACACCGGCGACCAGGGTACTCATCAACGCAAATACGATGACAATCCGTTGCTTTAGGCTGTGTTTAATGTCCATGAAGGTCCGTGCATGGCGGTACTCGGAATCCGGGGCAATGCCCCGCCAGTGCCGATTATCCGGTGCGGGATGTCATGGTTTTGTCAAACGCTGCGCTCTTGCCGGCTGAAGTCGGTCCCACCGGAAATCAGAGGCCGCATCAGCAACATCCCGACCGCGCATCCGCCCATCAGCACGCAGGTCACGATGAAGACCACCGGCATGCCGAAATGCCCGCCCAGGTATCCCCCGGTCAGCGGCCCCAGCACCTGGCCGATGTACTGGCACGAGGTGGAATAGCCGAGCATGCGCCCGGCCACGGCGTCGGGCACCGAATGACGGATGATCGCCGCGATGCAGGGCAACAGGCCGCCCAGGGCGATGCCCATTAGAAAGCGCAGCAGCACCAACTGCCAGGCGTGATTGACGAACGCTTGGGGAATCAACAAGATCGCCACCGCACTCAGGCAGCCGATGACCACTTTCCAGTGACCGACGCGATCGGCCAGCTTGCCGATGCGAGAGGCCGACAGCACGCTGGCCAGTGCGGTGGCGGACATCACCAGTCCGGCCATCAGCGTGACGTTGTCGCTGTGCAACTGGGTCAGGTACACGGTGATGATCGGCTCGATGGACATAATCGAAAACATCACCAGACAGGCCACGACCAGCATGGTCAGTACAGGCTTCTTGTCAGTGATGACATCCCACGCCCGCACAGCCGGCGCTTTCGGCACGCCAGCCTGACGTTTGGGCCGAGGCGCTTCCTTCATCAGAAACAGCGTGGCGAGGAAGGTCAGAAAGATCACCCCCCCGGCCAGGAAGAAGGTGTGGCGGATGCCGATCAATGGCGGCAACAACCCACCAATCAACGGCCCGGTCAGATTACCGGCCATGATCCCCGAAGAGAGCATGCCCAGTGCCCAGCCGGTGCGCGCCCTGGGCGTCTGCGTCGCCACCAGGATGGTCGCGCCAGAGGCATAGCCGCCGAGCAACCCCGCCAGCAAACGCAGCCCGACCAATTGGTAAATGTTCTCCGCCAGGCCGATCAGCGACATCGCTACCGCCATGCCCAGGCTGGCGCGAATCAGCATCAGCTTGCGCCCATAGCGATCGCCCAGTCGCCCCCACAACGGCGCCGTCAGGGCGGCTGACAGAAAGGTCGCGCCAAACGCCACCCCCGACCACTGCACGATGGCGGCCTCATTGGTAACGCCCAAGTGTTCGACGTACAGCGGCAGAAACGGCAGCAGCAGCGTCATGGCAACGATGGTGGTGAACGCGCCGAACACACAAACGGCCAGGTTGCGCTTCCAGTGTTCTTCGACGAGGGAGGGCTGAGGTTGAGAGGGCGTGGTCATGACGGCTCTACCGTGAACGGAATACGCTCACGGTAGAGGGCTGGCGGCCATAAATAAAATTCATGTTTTTCATGCAGGGGATTCCAGACAGGAATACCCCCTCACTGCTACCGCCCTATGCGGGCTCAGGTGACCAGGGCGGCGCGAGGCACCGTGAAGCGGAATTCACTGCCGACGCCCTCTTCACTGGCGGCGGTCAGTTCACCGCCGTGGACCCTGACGATGCCTTGGGAGATGTAAAGGCCTAGCCCCGTCCCGCTCGGGTTGCCTTCGCGTCTGCGCCAGTAGCGCTCGAACACGTGGGGCAACTGATCGCTACGGATACCCTCGCCGGTATCAGCCACGCTGAACACCACATTGTCGCCTGCACCCGCCGCCGTGACTTTCACGCTGCCGGTCTTGGGTGTGAATTTGATCGCATTGCCCACCAGGTTGGAGAGCACCTGAAACATGCGCTCCGGGTCGGCGAAAATCGTCAGGTCGGGTTCGGCGTCGAACGTCAGGTCGATGTATTTGTTGAGCGCCAGTGGCGTCAGCAGCGACCAGGCATCTTCGAACAATCGGCTGACTTCCAGCGGCTCGGCGTCGATGAAGTAGCGGCCGGCTTCGATCTTGGACGTATCGAGCAAATCCTCCAGCAGGTTGGTCATCCGCGAGGATGCGCGCTGCAGGATGTCGATGGCCGAGCTGAGTCGCTTGGTAGAAGCAGTGGCGTCGGCGTTGATCACCCGCTGCATCATGCCGCACTGCATGACGATAACCGTCAGCGGGCTGCGCAGGTCGTGGGACACGACGGCCACCAGTTCATCGCGGGCGCGCACGGCCTCTTGTTCGCGCAGCACCTGGCGCGACAGATCCGCCTCCAGCGCCGAGCGACGCAGGTCGGACACGGCGTAAAGCTCGCCGGCGTTCCAGGTCCTGGCCTTGCCCTCGACCTGTTGTTCCCACAGGGCAAAGGATTCCCGTGGCTGCAGACGGTCGTTTACCACCCGTTTGGCCTGCTGCGGGTTGCCGCTCCACTCAACGCTGCCCCTGACCTCGGCGCGAAACCACAGCACCCCGTTGGTCACCGGCTTGGGCAAGCTGAACGCCAGCAGTCCGCTGGCCACGCGTTGATACGCCTGCGCGTCAGGGAACACGGCGCCGAGGCTGGACGTCTCGAACACCGCTCCGGGCCGATTCTGCAGCCATTGCTGCAACGCACTGACTTGCTCGGTGCTCGGGCACTGGCCGATCAGGTGCACCTGACCGTCGATGATCACCGCCACGCCGTTGGCGTCGACCAGTGTCAGCAGCGCCTGGGAATGTTCAAGCAGCCCGTTGTAGACGTCGTCCGCGGACTCGTTCATCGCCCTGGACAGCCGGTCCAGCATGTGATGTTTGGCCAGTCGCTGGCGCTGAGTCTGCTGATCTTCCAGCAGGCTGATCTGCATCGACAGCACCTGTCCGATGGTCTGGCAGGCCGAGCGCAGCGTATGCGGCACTTGCAGCGGCTCGCGATTGCCGCAACTGATCAGGCCCCAGAGCCGTTCATCCTTGAGCAGGGAAATGCTCATCGAGGAGCGCACGCCCATGTTATGCATGTACTGACAGTGGATCGGCGACACGCTGCGCAGAACCGCATGACTCATGTCCAGCGGCTGGCCGGTGTCCGGGCGCAGGGCCGGAACCAGAGGCGCCGGCACATACGCAGCGTCGGGGATGATGCGCAGCCAGTTCAGGCGATACAGCTCGCGGGCCTGCTGCGGGATGTCGGTGGCGGGGAAAAACAGCCCCAGGTAGGCGTCCAGTTCGGCCGTCGCCGACTCGGCAATGACCTGCCCGTGGCCCTCCTCTTCAAACCGATAGATCATCACACGGTCGTAGCCGGTCAGGGCGCGGATCTCCGAGACGCTGATGGCGTACAGATCGTCCAGGGATTTGGCCGATTGCAGGCGACGCAGGGTGCGCGTGAGGCGCGGCCCCAGGTGCTCCATCGACCCTTGCGCGGCGCCGGGCTCGATCTCCAGAAACAACAGGCCGTCATGGCGGTGCAGCAGGCCATCGAATGCCTGTGCGGCAAACTGCATCGGCAATGGATCGAGGCTGTGCAGATCCGCGTCCTGAACGGCGTCGCGCAAGGCGTTGGCCTGGGACTCGCCCAGCCAGCGTATCAGCGAGTCGCCGGTCTGCACGTCGCCGGGGATGCCCAGCATCTGCCAGGCATTGGCGCTGGCCTGTTGCACGGTCCAGTCGGTTTCGAGCAGGGTCAGCAGAGCACCGTGGGGCTGAATGGCGCCCGGGATGCGAATCGGTTCGTTGGCGCAGGTGTCCAGCAGGTCGTCCAGCACGTGCTTCGTGAGCGGCGTGTCATTAAGCGTCATTCAGCACTCTCGCTTGCTCCAGCCAGGTTTGAAAGCAGTCGAAGGTGGCGCAGGCCGCCTTCACCACCTCGGCGTTGTGCAGCGGCGTATCGAAGTCAGCCAGTTCCTTGAGGAAGGCCTTCCACAACCGCCCGGTGTCGCGACCGTACACGTCCAGAAATTCGCCGCCGCTGTCAGCATCGACGCCCAGCCTGTCGGCGATGATCCGGCGCAGCACCTGTCCCCCCAGCGTAGCGCCTTCCATGACATACATCACGCCAAGCAACGCAGCGACGCTGTTGATGGCGGGCAGCGCGCTGCACCAGGGCAAGGCGTGGATCTGCGCATCGCTCAGCCCGAGGGCGTGCAGGTCCTTGACCAGCGCAGGGATTTTCTGCCGCTCAGGGTCGATGGCCTGGGGCGCAAGAAAGCGCTCAATCGACTGTTGCAGGGGCAGATGGAAGCCGTAATAGGCCGCGATGATCCGTTTGTAAGTGCCGAGATCCAGCCGGGGGTGGGTCAGTGGCAATCGGGCTTCGAGTGTCGTGTGCTGGACGGCGGTAGCCGTTCGCAATTGCTGAAGGACGCTGGCGAAGGGGGCCGGGACGCAAGGGTCGCGCAACGCAGGGGTGATTTCAACCAAGGGCAAAAGTGTCCGGTCTGAGCGGACGTGCCTTAACCTGCGGCAGCCGCAGTCTTAAGGCAGATGATGCGCGCACACTAATGCAGACATTGCCCGGCTGTAAATATAGCTGACAGGTAAATCCCGACGGTCGGCTGGGCGGTACGTCCTCTGCGCGACCTCAGCCATCGGGAAGCCTTGAAACACCGGCTATTGTCACCCCCACGCCAATGCGGCGAGCAGGCTGATCAGCCCGCCGATCACTAATCCTATCCACATCCCGCGGCGTGTTTTTGCATCGGGCCTTATAAGGGCGGGCGTTGGCTGCGGGACAGCGGGTGTGCTTTGGGTTGGGGAGTGCATCCCGAGGTGCAACGGTGAGGGTGCAATGGCATTCGCCGCGACCAGCACCGCGGCCTGAGCATCGCGCTCGATCCGGGACGCCCGTTGCACCACCTGCGTGCGCAAGCCTTCCAGGCTGGTGATGGGCACCGGAGTCTGCTCGAGCAGCGTCAGGCGCACGTGCTCAAGTTGCACGCTGAGCACAACCAGGCTCGCCAGATCGCAGACATTGATCTCTAGCTCCCGCAGCAGCGCTTGCCACGAGCCGAAGAGTCCACTGAGGATTTCCACCCGCGCCGATACCCCTCGGGGCCAGGGTTGGGCGTCTGCCCGCAAAAGGGATACCAGTACCTCCAGACCTTCGTACATCCCGCTCAACCCGGCCAGATGACTGCGCGCCAGGGCATAAGCCGCCGTCGTTTGCAGGTCCGCGCCGTTGCTGGCGATTAACGCAAGGCAGCACTGCTCGATGGAGTGCCAGTCCACATCAGGGCAGGCCGGATGACCGAGCCGGGCCATCTCGGTACACAACGTCCGGTAGTCAGGCAACGCGCGTGGGTCGCCGCCGGCCTTGATCCCCGTGGCAAAGCCCTGGGTCACCGGGCTCTCCGACAGCCTCAACCGAGGGCCTGCACATCATGGCGTTTGAGATGACGCACCACCGCCCTTCCCTCCGGGCTCAACGTCGTACCGAAGGTCGCGGTGCGCTCGCCTTCCAGCGTCGCGTCGAGGGCGTAAACCAGATGGCCCGGCTGGGTCTGCGGCAAGAGTTCGATGTGCAGCGACAACAGACGCGGCTCGTATTTGAGCAGCGTGTCGGCGATGGTCCGCATCAGTCCATGGGCGGCCGATGGCAATCCTTCGAGCACCGCCCCCATGTCCGGCAGACCGTAATCGGGCAAGTGCGCGAGGGTCCCCGCGCGGCTGTTGAGGACGCGCTGCAAATTGTCCAGCACCGAGAGCACGTACTGATCGTCCTCCGACACGCAGGACAGGTCGAGTTCCCCGCTGAAATTCTGCAGCAGGGTTTCGTACAGCGAAGGATTGAGCTCGGTCATGCTCACCCCTCGGCCAGGGGGCGCAGCGTCAGCCGGCTTTCGCCCAGCTCGATGACCCGAGGGCGGTCCGGGTCGAGGTCGTCGCGGTTGAGCAGCAAGCGCCAGTCGTTGACCTGCAGATCGGGCTCGCGAAACAACCCGACGACGGCGATCACCCCGGCGTTTTCGTTCAGCGGCACATCCAGCTGCGCGCCCTCCCCTGGCTTGATCACCATCGACCGCTGGTCCAGCAGGTCAGCGCCAAGCAGTTGGTCAGCGTTCTGCAACAGGTCGTCGTAGGTGGCTTTGTGCGCCGACTGGCCATCGTGCAGCTGATACACCCGCACCATCACCGGCACCGACACCGCGCGCATGTCCGTGCCTACGGTGTTCAGGGCCTGGCGGCCGTCGAAGTCCAGGCGCAGCGTTCTGACCTGTTTGTAGAAGATCGCCCTGGTCATGGATGCAGTGGATTCGGACACGCTTTGGGTGACCCCGCAGCCGCTGACGAGGAGCCCGAGGGCGAAGAGGGTCAACGCCTTAAAAATCATACGCGACATGGGTGGTTTCTCTTTCCTGAGGATTGACGTGGAGCCCCTGATAACGGCCCAGATGGATAATGATGGTGTCGGTCTTCGCATCGGCGCGGCCTTTCAATCCGAGTCCCGCGGTCATGCCCAGCAGCACGCCGCTTGCGCTCAATGCTGACATCGGCAGGCAATCGATGGGCAGCGACAGGCGCAACCGCGCCGTACAGCGCCAGCCCAGGTACACCTGCAGCAGCACACGCAGGTCTCGGTGCAAGTCGCCGCCGGGCAGCCATTCCCGCGCCTCGCCGTGGTTGGCAGTGAACAGCGTCAGCAGCAGTTCGCTGTTGACGTCGCGGCCGAGGCTGCCCAGCGGCGTGCCCTGTGACAGGCTCACCGGCCGCGCGCAGGACAGACTGGCGGGGACGTCCAAGGCTATGTTTCGCGGCCAGTGCGGCGTTATCGAAACCCGAGTGTGAGACGCCAGCAAATGCACCAGTGCCGAAATGCCCTCGGCGTTGCGGGTCGGCAAACGCATCACGCCGAGCAACGCCAGAAAGCGCGACAGTGGAGTGGCAATACGTTTTGCCGTACCGGGGATGCCCAGCCCGATCAGCCCGAACAGGCACTGCGAGGTCGGGTCGGCGCCAGCCGGCGCGAACGACGCCGGGTACGAATACTTGCGCCAGATCCGGTAGAACTGAGTGAAGACCCGATGGTTGAAGATGTCGAGAAACCCCTCCAGCGCCTCGTGGCCTTCCCGCCGTTGCGCGATGTCGTCGAGGTAACGCGTGGGCAGCGGCGAGTCCACGCCATAGAGGCCGAGCAAGCGGGTGCGCACGGTCGCCGGCAGTGGCTGATCCGCAGATGACCACTCCACGGCTCTGAGTTCACTGGCCGGAAAGCCCATGCCGGGATCGGGCCGAAAACGCACCAGATCGTCCGCCGGGTCTTCCGAGCTGCCCAACGGCGGCTGCTCTGGCGCAACGCTTTCCAGCAACTGGCAGAAGCGGTAAACGCTCGCCTGCGCCACACGTCCCTGCACAGCATCGAGCCATTCGATGAGCCTTAACCGGGAATCCGCTGGCTGTGATTTTCGCTCCATCGCAGGCTCCTCCCGGTCGGTTGCAGGATCAGGGTGATCTGGGTGAACAGATGGATGTCGGCGTACAGCGCGAAGAACCGGTTGAGCATTTCACCGAACAGACAGATGTCACCCTCGCCGGCAAAACCGTTTGCGTCGAGGGTGACTTCAATGTCCACGCCGCGCAGGAGAAAGCCTTTTTCAAAGCGCTGAATGAGGTGATGACGGACGTCGACGATGGCCTCAAGACGCCGGCGATTGAGCTCGCTGCCGGTCCAGTCGTACAACGCCAGGGTGCCGCGCAGCACTTCGGCGCTGTCGAGCATCGGCAGGAAGTTCGAGCCCAGATGGCTCAACACCCGCCAGTGGAAACGGTCACGACTCGGCGGATAGCACGGCAGGCTCGGCGCACACAGATTGCGCACCCGCAGACCGGCTTGGGTGGCGTGCAGCGGCGTGTCGAGGATCGTGCTTTGCAGGGCTTTTCTGGGCAACTGGCCGTTGGTGCCAGTGAGGCGCAGCGACAGGCACGCGCGCTCGGTCAGCCGATCAACGTCGGCGCCCTCGCCGCCCAGTATCAGCCAGGTGTCATGCAACCCGTTCGCTCCGCGCTTGAGGCGGGTGTGAAAATAACGCTCGGGCGCCTCATCGCGGAGCATGCCGCCCTTGTGCCGGAAGCTGGAGAACGGCACGTACTCTTCACGCCCGGAATCCCGGGACGCCGTCACCCGGTCGACGGAATAGATCTCGGTGTGGCCGTCCTGCAAGCGCATCGGTCGCAGCAGATAGTCGGTCTGCAAAGGGTCCAGCGACAGCGGGTCGGCCTCCAGCGGGAACAGGTTGATCACCGGCACGGCGTGCAGGCGAATGTGCTCCGCGCTCAGGGCAAGCCCATGGGGCCATGTCTCAGTCAGCACGGCCTCGAGTTCGAACCACGGGGCATCCGGCGCGATGCTCATGTTCTCGAGCCCGTGCAGTGTGACGAACATGAATTTCTCGCGAAAACTGAAGTACTCCAGCAGCAACTGGTAGCCACTGAAGGCGCTGTCGCCCTTGGGCCAGAGACGGTCCTCATCGCTGAAACCCCTGGGCGAAAAACGTCCTTGCAGCGGTTGACGTTGCGCGTCCCCAGGCTGACGCACAAAGAGCGCCTGAGTGCCCAGGGTCAGCGCGTGATGCAGCGCGTTGGCCACCGCCGGCGTAGCGTTGAGGTACAGCGGGATGCAGCGCAAGTCCAGCTGACCCCAGTGGCTCAGCGCACCGCAGGAAAAGCGCAGGCGGATCACCGAGCGACCGTCCGGCTCCTGGGCCAGACGCACCGAGTCCAGCGCCAGCGGACGCAGGGTCAACGCCTGGGTGGTGGTGTAGCTGCAACGCGTGCGCTGGGGGCCAATCGGTTGCGACTGGATTTCAAAGCCGGCAGCCACCTGCTCGCTCTGCTTCATCTGGTCCACGTCGGGCTGCAACTCGACGATCGACAGCGACGGGATCGTGCGCAGGTAATGGGGCCACAGCAGGCTGACCAGGCCTTCGGTCAGCTCCGGCAAGTCGTCGTCGAGCTTCTCCCGCAGGCGTCCCATCAGGAACGCGAAACCTTCGAACAGCCGCTCGACGTAGGGATCGTGGGCGCCGGGTTTGTCCAGATTCAGCGAGGCGGCGCGGTCGGGAAACGCCTGGGCGAACTCCTTGCCCGCCTCGCGCAGGTAGCGCATTTCGGCGTCGAAATAACGCAGGGTCAGATTGTCCGTGTTCATAAAAACCTCCTGGTTGAAAGGGTCAGCCGCACAGTACTGCCGCGCGGACCGGGTCCATGGCCACCAGAGCCGCCAGCAACGGCTCCATGCGTTTGCCCAGGGCGGCCTTGTCGGCGTCGCTGCGCTGGGCTTTGATGCGCAGCAGCTTGAGCAGCCGCGCCTTGACTTCAAACACCCGAGCAGGCTCCCACTGGGCGAGCACATGACGCTGGGCCGTCGCGTCCAGTTCGCCGAGCAAGTGCACCGCAAGCTCGCTTTTGCCGTACTGCTCGGCGACCCGCGCCATCAACAGGCGCAGCAACCAGCGCTGCCGGCCGCTGTGAATGTCGGGCCGCGTGTCGAGCCAGGCCAGCGCCACCTCGACACCGTCGCGATCGGCCTGGGCCAGCGCCTCGCTTTCGAGCGCGAGAATGTCGGCGTCGTCTGCGACGCAAGCGGCCGGCACGGGCCGCCATACAGCAGCACCCTGGGTGCTGACGTGCTGCTCGATCCACTCGCGGGTGGTTTCATCAGCGAAGGACGAGCCATCGTCCCAGCACAGGTTTTCGAGGCCCGGCAGGCGTTCGAGGAGCAGGCCCAGATCCTCCTTGACGATGCGTGCCCAACCTTCCGACGGCGCGGGTTGCCGGCTCAGCGCCTGATACAGAAACCACTGCAGGTCGAGCCAGAAATGGTTCACACCCTCGGCGAACATGCGCTCCACCTGATCGAGCAACTCGGTCCAGCTCTGTTGCAGGTGCAACCGTTTGAGCTGCGCGCGATATTCGCTCCGGGGCGGTGACAGTCGTGTTCGACCAGTCGCGTCCTGGGGCGGTGACTGGTGCACGGTGTCCCAGCGCAGACTTTTCATCAGCCGATGGGCCGCCAGCCAGCCCTGGGGTTGTTCGCGCAGATAACTGGCCAGCGCGCGTCCGTTGTCCAGCAGGTCACGGCCTGAGCGGATGACGCCCGATGCAGGGCCAGCGCCGTGGGTCGCGGCTTGTTTGGTGGCCTGAGAGTTCGCAGCGTCATGGCTGGCGCTGAACTGCGGCACCACGGCGTCGAGTCCGCCAGCCTGTGTCAGCCGTGCCGACAGCGCCGAGTAAAGCGCGCCCAGTTCCGGCCGTTGTTGCGCAGGCCAGCCTTCCAGCACGCGATCCAGCCAGGCGAGTGCGGCAACTGTGCGCTCGGCCTCGGCCTTCACCACTTCCGGGTACAGCGTCAGGCTGTCCAGCACCCTGGCGCTGGCCAGCCACTCCAGCGCCACCTTGCGGCTTTTGGGCCGCGCCGGGAGGACGTCGGTGGTGTAGCGCTCAACGATGGCCGCCAGCAAATTCAAGCCTGCGGCCAACCCGGCCTCGCCATCCCGCTGCAGACGCGCCCACAGGTAATAGGTGAGCACCCGGAGGTCCTTGCACGTCCCTTTGAGCAGCTTTTCCGCCAGCATGATGACCCGTTCGGCGTCAGCACCGGAGAGCTTGTTGACCTCCTCGCGCATGCTCTGGAAATCATCGTCATAGCCCGGGTCCTGGCCAGCCGGTGACTCAGCGCTGATCGGCGTCAGCCATGATCCCCACTCCGCAGCGTGGGCCTTGGCGATCTGCACGGCATCGCGCTCGCCAAGGGCGGTGGCGATCAACCGTGGCAGGCTCATTCGATCACCTCGGCGCGCGCTGATGCTTGTGCGCTGGCGATCCCGTTGAGGAAGATCTGTCGCGGTAATCTGAAATTGCGCAGCGCGAGCAGGCTGATCGGTCCCGCGCCCAGTTCGGTGCGCATGTGCCAGGTCAGGTCCAGACCATCCGGCGCGGGCACGCTGATGCGGTAGCGGCTGTCGCTGTCATCCAGCGCGGTGACGGTGGCGCCATCCAGCAGACGGATCAGTCCCCAAACGCCCTGAAAATCGCCATACAGGCGCTCGCCGCTGCGCACGCTGGTCCAGGTCAGGCTGGCGCCGGGGTAGTCGCTGCTGCCGGGCCAGCCGAAGCGTTGCCAACTCTCTTTCTGGTTGAAGTACTGATGCCGCGCGCCGTTGAGCACGAAGGTGGTCTGCACCACGTCACGCACCGCCTTGCCCTGCAGCTCGAAGTTGATGCCCATGCCGCCGTCGGTGTAGAGCACGTCGGCCAGGTGGCTGAGCTGATTGACCGCCGCGAGAAATTTCGGGTTGATCAACAGGCCCTGACCGTGGGTCGGGTCCACTTCCCAGCGGCCGCCGTCCTTGCGCAACACGCCGGTCAGTTCGCGCTGCAGGAACTGCTCGATACGTCCCGAATCCCCACGAATCATCTTGCCGAGCATTGGCAACGAGGCGTCGCTGCCAGTGGCGGCAAAGGGGTAACGGCCGAGAAACGCCTTGTCCCATTCATCAACCACCGCCTGCTGCCACTGCCGGTTCAGGGCGGCCGCCGAAGGCTCGAGCACCTTGCGCCAGGCCTGATCCAGCGGCTGCACGAACAGCGCGTGGGCCACGCCGTCCCACTCCTCGCCGAGACTGGCCGCCAGCAGCTCGCCGTAGGCGCGGGTGTCGGTGAGGTCGATGTTCTTGCCCTGAAACACGGTTTGCGCCATGGCCTGGGTCATGCCTTGGGGATCGGCGGCGTGACTGACCTGCTGCAACTTCAGGCGCACCCGGGTCACGCGGGTCAGAAAGGCTTGCAGGCTGAGGTCGTCATCGCCGCCCTTGCCTTCCGGGTCCTTGCCCAACAACCCCAACAGCGGGCCGAACGTGGGATCCAGCGGCCCGGCCGGTGTGTCGAGCTGCTGGCTGATGGCAGGCACCGGCATGGAGCGACCGCTGCCCATCAGTTTCTGCGCCGACTGCATCAACGAGTCCTTCAGCCCCTGACTGCGAATGCCGGCCTGACCTTGCCAGGCCAGGGTGTTCATGAAGGCAATCAACGGTGACTGACGGACGTCGCTCATCAGGGTCAGTTGATCGATGACGTCGGCCAGGCTGTCGGCCCGCCGCCATTGCACGCTGTTGAGAAACTCAAGCCAGGCGCCGGAGTAATCATGGAAGTAGCGCTCAGTCAGCCGCGCTCTCAGTTGCTCCGGCGAAGTGTCCGCGACACCGCTGCTTTCGCGTTCGCTGAGCACCCAGTCGATCTGCTCGCGGCGGGCCTCGACGATGTCATCGATCGCCTGACGTACCTGCCCTTCCCACGCCTGCCGGGTGAACACACCCGGCACACTTGCCTCCGTGAAAAACAGCGGCCAGGCCTCTTTGTCATCGACCATCTGTTCGAGGTCAAGATCGGGAGCTTGGGTCGCGGCGGCCTCCAGCACCTGCCGATAAAGGCTGGCCTCACCATTGCGCTGGCCCAGTTGCACCAGCAACACCTGCCGCGCCTGGGCCACCAGTGCGTCGTCCAGTTCGATACGCCACTGCGGATTGGCCGCTAACTGCTCAGCGTAAAACTGCCACAGCGTCGGCGACAGTCCTTTCCACAAACCCGGCGCTACGCCCATTCGAGCCGGTTCGGCATGACCCAGCGCGGTCACCAGAAAAGCGGCGTCAACCTTCTCCGGGCGGGCCATCATCAGGTAGGCCTTCAACTGCACATACGCGTTGTGCGCGCCCTTGGCCCGCCGCGGACTGTCGGCGGGCGACGCCACCAGTGATGCCAGCTGGCGCTTGAGGTTCTCCGCCGCCGGGTCTCGCATCAGCCGGTTATTGGCCTCGACATAGCGTGGCCACATTACCGCGAGCAGCGCATCGTTCTGGCTCAGCCCGAAGCGCTGGTACCACGGCTCGCCACGCTGCGCACGCTCCTTCAGCCGGCCCATTTCAAGGATCAGCGCGTTGAGGGCGAGCAATTGCTCATCGCTGGGGCCCGAAGGCTGGACCGCAGCGAGGGTAGACTGAATGTCGAGTATCTGGGTGCGGTGGGTGGAGAACGACAGCAGCAGGCCCGTCAGCCAGATCAGCATGGCGCCGAGTGCCAGTGCGTAGCTGATGCGCGTGACGGGCCAACCCAGCCGGCGGATCTGGCGTGACCGCGGCTGGAGCACGCCCGCCCACGCTGGATCGGGCAGCCACAAATGGTCAGCGGCGCGGGTGGGCTGCGCCGGCAAGCTGAACCACATCCCGCGCAACGGTACGCCCCGCGCAAACTTGCCCAGCAACAGCGTCAGCGCCTGAAGCCAGCGGGCGATGCCTTCCGCTTTCAGCTGTTGGGACAAGCGCAGGCCAAAGTCGTGTTCTGCGCTTTGTTTCATCTGGGCCAGGCCTTGTTTGCGCAGAGGCTCGTCCAACCGGGCAAGGGACGTTTCCAGCTGCGACCCGGTGACGCGCGCGGGCAGCAGCAATCCGATCGGTTCGCGGAGACGGGAGTGCTGCGGCCATTGGCTGTCGCAGACTTCCCACAGGTGCAGCGGCAACTGCCACCCCAGGGTTCGCGCCAGTTGCTGCAAACCGGCGACGCCACCGGCCATTGTCGCGGCGTTGGTACTTTGCTGTTTGTCGAGAGCCCAGACCACGCCGTCCAGACCGCGCCGCTGGGTTACCGCGTGCCAGCGGGTGGCGGTTTTGCAGAGCGGGGATTGCGGGCTGCCGCCCCAGAGCAGCACGGTGTTCTGGCCTTCGAGCCACTGGGCGTCGGCAAGGCCTGGTGCGATGGCCTCGATCTGTTTGGGCTCGCCGACGACCAGAATGAAGCGGGTCCGGGTGCGCTGGAAGGCGGTGTACTGGTGGTCAAGGTGCTCCTGGAGTTCAGCGACGCCCGGGAGTTTCTTGGTTTCAGGCGTGGATGACGACGCCTCCGGCGGGAACACGCCGTCACCCGGCCGCCGCTCGACGCTCAGGCGGTTTTTCACCAGCGCCAGGGCACGAGGAAGGGTTTGCACCAACAGCGCGATCACCATCAGCAACAGAAACGCCGTGATCTGCTGATGTCTCTCCGTCAGTCCGACCCTTGCGCCATAGGTGTAAATAAGCCAGCACAGCGCCACTGCAAAGGCAACCAGCCATACCGCGCCACCGGCGCGACGCCAGCCATTGCCGATCAAGTATTTCATGCGAGTTCTCCCGCTGTGACGGTGTTGATCCATCGGCCAGTGTCTTCGCTGGCCAGTAGCAACAAAGGTTGCTGCGTTAACCTGGCCATCTCGATGCCCAGCGCTGCCAGCAGCCAGTGGCCGCAGGGGCCCGGCACGCCGTTTACGGGTTCCAGAATCCAGCGGTGGTCCACCGACAGCGCTGCACCCTCGCGCGCCGCTGCAGCCAGTAATGGGGTGGTTTCGGGTTGCCAGTCGGCGCGGTCAGCCAGCACGCCTGTTGCCTCGCGAGCTTTGGCCTGAATCTGCAGGAAAGTGGTGAAGTCGGTTTCCAGGGAATCGACGTCGAGGGGCATCGGGCGCAACAGGCGCGCGGCGATGGGCAGCTTGTGGGCTTTGGCGACCCCGTCGGCGCACAGCAGGAGGGCGGCCAGTCCGTCGGAGTAAGCCTCTTTGCCGTGGGCCTGGACGACGAGGATGAGCTCGACGCCGTCGCGTGGGGTTTTAAGTGTTTCTTCCATCCAGGCGAAGGAGAGCTGGCTTGTTACGTGGACGCCGGTGAGGGTGGATGACGGGGTGAGATCGGACAGGTGCTGCTGGCAGGCTTCGGCCAATGCTGGATGCTCATCCTGTGGCGCATCGGTCAGGACAGTGACACTGAGACTTTCACTCGGTGGCAGCGGCGCCAGTACTGTCGACAGCGAACCCATCAATTGGGCAAGACCCGCCAGGGCCCGGCCCTTTTGGCCCTTGGGCAGGCCAACGATGCGGCGGGCTTTGCCTGAGTGTGGGACAGGCGTGTGGGGCGGTTTCATCATCGCCACCGCAGACAAATGCTCGGGCAATAGAACCAGACCGGCCATGGCCGCCATGTAACGCTGCCCCCATTCCCCCCAGGCGACCTGTGCCAGCCGGGACCGCTCCTGCAGCAGCCTGTACTCATCCAGAGCGCCACCGTAGGCGTGCACCCGCGCCGCCAGCGCGAGAATCGCCACCACCAACGGCGAGGCGGTGAGCGCCCATACGTTTAACGCCTGCAATTCAGGCACCACGACGTAGAGCAGGAACATCAGCACAGCCGCTGCCCCCGCTAAAACCACGATCAGCAGCCAGCGAACCGGTGAAGGCGGTTTGGGTGCGAGCCCTGCTTGCACGTATTCACGTTGCCACGCCATCTTCAATCCTTCGCCCAGTCAGGCGCGCTGGACATAACCTGGCAACCGCACTGTGAGTGGCAACCATCGACCACCAGCTCACGGCCTTCCTCCAACCAGTCGGCACAACCCTCAATAATGGGATTAACGCCATGTCCGGGTATGGGGCACATGACCATATCCCCCACCAGAGCGACTGCCTTGCCCTGAGTGATGTGAGTGGACGACGCGGAAATTACCGCTCCTCCGTGGGTGGTCTTGTCACCCAACAATACGAATCCTTGTGACATTGAAAGATCCTTTGTTAATGAATTGATGAAGCCGTGTATTTATTCCGCGCGAGCGGATGCCTGGTCGAGCTCATGCGTTGCGCGTGCTTGTCATATGTGCCGGGTTTTAACGGTGCGGGCCTGTACTCACCGACTTGAAGGCCGATATAAAGATCAGGGGTGACACGTTAAGTTATTACCTGTCCTCATCGTATGGCTTCAGCCTTTAAACGAATGGCCTCAAGCGTGGGAAAATCTGGCGTATCGCTGTCATCTGGGCCCGAAGTCCCGTCTGGATAAATAAAGGCAGGGTGAATTCCGATGCTTTTGAACTCTGGCTGTTTTGATGTCACGACATATTTGGCGTGAAGCACTGCCTCAACGTTTATGTTTCGCACCTGGGGAGCCAGGTAAGTCTGGTAAGGCACCGCTTCACCCACCAGATTAAGCCTCTTGACGTAATCCTTCCTTAGGACATCTTTTAACCATGGGTAGTAATTATTCTTGATATCAAGATAGGTGCCCACCACGTTTTTAACCCCTTCAGACGGAAAATCCGGATTGTTATGCTGAAACACGACCAGGACATCACCTCCCGTTCCCACTGCCGCACCTTCGCCAATGCGCTCAGGCCATTGAGGACGGACACCAAACTTCACGTAAGCCACGCGCCACCTACACATCCCGCCGCCGTTAACAGCGAAATCGGCGTCATAGAAATTGCCCTCCCCGCGCCGTTTCAACGCTACACGCTGCTCCCGGATATTGCCGAATACATCCGGCCCCTCATAAACGTTTTCGCAGATCGTCGATAGATAACCCACGGCCATGGGCGGCGGTACTAACCCTTCCGATACTTTAATTTTCATCGTGACTTTATCCCCCTCCGTGTCCGGATGCAGTTCGTAGTCAAGTGCGCAACCACTGAGTGATGCAAACACCGTTATGATTATGAGTAAAGCACTGAAGCCTGACGCTTTCTGATTCGATTGATCGCCCTGAAGATATCTCGCGGCGCTGAGGAATCTCATTATTTCGCCTCCGGCTTCAAGCGGATTTTCTGCATTTTTTTAAAGTCCGGCTCAAGTTCCCTGTTGGATTCTTCCGTCCCGTCGGGGTAGCGAAATGTTGTCGTTACGATTTCGTCAGCGAAGCGTTTCTTAGGGGAAGTCGACGTCACGACAAGATCTGAATGCAGCACTGGCTCAAAAAATATGTTTCTTGCGTCCCGAGCCCTGTAGGTACGATAACTTTCATACTCTTTGGCCAGATTTACACTCTTATCATAGTAACCAAGTTCGTAGGCTTCCCTTACCCATGGGTAGTAATCCTTTACGATTATCAGGTCCGGCCCTTCGATAAACTGATCAACCGTATTAAAGGGCGCGTGCTGCCCGTCGAACTTAACGATAACTGCCCCACCATAATAAGCGGTTACTTTTTTTGCAAAACGATTAGGAATACGGTACACGACTCCAAACTCGATGCTATCTAGTTGCCATTCACATTCACCGCCGCCATCAACGAATACCTCTGCTTCGTAGATATTATTTTCTCCCTGCCTGGTGAACTTCGAATCCTGCAAGTTTGATCCTGGAAACTGCATACGGCTCACAGTGGGTAAGTCGACGAACATTCGGCATCTGGTCGACTCGTACTTGGCGAGCAAAGTTTTCGGCTCAAGCTCTGCAGGCACTTTCATAACAATTTTTACCTTTTCGCTGTCCGGCGGTGGCGTTAGAACGTCGTAGTCCTTTACGCAACCGCTTATGAGAGCGAGCAGCGCAAGGTATAAGAGTGTGGTTTTTGCGTATAGCGTCGCATTGCTCATATAAGACTCCTTAAAAAACAGGTGCAGCACACCGAGCGACTTCATTTTTTTGCTTCAGCTGCCAAGCGCATTTTTTGCATTTTAGTAAAATTGGGTACCGACTGCCCATTGGACTCTACTGTCCCATCTGGGTAGTAAAACTGTATGAAATCTCCAATGATGTGTTTCTTTGGCGACACGGATGTCACAACCACGTCCGAATGCAAAACTGGCTCAAAATATATGCGCCTCGCCTCCCGAGCCTTAAAAGTAAGATAACCGCCACCTTCGCTAGAGAGATTTGCACGCCTTGCATAACCGCCGATAAATTTTTCGCTTAGCCATGGATAGTAATTTTTGACCATTATTAAGTCTGGACCCACCACATTCCTTGTTCTTCCGACACTGAGTTGCGCATCGTTACCATCAAACTCTACAATGACCGTGCCGCCTATGCCCTGCGTTACACTTTCCCCGAAGCGACTAGGAATACGGTAGTTTATGCTAAATACGACATTACTAAGCCGCCACTTGCAGCGACCGCCTCCATCGATAAACAACCTCGCCTCATAGAACTCTGTGGCCCCACGCTTCGTTAATTCCAAACCATAACCGTTATATCCTTCAAGGGACTCAGGCCTCCCGTCACCGTCATGGACAACACTGCGGCATATAGCCGAGCGATACATGACTCGCAGAGGTGTCAGCTCCAGTTCCTCAGGCATCTTTATAACGATTTCGACCTTCTCACCATTCGGCTGTGGATTCATACTGTAGTCTTTGGCGCAGCCGCTGAGGAAGGTGAGCAATACGAAGCACAAACCCGAAGTCTTCAAATATGACTTAGCATGATTCATGGAAGATTTCTCAATACAGGCGGTGGGGCAGCGGGCGACTTCACTCTTTTGTTTCCGCTTTCAGCGCGGATTTTCTGCATTTTTTCAAAGTTAGGCTCTGACCTCCCATCAGACTCTACTGTTCCGTCAGGGTATTTAAACTTTATGAAATCCCCAACGATGTGTTTTATGGGTGCCACAGAAGACACCACAAAATCTGAATGCAGAATGGGTTCGAAATATACGGTCCTAGCCTGACGCGCGTAATAGGTATAATCACCACCACCCCCTCCAGAAAGACCCACACGTTTTATATACCCCCGAATGTAACTCTCCTTAATCCAAGGGTAAAAATCTTTCACGACATTTAACTCTGAACCGGTTACCGCCATTGGCGCCGAAACTCTGAGCTGGGGGCTGTTGTGATCGAAAACCACGATTACTTCTGCGCCCGCACCGGACACTACGCCTTCTCCAAATCTTTCGGGCGTGCGGTAAACAACGCTGAATACCACATTACTTAGGCGCCATTCGCAAGCCCCTCCTCCGTTCACGAATAGCTCTGTATGATACATACCTGTTTCACCACTACGCTCAAACCTCCCCTCATAAGAGTTTTTGCCGTCAAGCATTTGTGGCTGACCATGTGCGTCATGGGTTACACGTTGGCATTTGGCCGATCGATACATCACACGCAGCACCTCAGGCGCTAACTCCTGCGGAGCATTTATCGTAATCGTGACTTTCTCGCCATCCGGCGATGGAGCCATTGTGTAGTCCTTTGAGCATCCGCCAATCACAGTTAGCAACAAAAAGAACAAAGCTGAAGGCCTTACGGATCCCGTTACGGCCTTCATGACACCCTCCAAGCGCCTGTTTACCGTGTGCCCCATCATCTCTTCGCTTCCGCTTTCAGGCGGATTTCCTGCATTTTTTCAAAATCAGCTTCTGATCGCCGATCGGATTTAATCGTCCCATCCGGATAATAAAACTTCGTAAAGTCGCCAAGTAAATTTTTCTTTGGGGCAATGGACTTCACTATGTACTCCCGATGAAGCACCGGCTCAAAATAAATATTTCTGACTTTGGGCGCGTTATATCTTAAGTCGCCTCCGCCTACACCAACGAGACTCGAGTACCTCCGGTAGCCACCAATGAAGTGCTCGCTTATCAAGGGGTAATAATCCTCCACAATATCTAACACTTCGCCACTCACAGTAATTGGGCTGGATACTCGACGTTGAGGATTATTTTTATCGAAGACGATAACTAATGCGCCTCCCCCTCCTGGCATCACATCCTCTCCAAACGGAGTCGTTACGCGATATTGCACGCCGAAGCTCACATTACTTAAACGCCATCTACAAGGGCCACCGCCGTCGACATGCAGCTCCGTTTCGTAAAGATCATCCTTACTTCGCTTCAGCGTTACGTCAAAACCATTATGGCCATCTATGGATTTAGGCCGCCCATAACCGTCACGGGTAATGCGCGGGCATACTGCCGAACGATACATAACATGCATGGTGCTCGGCTCGAGCTCATTTGGCACCTTGATGATTACGGAGACCTTTTCGCCCTGTTGTGGTGGTGACATGCTACGATCCTTTGCACAGCCGCTCACTGAGATAAACAGCGCGACCCACAGCAAAGAAGCTTTAAATTGAACAGTGACTTCACTCACTTGTTCATCCCCGCCCACATACGATGGAATCAAGACGTTTCAGCGCTTCGTCCCCTCCGTCCAACTGCTGCGTCACATTCAATGCCGCATCGAGTTCCTCATGCATAGACAGAAACCAGCGATTACGCTCAAGTTCATCTTTCGGCGAAGTGCTGCCATGTTCTTCCATCTGTTTTCTGAAACGATTAATTTTGCACTGTGCAGCAAGCCGCGGCTTCCGACCAGGTTCAATAGCTGCGAGTAGGCGATTGGTAATATGCATCATATATTCACCCATCATGTGGTTGCCGATGCCTAGCAGCCCTCCCGGCTTGAGGTTTTTTTGTTGTGGGAATCTCTGATCGAGCGTCTTAGGGTCAAGCCCGGCAATGAAGTTGAGCTGTGATTGTTCGCTTTTTTCACTTTTTTTCTTATCGAAACTCTGCACTAGATAGAGATTTGGCCGCTCAGGCAGTCGGGTTTTTACAGTATTGTAGTAAGGCGCGCCCAGACCATCTTTACTACGATATGCAGGGTAAGAAGATCCACGGCTCTGAGTGTGCTGCTCTACACGGTAGAACATGGCAAGTTCGCCGTGATGGCCGTACGGATCGCCGGATTTGATGAGATTGTTCATGAGGGTCTGGCCCATTGACCATCCGAAACCCAACGTTGTGCCTAACGGCCCATACAAGTTGTAGAGTTGATTATCAAGATCGGCCTCAGGCGGAACACTTGGAATGGTGTCCGTATCATTTACGTGACGGAAGTGTCCAACTTCGCTCAATCCCTTTATCGCACTAAGGGTGAAAGCGCGCGGCATGCCATAGGTATATAACAGCGGATTGTTATCTTTCAGGGTTGCCGAATGAATAAGACCTAGCGCGCCGCCAAGACTATGCCCGCAAATAAAAATCTTCCTACCGAGAATTTTTTCGGGAATTTCCTCTTCGAAACGTCGGGCGTATACCGTCTGTACAGCCTTAAACGCGTTTCGAAAACCCAAATGAACTCGCCCTTCGGACGTCAGATCAGTGCAGGGCACGGAGGGGGCACATTCGGCTTTGAAGTCAACCTTTACAGGGCGAAATGTCAGGTCAGTGATAAGGTCAGGAGCATGAATTTTGTCAAAGTCGGTACCTCGCCAAGCGACCAACATCTGGGCGGTGTTCCTGACATAGAAAAGCTGTGTATCACCCTTGGGAATGTCTGCTTTGGCGGTGTCCAACACATCGCAGGGCTCATACCTATCATTGAACGGTACATCAGTGACCAGACAGGCCCAATTTCTCCCACCATCCCATACCCTAGGCGTCCTCGATAAATCAACGCACTGCTGCGCGAAAAATTCCTGAGGCGAACCGTACAAAGTCTCCGCGCGGTTGCTGTACGACAAGATGCTCATCAGCCCCAAGTTGTAGGCATTCGCCAGGCTGTACTCAGGCTGATGATGCAAAACCAACGACCAGGCACGCAGTGGGCAAACTTCCAAGACATGCCGGCAGTTCAGCGCTTCGTATTGCACCGTAAACCCTGAAAACTCAGCGTCCGGAAAATGATAAGCCGGTGGCGTATCCAGCTCTGGCCACGGCGGATTGAACACCGGCAGCTCATCACACAGTTGCCCTATTCGCAGATAGTGATAGGCATGCCCCTGCTCAAGCGCCTGTTTTTCCACCGGCGAAAACCCGGGGCGCTGCTTTCCGTACAGAGGCTTGCTATCACTTGCACCTGGCCGCTCGGGCTCCGGGCGCACCGCCCGCAACCGCCGCTGTTGCAGGACTTCAGCCAACGGCGCCGCTGGCATTAGCAGTGTTAAGTCGAGCGGATAAAGATCCTCAACTCGAATGACACCCTGGGCATCGGTGCTCCCCGAGTACTCAGCAACGCAGCCATCCCGCACTGCCTGATTAGTCGCCCGCCACGGCAGATTGGCCAAGGGCTCGCCGAGTTCGTCCACCAGTTGAAATTCAACCCAATGGGTTTTCTGCGGGCCGATGGCCACAGGCTTGTAGGTGCAAAAAATGTCCGTCTGGTGCTTTCTGTCTTTCATGCCGGGTCCTTCCTGATTGAAGATTTGATGCGGTGATAGATCGTCGCAGCCGATTGCTTGGTGGCAGGCGTAGTGTCGGTAGCCGTTGCGATGCAGATCGCAATACATCCGGGCGACGGGACACCCGAGCGGTGGTCACTGCTCATCGTGCTTGTCATTCGGGAACTCGATCACCACGTTCCCGGGCAACAGCGTGTGGACCGGAATGGTCTTGCCGTCCTTATCGGTCACGCCGGGGAACCGCTCGCCCTCCTGGGTGGTGATCAGGTAACGGGCGAAGGGCGCGTAACCCTTGATCGGGTCGCTGAGGGTGTAACCCGCGGCATAGCCCGGCGGTATCGGCGTCGCCGGGGTGGTCAGCGTGGTGGCACCGCCCTTTAGCACGTACGCGGCCCGGTGATGGATGTTCCCTGGCGCGCCCAGCTCGATGTCGCCATCCTTGATGCGGATGAAGGCGCCGCCGCAGCTGAAGACGATTTCTTCGGGCGCACTGATCTCGACACGGCCGGCCAGGCTTTCAATTTTTATCTGGTCATTCGCCAACGCGTGCATCGCCCCACCGTAGGCGTGCAGCTGTACATCCCCATCCACGGCTTTTAGGTCGAGGCCTTTGGTTACAGCGCACAGGCTGATCGCACCCTCGGCGGTGCCGGTGATGTCATGTCCCGCGCTGATGTTGGTGGAGCGCGACGACGCGATGGCGACGCTGTCACGGCCGGAGGACAGCAAAACAGCCTCGGGACTGACCACGCCGATGCCGGCCGGCGCGTGCAGTAGCAGGCCGGGCTCGGTCAGGTTGGTCAGGGCCGCGGTGAGTTGTTCGTGGCCGCTCGTGTCGGCGGCAACGGCTTGGGCACTCCGGGCGGCTTGAGCCATGGACCGGGCCAACGACAACGCGCTTTCGAGCTGCTCGATTGCTGCGTCCATATCGAGCTGCTGACCGTGGGCTTTGCTCTGTTCATCCGCACTGATGAACAGCCCGCACCCCGCCCGAATCGCGCCCCAGCCGTCCGTGCGCAATTCAAACCCTTCGCCGCGCTTATCCTTCTCGTCGTCGACCAGATGCCCGAGGTTCAGCTGGCTCTTGCCGCTGTGCTCGGTGCTGAGTTTGATGTGCTCCTTGCCCCGATCGTCCTCCATGCGCAGCTTGTTGTTCGACGGTGTGCGCAGGACGTTGCGTTTGTAGTCACTGCGCGTGAGGGTGACGTGATCGGGATGGCGACTGTCATGCAGGGCATGGGCGATGTAGGGCCGATCCGGGTCGCCTTGCTCGAAGGCAATCGCTACTTCCGTCCCGCAGATCAGCGGCAGGTGCAAGCCGTGGGTATCGCCCGCATAGGGTCGAGCCAATCTGAGCCACAGGCTTTCCTGACCCAGCTTCCAGCTGTCGCGATCAAACAGAAAGCTGACCTTGTAGCGCCCTTCGCTGTCGATGTGGCTGTAGGGATCGTTGGCCAGCGAGCTGGTGACACGGGCCGGAACAGTGCCGGCTATCTTAGGTTTGGCCTGCAGAGGCGGCCGGAAACACACGCTCTCCGAATACGGAATTGCCGCAAAGCTCAGCTCGAAACTGCGGTCCCGCGCAGCATGCAACCGCAATCGAGTGATCACCGCCCCGGGCTCAAACGCTCGTGGCGCATCACCGGAAATCGCCAGCACCTGCGCCAATCCCAAAGAGGCACTGCTGCTGAGACCACTCAGCCGAGTCTGGTTATTCAGATACCGCTCATGCCGCAAACGGGCATAGAAAAACCCGCTCTCACCTTCTAGATCTTCATCCTGATCCAGCTTGTCACCCAGCGCTTTGTACGGCTCGGCATAGTGATACGCCTCGCCATAAGTGGTCGAGTCACCCCGCGCCTGATCAACATCGCCATCCAGCCATGCGTTCGCATCCCGATGGTGATAAGCCCGAAAGTGAACGTTCTTTTCCACCACCTCATGACTCACCTGCAGCCCCCAAACTCCATCCTGCCCGCTGCTGCCCAACCCCGACTGCGGCCGGTAAGGCAAGCTAACCCTAGGCCTGACGTAATGCCGCTGGTCATCATGAAACTCGACGACCGCAATACCCAATCGCTCATCATTAGTGAAGCGATACCAGACGCCCACCTCCGCCAGCAGCCGGGAAATGAAAGCGAGATCGCTCTCGCCGTACTGCATCACCTGCTCGCGCTTGGGATACTCCCGCACCAGCGTGAACAGAAAATCCTGCCCCTCAAAGTCATGGCGCGTGCGCAGAATGCTCTCGACAATCTGCGGCACCGACTGATGCTGATAGATCCGGAACTGCCGTCCACGGGCCAGCAACGCCAGGCGCGGTTCCAGTGTCACTTCATAGCGCGCCTCATCAGCGGAACCGGACAGCCGCTTGAAGCCGGTGATGACCCCATGCAACGTGCGCAGCGGTTTAACCGATGGCACCGGCAAACCAGGAATAGCCATCGGCAACGTGTGGGCCGCCGCATGCAGACTGAACTGCGCATCCTGCCCGAGCATCCTCTCGGCGCCGATGTCTCGCTCAACCGAGGTCAATTCCACGCGATAAAGAAACGGCTGGCTCAGCCGCTCCTCGCCCTCAAAGGCAAGCACATCCAGCGCGACAGGCAGGTTATGAACGGTAAGCTTGTGACGGCTATGGTCGAAAAACACCCCGATGGAATCGTTCATCATTCGCCCTCCACCGAAGCCTGGGACTCGACAAACTCAAGGGTGATGCCGTCCTCCTCGCAGTGCCCCAGCACCACGCCCCGCGTCGCCAATCGCGCCGCCTGGCGCTGTAAAAGCTGTTGACTCAGCACCGGCAAAATCTGTTGATTCAGCAGGCTGTCGATGTTCCGCGCGCCGCTGTCGGGCAGCAGGCAGGCCTCCACCAGCGCGGCATGCAGGCGTTCGTCGATCTGGCAGTCCAGCCCGTAATGCCGGCGCAGCCGCTCTGCCACTTTGCCCAGTTTGATTGCGACGATGCGCTTGAGCGCCGCCGCCTGCAGCGGCCGGTAAATCAACGTCTGGAAACGAGCCAGCAGCGCCGGCTGAAAATGCTCGCGCAGGACCGGCCGCAGTTGCTCGTGGACCTCCCCGTCGAGCGCGTCGGGGTTCTCCAGCAGGTAGTCCTGCAACAGGTCGCTGCCCAGGTTGGAAGTCATGACGATGACGGTGTTGCGGAAGTCGATTTCGCGCCCTTCGCCGTCCCGCATGAAGCCTCGATCAAAGACCTGATAAAACAGGTTGAGCACGTCGCGGTGGGCCTTTTCCACTTCGTCCAGCAGCACGACGCTGTAGGGTCGCTGGCGCACCGCTTCGGTGAGCACGCCCCCTTGTCCGTAGCCGACGTAACCGGGCGGCGCACCTTTCAGCTGGCTGACGGTGTGGGCTTCCTGGTACTCGGAGAGGTTCAGGGTGATCAGTGATTTCTCGCCGCCAAACAAGGTGTCGGCCAGCGCCAGAGCGGTTTCGGTTTTGCCGATGCCGCTGCTGCCCACCAGCAGGAACACGCCCAGCGGCGAGTCTTCTTCGGTCAGGCCGGTTTTCGCGGCGCGCAGGCGCTGGGCCATTGCCGTCAACGCGCGGTCCTGACCGATCACCCGCGCGGCCAGCGACTGTTCCAGCGTGAGCAGGCTGGCCTGTTCATCTTTCAGCAGGCTGCTCAGGGGCACGCCGGTCCAGTCGGCAATGACTTGGGCGACGCTGCGATCGTCGACGTCCAGGGACAGCAACGGTGCATCGCCCTGAACCGCCTTGAGCTGGACCTGTAAATCCGCGCAAGTGTCAGGATCGAACACCTCGGCATGACGGGCGGCGAGCAATGTCGGCGCGAGATCGAGTTCGTGGGCGTGCTGGTCCTGCAGTCGCCCGAACTCATCGCTCAGGGATAACAGCTGCGCGTCGATGACCGCCAGACGCTCATCGGCGCTGCGTCCGTTGATGCGCTGATCGCCTTGCAGCGCATGGCGTTCCTGCTCCAGCGCGGACTGCCGGGCCTTGCTCGCGATCAGCGCCTGGGGTTCGCAATCCAGGCTCATGCGTACCCGGGCGCTGGCGGTGTCCAGCAGGTCGACGGCTTTGTCCGGCAACTGGCGCCCGGGCAGATAGCGCCGCGACAGCACCACCGCCGCCTGTATCGCCGCGTCCTCGATGTGCACGCCATGGTGGCTGGCGTAGCGGGCCTTCAACCCGCGCAGCATGATCATCGCCGTGGCGTCATCCGGCTCGTCGACCTTGACCGTCTGGAAGCGCCGCTCCAGCGCCGGGTCACGTTCGAAATACTGCTTGTATTCGCCCCAGGTGGTCGCGGCGATGGTGCGCAGTTCACCACGGGCCAGGGCAGGCTTGAGCAGATTGGCAGCGTCGGCGCCTCCGGCCTGATTGCCCGCGCCGATCAGCGTGTGGGCTTCGTCGATGAACAGCAGCACCGGATGCTCGGCCTGCTGCACGGCCTGGATCACGTCTTTGAGGCGTTGCTCGAATTCCCCCTTCACCCCGGCGCCGGCTTGCAACAGCCCCAGATCCAGCGTGCGCACGCTGACCGGTTTGAGGCTCGCGGGCACGTTGCCTTCGACGATGCGCAGGGCCAGCCCTTCGACCAGCGCGGTTTTACCGACGCCGGGTTCGCCCACCAGAATCGGGTTGTTCTTGCGCCGGCGGCTCAAAATGTCGATGACCTGACGGATCTCGTCGTCACGGCCGAGCACGGGATCGATCTCGCCCTTGCGCGCTTTCTCGGTGATGTCCTGGGTAAACCTCGCCAGCACCGGGTTTTCCGCCGCTGAATCCGCGGAAGACATCGCCACCGCAGCACGATCCGGCGCAAGATCCAGCCCCGGCCCCGGTACCGAACCCGCGCGCTCATCGGAATGCTCGTCAAGAAACGGCAGCAAGTGACGCAACTGCACCTCGCTCAGGCTGAGCAGAGGCCAGGCTTCCGAACACGCCAGCAGGTCGGGGGTCTCGATCAGCGCCGCCAGGACATGGGCCGAGCGCAGTTGCTCGTTGTCCTCGTCCATCGAAGCGCGCACCCAGGCGTTTTTGATCAGCACCTGCAATTTGTCACACAGCTGCGGTTTGGCCTGGACGCTGCGCGGCAGGCGGTCGAGGTGGTCGAGCAAGCCGGTCCACAGCGCTTCGATGTCCCACTCGTAACGCCGGCCGATCAGGACCAGATCACCGTCGCCCTGCCCCAGCAGTTTCAGCAGCCAGTGCTCAATGGTGATGTGACCGTGGCCGCGGCTCTGGCACAGCGTTGCCGCCGCGCTGAGGGCCTGGGCGCAGAAAGGGTTGAGGCGGCGAAGCAAACGGGAGGAGCTCTGTGCCATGGGTCATCGTCCTTGAACGGAAGGAGTAAGGAGCGGCGTCGACCGTTGGCCGGTCGACGCCTCGCTGTGTTGTCTGGGGAAACGTGCCGTGCCGATGTGCTTGGCGCAGCGCCCGATTACGGACGCTCAACCCAACACACCGCAGCCGGCAGACAGGCGTGCAACAGCTGCCTGTCTGCCGGCCTTGCAGCGTCAGGCGGTCTGGCGTTCGTTCCACGAGTCGGAGTGGATGATGTTGCCGTCCTTGTAGGTCCAGGTGACCTTCTCGTAGCGCAGCTCGACCATCTCCAGGTGGTTGTGTTTCTCCTTGGCCGGGTCCTTGACGTCGTGCATTTTCGGCGCGACGCGGACGACCTTGACGTTCTCCAGCAGGGTGTTGAAGTACTCGACTTCCTGGCCCGCGTCGTCGATGCGGTACCACTTGAACTCGGCGCTTTTCAGGGTCTGCCCGGTGCCGACGGCCTTGTACAGATACGGGCTGCTGGCATCGATTTCCTTGGTGAACAGGAACGGCGTGTGCACCCGGGCGCCGGTCAATTTGCCGGTGTTGTTGTCGGTGGGGATGTAGACGCTGTGGTCCTGGGCGACCACTTCGACGCTGCCTTCCCGGGACTGCACGTTGACCGAGCCTTTGATGTCAGCGCCGCCGTCATCTTTGAGCCAGAGGTAAACGGGAATTGCCATGTGAAACTCCTTGCTTGGGTTATCGAGTGCCGCGAAATGCGACGGGGGTAGCCGGCCCGGCCCCGGCAGAAAACGACCCGCAGGCCCCCTCTTCCGGCACCAGACGGATGTCGACGCGGCGGTTGGCCCTGCGCCCTTGTTCGGTGTCATTGCTGGCGATCGGTTGACTGGCGCCGTAGCCCTGCACGGCGAAGCAGCTGGCGGGAATGCCGCCCATGCGTTGCATCCAGTCGCGCACCGAGGCGGCGCGATCGCGGGACAGGCGCAGGTTCTGTTCTGCACTGCCTGTGGCGTCGGTATGGCCGGTGACGACGATCAACCAGCCGGGCCGGGCCTTGATGCCGACCAATGCGTTGATCAGCACCTGGGTCGAGTCCGCCTTGAGTTCGGCGCTGCCGATGTTGAACAGCGACAGCGTGTTCAACCGCACCGGCCCAGGCGCTTGCGCCGTCTCGGTGGGCGGCCGGTAACGGCCGATGGCTTGCCAGACCCTGGCGCGCAGCTGTTCGGCTCGGTAAAGGCCGAGACCCAGTGACCGCGGCTCGCCGTAGCGGTAGTAGTCATCCAGCCGGCGGGCGTCGTCGTGCAGAACGGTCAACGCCGCTTCGCGCCGGGCCACGGCCTGCTGATCCTCGCGGGCGGTTTCGTTGATCGATGCGTAGCGGCGCAGGTCGTCACCCACCTGGCGGATCAACAAAGTGTTCTGCCGGGCCGAGCTCGACAGGGCGACGACGCCAGCGAAAACCGTCAGCCAGATGCCGATGACCGTGGCGCGCCTCGCTGCGGTGTTGCCGGTGTGTCGGGGCAGCAGCTCCAGCAAAGGGTCCGGCGCGGGCAAAACACCGCCCGTGTCGATGGTCAACGGGGTCGGCACCAGCGCAGTTTTTGCCTGTATCCAGTGCTGCCAGACGCTGCCGGGCATGGGGTCAGGCAGACGCGCCACTTGGCAGATTGCGTAGGCCACTGGCGACGGCGCGCGATGCCGGTCTTTGCGTGCGAAATGCGGCGCGACGTCCTGAACAAGCCATGCGGCGTGGGTGTTCATCTGCACGGCAAGTTCTGTGCGTTCGGTGAGGACGTTGGCGTCTTGTCTCTGCCAGTCCTCGACGCTGACGCAGGTGCCGTTGTTTCGTACCCGCGCGGAGGGGCCGCCATTTTCCCAACTGAACCAAACGTCTTCGTTGCCCGAACTTCCCTCTTCCCGGCTGAAGCCCGTCCCACGAACATCGTGCGGCCCTGGTGAGGTGTGTTGATAGCTCACTACCCACAACGGCAACGTCTGCGCACGCTTGCGGATGACCGAAAGCTGATGAGTCAGCGCACGAAGCTGGCCGGCCAGCACCGCGCTGTCAGCGTGTTGGGCCGGATTGATGACGAACATGACGCTGAGCTGCCCACGCCATTGCGGACGGACCGCCAGCAGCGCAGTGGTCACTTCGGGCAATCGCTCAATGCTCGGCACCCAGACGTAACACCCGCTAGCCGTGTTCCGTGCAACGGTTTGCTCGGCAGCATCGGCATCGGCATCAACAGCAAAAAGCGCCGACGCCCCCTCACCGCATACCAGCACCACAGGCAGCCGGTATTCACTGTCCGGCAAGGTCCGAAACGCTTCCAGGCGCAGCGAATCACCGAGACGGGAAGAACGTCGACCCGCCAACAGCCAGCCCCCGGTCACCAGAATCAGGGCGCAAACGACGGCGAGCGCTTGATCGACCAGGCTCAGCGGCAACACGCTGATCACCATCAGCGCCAGGCATCCGGACCACAGGGCAAGTGCACGCATCAACTTGAGTGTCATGGGCGCGTCACATCCGCTCGGTCACAAGGGAGGCGACCAGCGCCGCCAGATGCGAATCCAGCAACCACCAGATGCCGGCCAGCAGCAAACCAGCCGCCAGCAGGTGTAACAGCGGCGCGCGCAGCCATGCTGGCAACGGCTTGCGACCCCGTGCGTCGATCCACGTGGGCAACGCCTGATCCAGGGTCAACGGCGCCACTCGGGCGGTCAACTCGGCCATCAACTGCTGCCGTTTGGGATGGTTCGGTTCCTTGTAGCGACCAAGAAATCCCAGCATCAGAACGCGGTGATACACCCTCAGCACGCTCGGGTCCGGAGACGGCTCGTGCAGCACCTCACGCATCTCTTCGTAGAGAAACTGCCCCGCCTGATGACGTCCGAAGTAATGCGCCTGGAGCGGTTCGTGGGTCCACTTGGCGCGTGCAGCGGCATCGGCGTGGATCAGCACGGTTTCATCCATGAGCGCACATTGGGCGTGGCTGATGAGGTCGACATTGCGCTGGCTGACGCCGGCCTGGGTCAGCGCATCGCGAACCTCGACAACCTGCCGGGTGCACACCGCCCAGAGCGCATCGCTGTCCGGAGCGGATGCGCCATGACGCAACTCGACCACCAACAGGTAGCTGTCCTGCAGCAGTTGATCGACATCGACGGACCGCGCAGCCGCTTGGCTTTTCATTGGCCGGCTCATGAGCGCAGCACCGCAAACAGCTCAAGCTTGACGTCCGGCAGCGTTGCCGGGACGTAGAACGCGCACACCCCTTCAGCCAGCACGGCCTGACCGCTCGGATGGGCAAAGTCGAGGACGAAATACTGGTTTTCGAGACGCAGCGGAATCGCCGCCGGCACGTGACTGAGCGGCTGCAGCGGAACGCCGTCCAGGGCTGCGTTGATCAACTGATCAACGTCGTCCGGAGTGCCGACCTTGCACAGCCGCGGGAACTGCGCCTGCAATTGCGCCGGGGCCTCGCGGCAGCGCACCGACAGGTAAAAGTCAGCGGCGTCGGCCTCACGCAGACGCGGATCGTTGAACGTCACTTGCCAGCGACCGGGGAGTACCCGCTCCAGCTCCAGAGCGATCACCCGCGACGGCAGACTGGCTTCCAGCAGCGTCGAAATCATCTGCATCAAGGGCGGAAAGACCGTTTCCAGCGCTTCGTGACGGTAGACCGGAATAGCGTCAACGTCGTGTTCAAGGGAGAACGTCAGCAGCGCCCCCGCCAGCTTCACCAGTTCCAGATAGACCTGCTCGGGATGGCGCGCCGGGCTGGCCTTGAAATCGGCGAGCACGGGTTGGTAGGTATTGAGCGCATTAAGCAGCCAGAACAGCGAAACATCCGCCACCGCGAAGTCGGCCATGCGCTGATTGCTTTCACGGCGCATGCCCATCAAGCGTTGACGTTTGGACGCCAGTTGGGTGAGGAGATTGTCCATTTGGACCTGCAAACCCGCATGCCCGGCAAAGCTCAACAGCGGCGGAACGAACGCCTCGTCCAGGCACACCCGGCCTTGGCCGTCACGCACCAGCCGGGCCACGGAACAGGTCAGGTAATCGGCGTTGTCATCGCTGGCCAGACGCAGGCTGAGCATGTGCTCGAGCACACCGATCGACTGTTGATCGTCGCCGTAGAGATCCTGCACCTGCCGCCAATCCTGGCGGTAACGCACCGGCCGGTCAGCGCGAGCGTCTTCAAACAGGCAATTGCCACCGTTGGCCTGCTCCAGCGGCAGGCACAACAGCACCGTCGCGCCCTGCTCCGGATCGATCTGAATCTGTTCGAGGGACAGCGCGGCGGGCAGCCGATCAACGCTGTCGGTGTCGATCAGGGTGCCGTCCGGCAGCCGCACGCGCAGCGCGGACGCCTTGAGTTTGCCCAGCCGTAGCGCCTCACCATCGAAGGTCGCTGTCTGCACGCCCCAGGGATGGACACGTGACAGATGGGCGATGCATTCGTTGGTCCAGGCTTCCCAGCGCCCTTGCTGCTGGAATTGCTGCTGGGACAGCAGCGCCCCGGCAGCCCAGAGAGGTCGGTCGATTTTCATGTTGTGCTCACCTATGGCCGACGTCAGGTTTTGGCTTTGGGCATCTGGGAAACCAGCGAGAGATTCACGTCCATGCCTTCCACCTGGAAATGCGGCACGGCGTACAACTTCACCCGGAAGAAGCCGGGGTTATCGTCGATGTCCTCCACCGTTACCCGGGCGTCGCGCAGCGGATGCGAGGCCTGCAAGTCATCACCCGGATCGGTCATTTCGGTGACCAGCCCGCTAATCCACTTATTCAATTCCAGTTCCAGCAGACGCCGGTCTTTGGTGGTGCCGATGTTTTCCCGCTGAATCAATTTCAAATAATGGGCAATGCGCGACAGCAGAAAGATATAAGGCAGGCGCGAGTTGATGCGGCTGTTGGCCGTGGCATCGGCGGTGTCATACAACGCAGGCTTTTGTGTTGAGTTGGCGGAGAAGAAACAGGCGTAATCGCGATTCTTGTAATAGGAAAGCGGAATAAATCCCAGGTTGGCGAATTCGAATTCACGGGTTTCAGGAATCATCACTTCCGACGGGATCTTCACCTGACTGCCGGTGCCGAGGTCATATAAATGAATCGGCAGATCCGTTACCGCACCACCGGATTGTGGCCCGCGAATCTGAACGCACCAGCCGTTGTTGACGAAACTCTTCACCATGTTTGCAGCGAAGGCAAAAGATGCATTGGTCCACAGATATTTGCTGTGATCGGTGCCTTTGACACTTTCCACATAATTGAAACTGCGCACCGGAATGGTGTCCGGCCCATAGGGCAGCCGTCCCAGCACACGCGGCATGGTCAAACCGATATAACGGGAATCGTCGGTGTCGCGGAATGACTTCCATTTGATGTATTCCGCGCGATCAAAGTAATTGCCGATGTCTTTGATGGCGGCGACTTCTTCCATGGTGTCCTTGCCGAAGAAGGCCGGCCCCACCGAACCAATGAACGGCATGTGCGCTGCCGCCGCGACCTTCGATATATTGCGAAGCAATGCGATATCTTGCGGGCTGCGATCAAATTCGTAACTGGAAATAGCTGCGGCAATGGGTTCGCCGCCGGGCGTGTCGTATTCCTGGGTATAAGTGTGCATGTACAGACCGCTCTGGGCGATCTCCGGGGCGTCTTCAAAATCCTGGACCAGATGGTCCTTGCTGATGTCCAGCAACTCGATGCGCACGTTCTGCCGGAAGTCGGTCTGATCGATCAGCGATTTAACGCCGCGCCACGTCGACTCGACCCTCTGGAACTCGGGATGATGCATGACGGCGTCGAGCCGGCGGCTGATCTGCGCGTCGAGGCAGGCGATGTGTTCGTCGAGCAGGGTCTTGTCGAGGCGCTGGACCTTGCGCGACGAGGCCTTGAGCAGGTTGAGGAACACGCTGACCGCGGCGGTCACGCGCTCATCGGCGGATATCTCCGACAGGGCTTCGTTGTTCTGAAACGCTTCGATATCCCCCAGTGCGGAAACCGGGTTGAGGTTTATTTTTGAAAACAGCGCGCTATAGACGCCGGTGCTTTCTTCAGACAAAACGGTGCCACCGCCTGAGACTGCGGAAGAGTGTTTCGAGGACATGTTTGATACCTGCTATCAGAGACCCGGGTAATTAACGCTCAGTGGGTGCAGCGAGCACTGCCAGTTCGGCGCGTAACTCATCACTGAGCGTTTCGTCTTTGACGATGCGTTCAAGTTCGTGACGAAACGTTGCGTTGTCGAGCAGGTTTGATTTGAGGTCACGCAACAGATTGCGGGTCGCCAGCAGCGCGCGCAATGACGGTATTTGTCTGGCCACCTGTTCCGGTTCAAAGTCTTTCATTCTTTCGAAATTCAAATCTACTGAAGCATCGGAACCGTCGTCGGCAAAGGTGTTTTCAACGGTGAGTTTCAATGCAGGGGAAAACTCCGCCAGCACGCTGTCGACATTATTTTTATTGATATTGATCTTGGTTCGCTCGGACAAGGGCCGGTCTTCCCGACCGTTGCTGTAATCCCCGAGCACCATCAATTTAAGCGGCAATTCGACTTTTTTCTGCGCACCGCCGGTGTGCAAATCGAGTTTTATATTGACCCGGGCTTTGGGCACTTCATTTTGAAAGCTGTTTGAAGCCATAACTCCTCCGTCGAAAATGCCACACGTCACAAAGGGGAATATCTGGATCGCGGAGCCTTTTTATCAGCCGAGCGCTCGTACCCCAAGCGGTCAAGTTTTAACAAGTGTGAGCAAAGAATGGGCTGATGAAGTTTTCATCGAATTCGGGAAGCGGCAAGGCTAATTCCCTACGAATAAAAACTCTACCCACCAAAGAGAGGAAGAGAGCTGTCCTACGGAAGTCTAGAATCCTTCCTACAAAAAAAGCCCAGACAGTGGATCGGCTACAGCATTAAAAATGCCTGCCCAATACAGTGGCGGCGGGTTTTAAAGTACAGATATAAAAAAACCGCAAGCGGTTGAACAGCATCAGCTGTGCAACGCGCCTGCGGCTAATTCGAGCGAATGAATCAGAAGATGTAGTCGGTGGTCAGGAACGTCGATTCACGGTTATGAATGATGTCGCTGATCAGCGCCTTGTTGCTCTCCTGAAATTTGGTCGCCACCAAGGTGCGGATCGAGAACACCCGCAGTGCATCGTGTACCGACAGCGTACCCTCGGCCGAATTCTTGCGACCGTTGAACGGGAAGCTGTCAGGGCCGCGCTGGCACTGGGCGTTGATATTGATACGCCCCACCTGATTGGCGAACGCATCGACCAGACGCCCGACCTGCTTGGAGTCGTTGCCGAAGATGCTCAACTGCTGGCCGAAATCGGAATCCAGCACGTACTCGATCACCGTTTCCAGATCGCGGTACGCCACCACTGGCACCACGGGGCCGAACTGTTCTTCGTGGTAGACGCGCATGTCCGGCGTCACCGGGTACAGCACAGCCGGGTAGAAGAACTGCCCGTGGGTCGTGCCGCCGCCCTCATTGACCACTTTGGCGCCCTTGCTCACGGCGTCGTCCACCAGCCCTTGCAGGTAGTCGGTCTTGCCCGGCTCCGGCAATGGTGTCAGTGAGACGCCCTGCTCCCACGGCATGCCCGGCTTGAGCTGGGCGAGTTTTTCTTCGAACTTTTCGAGGAAACTGCCGACCACGTTTTCGTGCACGAACAGGATCTTCAAGGCGGTGCAACGCTGACCGTTGAACGACAGCGAGCCGGTAATGGCTTCCGTCACCGCGTTGTCCAGGTTCACATCCGGCAGCACGATCCCCGGGTTCTTCGCGTCCAGACCCAGCGCGGCGCGCAGACGGTGCGGCTTGGGGTGGAGCTTTTTCAGGGCGCTGGCCGCCTTGTTGGTACCGATGAAGGCAAACACGTCGATCTTGCCGCTGGCCATCAGCGCGCTGACCGTCTCGCGCCCGCTCCCGTAGATCACGTTGATGACCCCGGCCGGGAAGCTGTCGCGGAACGCTTCGAGCAACGGACGAATCAGCAGCACGCCGAACTTGGCCGGCTTGAACACCACGGTATTGCCCATGATCAGGGCCGGAATCAGCGTGGTGAAGGTCTCGTTCAACGGATAGTTGTAAGGGCCCATGCACAGCGTCACGCCCAAGGGCACGCGGCGAATCTGGCCGAGGGTGTCCTGTTCCAGCTCGAAGCGACTGGAGCGACGGTCCAGTTCCTTGAGGGCGTTGATGGTGTCGACGATGTAATCGCAGGTGCGGTCGAACTCTTTCTGCGAGTCCTTGAGGTTCTTGCCGATTTCCCACATCAGCAGCGTGACCACGGCGTCGCGCTGCTCGCGCATCAGCTTGAGAAATGTCTCGACGTGATGAATGCGGTCGGCGACGCGCATGGTCGGCCAGGCGCCCTGGCCACGGTCGTAGGCTTTGACGGCGGCGTCCAGCGCGGTCATTGCGGTGTCCGCGTCCATCAGCGGCGTGCTGCCCAGCACCACGGACTCAAGGCCCGCGTCGGTCTTCAGCGAGACCGGGCTTAACACGGGCGCCAACGGACCTTGCCATTGGTGCAGTTCGCCGTTGACCAGGTAATCGCGCTGCTCGATGGCCGGGCCTGCGCGAAACGGCTCAGGGATCTCGTCGGCGCGCGGGTACAGGTTGTCCAGGCGGTTTTGCAGGGTCATCTCATTTACCTCTTCCAGTCGGTATCGTGCCAAACAGGCTGGACACACTACGCCACAGCCGCCGCCGAATGAGAAGCGTCGAGATAAATGTCACGTCCGGGTGACACGAAAACCGTCTGCCGACCCCGTGCCAGAGGCTCCGTCTAGCCCACCGCAGTCTGGTTGCGACCGGATGCCTTGGCCCGGAACAGCGCCTTGTCTGCGAGAGCCAGTAGCCCATGCAAGTCCTGATCGAGGTGGTTCAGCTCTGCAATGCCCAGGCTCGCGGTCACACCTTCGTCGTGCAGGCAGGTCATGTCGGCGATGGCCGAGCGCAGTCTCTCGGCAATGACTCGCGCCACGTCTATCGGAGTGTTAGCCAGCAGCAGCGCGAATTCCTCTCCGCCCAGGCGGCCGCTGACGTCTGCGTCGCGCACGGAGTGACGGATGACCCTGCCGATCTGCCGCAAGACGTCGTCACCCGCCTGATGGCCGTGGCCGTCGTTTATGCGTTTGAAATGGTCGATGTCCAGCATCAGGGCGCAGAGCGGCAGATGGGCCTGCTTACAGGTCTCGTACACGCCTTCGGCGCGATGGAAGAAAGCACGGCGGTTTTGCAGTCCAGTCAGCTCGTCGGTCTGCGCGGCATGGGCAGCGATGCGATGGGCATGTTCCATTTCGCGGCTCAGGCGAAAGGCCCGCTCCATGGCCCGGCCCAATTTGCGCGTCGCGCTCGCCACAAAACCGGCGAAGATCAGCGATGCAACTGCCATCCCCTGTTGCGCGGTCTGGGGTTGAAACAGCAGCCACATCGAACACGGCAGCAGCACCAACGCAATCGACACCAGGGTCATCGAGCGGTACGCCGAATAGCAGGACACCGCACTCACCGACATGCCCACGGTGAACAACAGCACCAACGTCTGGATCAGCATATCCCCGGCCTGCATCAGCGCCAGCGCGCCGCTGCCCCAGATGCCGGCGGACAATACCAGCGTGACCCAGTAAGTGGTTTCCCAGCGTTCGGGGGTCCGTATGGATTCCGGCACCCGGAAGTAGGTGACCAACATGATCAGGCGCAAGGTGGTCGAGGCGCCCAGCAGCCCAAGCCACCAGATAATCATTGATTGTTCCAGGCGCTCCCAGCAGATCCACGAGAGCATCACAGCCGCCAGCGCGCTGCCGAACACAGAGAAAAAACTCTGACGGAAGAGCAACTGCAAACGATCATTGCGCACCTGGGCCCGTATCAGGTCCTCGCGCGCCGGTTGAGAATCATGGAGGTACATCGAATTCGCCCGAGCCTGGCACTGGAAAAGGGCCGATTGTGGCATCGTGCTATGACGCTTAACAACTCGCGCGCCAATTAACTCACACCTAACGAAAATCCGCGTTGCAGATCGCTGCCAGGTATCGCCTGAACCCCTCTGGCTCGGGCGTTCCGGGAGAAGGTCATTGTGGCTCACCCAGTAGCTCGATCAGCCTCAGCGCATTCCCGGTAGCGGCGCCGCTGGCAGTGTTGTCAAAAATACACCACGTCGGCTCGCCGCTTCGCGCTCCACTCTCCAGCTCGGCGGCCAGACGGATCAGATAATCCTCTTCGTAGGCGCTGTGATAAATGCGCGGCGCGCCGTGCAGCCGCCAGTAACGCAATCCCGCCCAGCCTGACGGTTGGCCGTCGTTACTGAGCCTGGACGGATCGACACGTGCCTGGGCGATGCGGTAGTGGGTCAGCATTGGCTCGCCGTGCACCCAGCTTTCATGGCGCGGCTCAATAACCACCTGCCCCGCAAAGCACTCGCGCAGCCGGGTGAAAAACACCTCCGCTACCTGTGTCTCGAACGCCAGCGACGGTGGCAGTTGCAGCAACAGACAGCCCAGCCGATCGCCCAGTTCCAGGCACTGACCGAGGAATTCGTCCAGCGCCTGGTCGCTGTCTTGCAAGCGTTTTTCGTGGGAAATAAGCTTGGGGAGTTTCACCGAAAAGCGGAAATTCGCCGGTACCGAGTCGGCCCAGCGCGCGTAGGTTTGCGGACGATGGGGCCGGTAGAACGAGCTGTTGATCTCCGCCGAGTTGAATTGCCGTGCGTAGCGCTGCAAGTGGGTGCCGTCCCCCGGAAACGCCGGCGCATACTCGCGGCCCAGACTCCAGCCGGCACAGCCCACGAAGATTTTGCCAGCGCCTTTAAACACACCCTCTTGCAAAACAGCCGCAGTCGATACTGCATCGTTCAAAACAGTACCTCTCCGGCTTCGGCCATGAAGATTTCTGCGGTCTTGGGCCCGATGCCGTTGAAATCCCGCAAGCGCTTTTCGAACTCGCGACGGTCGGCGCTGGCGGCGGACATCGCGCTGACCGTGCCGCCGTATTCATCCATCAGCTTGTTCGCCAGGGCCAGCAGGCGCACCGCGGTAGATTCGTCATACCGCGCGTAACCGCCCTCGCCCAGCATCCTCACCAGTTCCCGGCTGGAGCAGGCGGCCAGCTTGCCCGGCGTGTCGCGGCCGTGCCGGTCGACGATGACCTGATAGGTCTGAACTGCTGCCTGCGCCCGAATCCGCTTGCCCATCAGGAAACTGGCCAGCAACCATTTGAACAAAGCGCCTTCACCGCCCTGCACAAGGTCAATGCCCAGTTCCTGCGCTGTGATGTTCTTGCCCATGAACGCTCCTTGATCTCCAATGATCGAGTGACTTCCAGGGCGGCGGATGAGTTCGATGTTTTGCGCGGCATCGGGATCGACAACCGTCTAGGCGTTCGAAATCCGGTTGATCCCGATGACCTCGCCGCTCCAGATCATCTCGTAATGGGCGCTTTGCACGATGGACGCGACGTGGCGCGGGGTCAGCAGTGCCCAGCACACATTGCCCGGCGAGCGCACCGAGTGATAACGCAACCCGGCCATCCCGGCCTGCTTCGCGGTCTTGCCCAGCACATGGGATTGCGCGTAGTCGTCAGGCGCATACACGGGGTCGGAGAGCGGAATGGCGGTGGCGTCAACGCTGCCCTCTTCGCTGAAGCTGCAACTCAGGCAGCGGAACACGAAGCGCTCGTACTTCAGCGCCGCCACCCGCGACCAGTACAGCTGCTGATGGTGGCGCACTTCGGCGATGGCCGTGTCGACCGTGTCGGCCAGGTACAGCACGCCGAACCCGCCGCTGCTGAAGCGCGAGCCCGCAGGATTGACATGGGTGAACGGCGCGACGGCGTAGGAACAACCGGGGATGCCGAACGGGATTTCGGCCAGGGGAATCAGCTCGATGCGGCCGACTTCGTTCTGCAGGCGCGGATTGGTCAGCGCCTGAATGCGGTATAGCGTCTCGAACTCGGCGGCATCAGCGACGTCGCTGAACAGTTCGATCGGGGGGAACTTGGAATTGACCAGTCGATAACCCTGCTGCGTTTCGCCGGCGAGCGCGGGAAGCGCGTCCGGCGTCACCATTGGGCGCCCCGGAGCGTGTCGATGCGGCGGAAGGTTTCGTACAGCGAGATCATGTCGCCCTGGGCCATGACGTCCAGTGGTTTTCTGCCGTTGAAGAAATCGTTGTGGTTTTCCATCGACGGGAAACCGTAGGCATTGTCGGGGTTATCGAACAGGGTCCGCAGGGCGGCGTGGATGTTCAGCACGAAGCTGACCCGTTGCATCTGGTCCTGATCCAGCGCTACCGACCACTGTGCATCGTCCTGGCGGGCGCGAGTGTAGGTGCTCCGGGAAATACGCAAAATCTGACAGGCCTGATCACTGGTGGCCTTCCACTTGTCCAGCACCCGCAATGCCGCGCGCAAACCCACCACGCACTCGGACTTCGAAAGTTGCCGCACTGGAGTGGCGATGCTCATGGAATGACCTCTTGATCACGGCAGAAGTTTTCTGTAGACGCAACCTTAATTCATTTGCATCCATAGACGCAATGTCAAGTTTCAGCAGCATTGATTTGCAGCGCGGTATCCGACGCTCTCCCGGCCAAAGCCGGTCCTGCGGTCGAGCTCTTGGCAGGACAGGCTTTAGCCGGGAAGAAGGCGCGGGCGTTCTAAACCTGCGACATGATGCCTGGAGGTTCCCGGCCAAGACCTGCCCCGACAAACGCCCAGATCAGCCAATGCCCTGCGCTATTTTGCCTGAGCGGCCGCGCGGCTTTTCACGGGGCAGATGACACGGTGCAGATTCAGCGCTGTGTTGATGATGCCAATGTGGCTGAAAGCCTGGGGGAAATTGCCGAGCATGCGGTTTTGCTGGGGGTCGTATTGCTCGGCGAGGAGGCCGACGTCGTTGCACAAACCGCACAAGCGTTCGAAAAGAACTTGGGCTTCGTCGTCGCGGCCTTGCAGCACGTAGACGTCGGCGAGCCAAAACGAACACACCAGAAACGTCCCTTCGCTGCCCGAGACGCCGTCGGTGCTGCGTTCGCTGTCGTAGCGCAGCAGCAGGCCGTCTTTCATCAGCGACTGTTCAATCCGCGTGACGGTGCCGGTGACGCGCGGGTCGTCGACGGGGAGGAAGCCGGTGAGCGCAATCTGCAGCAGGCTGGCGTCCAGCTCGGTGCCGCCATAGGTCTGCACGAAGCTCCCCAGCGCTGCGTTGTAGCCGTTGGCGCAGACGTCGGCGTGAATCTGGTCGGCAACCTCCCGATAGTGCCGTCCCCTTTCGCGGTCTTCCGGGTCATCGCTCTTGGCCAATACCCCCGCGTTTCGGTCAAACGACACCCACGCCATGACTTTGGAATGGGTGAAGTGCCGTGGCGCCGAGCGAATTTCCCAGATGCCGGCGTCCGGCTGATGCCAGACCTTTTCAAGAAACGGCATGATCACTTTCTGGATTTCAGTACCGCGCGGCAGCGCCGGCAAGCCGTTCTTGAGCGCCTGGGTCATGGCGTCGGCGACTTCGCCGTACACGTCCAGTTGCACTTGGCTGGCCGCGCCATTGCCCACCCGCACCGGACGCGATTGCTCGTAACCGGCCAGCCATGGCAATTCATACTCCAGCAAACGCCGCTCACCTGCCAGGCCGTACATTATCTGCACCTGGTCAGGGTTGCCGGCAATGGAGCGCAGCAGCCAGTTGCGCCATGCGGTGGCTTCTTCGAAGTAGCCCAGGTTCATGAACGCCAGCAGGGTCATGGTTGCATCGCGCAGCCAGCAGAAGCGGTAATCCCAGTTGCGCTCGCCGCCCAACTGCTCGGGCAGCGAGGTGGTCACCGCCGCGACGATGCCGCCGGTGGGCGCATAGGTCATCGCCTTGAGGGTGATCAGCGAACGCTTGACCTGATCCGTCCACTGCCCGACATCCGGACAGCGCCCGGAAAAATCTCGCCAGAACGTTTCGGTCTGCTGCAGGGCCAGTTCCACGTCGAAACCCGCACGCACCGGCTCGTGGGAGGCCTGCCAGGACAGCGCGAAACCCAAACGCTGGCCTGCTTCAACGCTGAACAGGCTTTCGGTGTGATGGTCCATCGGGTGCAGCTCAGCAGGTGTGCGCAGCACCAGCATGTCCGGGCCGGCAACCGCGGTCATGGTGTGGGGATCGCGCTTCTCGACCCACGGCACAGTGCTGCCGTAGTCAAAGCGGATCGCCAGGTCCATCGAAAAATCCACGCGCCCTTCCACGCCGACGACGATGCGCACCACGCTGCTATCGATCTCCATGGGCATGAAATCGATAAGCAGCGCCTGGCCGGTGTCGGTGGTGAAGAGGGTTTCGAGAATCAGCGTGCCGTCACGATAACGGCGCCGCGACTGAGCGGTGCCGTCCACCGGTGCCAGCTTCCAGCGCCCGTTGTTGCTGTCGCCGAGTAGCGCGGCGAAACAGGCTGGCGCATCAAAACGCGGGAAACACAGCCAGTCCAGCGACCCGTCGCGGGCCACCAGCGCTGCAGTCCGGCAGTTGCCGAGCAGCGCGTAATCTTCGATCAATACAGCCATCGGGCGTTTATCCCTCTTGGTGAGCACTTTATTCTTGTTGTGCGCCGGGCCCTTGAGTAGCTGCACCCATGAGTAGCAGCGCAATCGCCGCCTCGAATCAACGAGGCAGGATGTAGCGCTCGATGGCCCTGGCCAGCCCGTCATCGGCATTGCTGTCGGTGACGTAGTTGGCCTGTGTCTTGACGCCCACTTCGGCCTGCCCCATCGCAATCGACAGCCCGGCACGAAGGAACATCGCCACATCGTTGCCGGCATCGCCGATCGCGGCGGTATGGGCCAACGGCACGCCCAACGCATCGGCCAGCGTTTCAAGGGCAGTGCCCTTGTTGGCGTCCAGCGCGGTGACGTCGAGGTAGTAGGACTGGGAGCGCGCTGCCAGCGCCGACCCGGCGATCAGCGGGTTGAGCGCCAACTCGAGGCGCTTGAGCAGCTCGAAATCCTTGCTCGCCGCGACAATCTTGTCGATGCGGTCCAGGTAATCGTCGAAGCTGGCGACGTGCACGAAGTCGTAGCCAAGGGTGTTGCGCTCGTGGTCGACGTAATCGCCTTCGGGATTGAGCAGCAGCCACTGGTCATCGGCGAACACCCAGACCGCCACCGCCTCGCTCGCGAACAGCTCAAGGCTGGTGCGCGCCGCTGCGGCATCAATCCGGTGGGCCTGCAGCAGACTGCCATCGGGATTGATGATGTTGGCGCCGTTGAACGCCACGGTCGGCAGCGTGATGCCCAAGGCATCGATCTGCTGACGCATGGCGCGCGGCGGACGGCTGCTGGCGACCGAGAAATGAATCCCGGCCTCCTGCAATTTACGCACGGCATCGATGTTGGCCTGACTCAGGCTGTGATCGGGGTGCAGCAGCGTGCCATCAATGTCGGACAACATGAACTGGATGAGGGGTTGCGTGGCATCACTCATCCCAGACGCTGCCATGTTCGGCCATCACGGGCCAGCAACTCATCGGCCGCCGACGGCCCGTCTTCGCCCGCGTGGTACAGCTCGACTTGCGGATCCTTGGCCCAGGCATCAATGAACGGCTGCACAGCACGCCAGCCGTTTTCGATGTTGTCGGCACGCTGGAACAGCGTCTGGTCCCCGGTCAGGCAGTCGTAGATCAGGGTCTCGTACCCGGTCGACGGCTGCATCTCGAAGAAGTCCTTGTAAGCAAAACCCAGCTCGATGGTCTGCATGTCAAGGGTCGGGCCGGGCTTCTTAGCCTGCAGATCAAACCACATGCCTTCGTCAGGCTGGATCTGGATCTTCAGAAAGTTTGGCGCGGGACGGCCGACATCGGTGTCACGAAAGTGCGCGTAAGGCGCGGGTTTGAAGCATATGGATATTTCGGTGTCGCGCACGCTCATGCGCTTGCCGGTGCGCAGGTAGAACGGCACGCCCATCCATCGCCAGTTGTCGATCATCACCTTGAGCGCAACGTAGGTTTCGGTGTTGCTCTCGGAATCGACGCGGTCTTCCTCGCGATAACCGGTGACAGCCTTGCCATTGATGCTGCTCTCGGAATATTGACCGCGCACCGAGTTGGCCAGCGCTTCCATCTCAGACCAGGGCCGAATCGCGCCGACCACCTTGGCCTTCTCGCCACGCACGGCATCGGCGCCGAATGCAGCGGGCGGTTCCATCGCCACCATGGCCAGCAGCTGGAACAGGTGATTGGGCACCATGTCCCGCAGCGCGCCGGTGGTTTCGTAAAAACTGCCACGGGTTTCAACGCCCACGGTTTCGGCCGCGGTGATCTGCACGTGATCAATGTAATGGTTGTTCCAGAACGACTCGAACAGACCGTTGGAGAAACGGCTGACCAGAATGTTCTGCACCGTCTCTTTGCCCAGGTAATGGTCGATCCGGTAGATCTGCTTCTCGCTCATGACCTTCAGCAAGCAGTTGTTCAGTGCCACAGCGCTGGGCAGATCGTGGCCGAACGGCTTCTCGATCACCACGCGACGGAAGCTGTCATCGTCCTCGACCATCAACCCGGAAGAGCCCAGACGCTGCGTCACCTCGCTGAAGAAACGCGGCGCGGTCGCCAGGTAGAACACTGCATTTCTGGTGCCCGTGCTCTTGATCTTCGCGTCGATGTCCGCGTACGTGGAGTCGTCGAGAAAATCACCGGTGATGTAGGTGATGCGCTTCGACAAGCTGCCCCACAACGCCGGGTCCAGAGGCTCTTCGCCGCCCTGGGCGACCTTGCTGGCCGCCTCCTGACGAATGAAATCCTCGAGCTTTTTGGCAAAATCGGCATCGCTGACGGTGTTGTGGTCGACGCCGACGATGTGCAGGTCTTCACTCACCAACCCGTCGCGAAACAGGTTGTAGAGGGCCGGCATCAACAGCCGTTTGACCAGGTCACCATGGGCACCGAAGAGAAACAGCGTGGTCGCCGGAGCAACCGGCGCATTCTGCTTGCTGCGGGATAAACCCATTATTTTGGTTCCTTATGACCACCAAATCCGAAACGCATGGCGGACAGCATCTTGTCGCCGTACGTGCTTTGTTGACGGGAGCGGAAGCGCGCGAACAGCGAAGTGGACAGCACCGGAACCGGTACCGCCTGCTCCATGGCGGCTTCGATGGTCCAGCGGCCTTCACCGCTGTCGGCCACGGAGCCGGAATAGGCGTTGAGCTGTGGGTCGGTGGCCAGCGCGTCGGCGGTCAGGTCCAGCAGCCAGGAAGACACGACACTGCCGCGACGCCAGACTTCGGCGATGTCGCCCAGGTTCAGGTCGAAGCGCTGTTCAACCGGGAGGTTGTCCGAATTCTTGGTCTTGAGGATGTCGAAGCCTTCGGCGAAGGCCTGCATCATGCCGTACTCGATGCCGTTGTGAATCATCTTCACGAAGTGGCCTGCGCCCGGCGGGCCGGCGTGGATGTAGCCGTGCTCGGCGCGCGGATCGGCGTCCTTTGAACGGTCCCTGGTGCGCGGGATGTCACCAATGCCCGGGGCCAGGGTCTTGAAGATCGGATCAAGTCGCGTGACGACGTCGGTTTCGCCACCGATCATCATGCAATAGCCGCGTTCCAGCCCCCAGACGCCGCCCGAGGTGCCGACATCAACGTAGTGCAGGTTTTTGTCTTTCAACGCCAGGGAGCGGCGTACGTCGTCCTTATAGAAGGTGTTGCCGCCGTCAATGATCACATCGTCGGCATCGAGCAAAGTGGCCAGCTCGTTGATGGTGTCTTCGGTTGGAGCGCCAGCAGGCAACATCACCCAGACGGCTCGCGGTTTTTCCAGGGCAGCGACCAGCGAGGCGAGGTCTTTAGCCGGGGTCGAGCCTTCTGCGGCGAGCACGGTGCGAGACTTCTCATCGCGATCATAGACCACAGTCGTGTGGCCATTGAGCATCAGTCGACGTGCGATGTTGCCGCCCATGCGGCCTAGTCCAACAATCCCGAGTTGCATGTAGAGGTGCTCCTTAATCAAATTCAGAGGTGCCTCAGTTTATAGCCCAGTGCCGCATAGTGGGTTAATCCGGGGAGGCAAACTATGGTTTCCCGGTGAAAAAAGTTTCATGTGCATCTGCACAGATGTCTGCAAGACTGCCTTATGACGCTGGTTTTCGCGATCAAGAAACGTTCGCGACAATCAAAAATAAAAAAGTTCCTTTTTTACGCAAAAGAAATCAGAATTCCGGCCGATAGAGGTAGTGAGCAGGACATGCCGATCAGCAGACGTCCTTGCTTGAACCTTATGAAGTTGAACCCGCCATTTGCGAGGTGTGCAATGGGCACAGTACTGACAGCCAACGCTCCACAAACCCTTTACGTCACAATCCGTCGTGACGAGCTGCGCCAGCTCAGGGAAGAACGCGCCGTATTGCAGAACAAAGTCGCCCAGCTGACTTCGATGCTGCAACACGCCCAGCTCATCGGCAGCGGCACTGCTCTTCACGCCTGACGCACACGTCGCTGCGCCACTTAGACCAAGGCAAGCCCGATCTGCAGGCTTGCCGGCGCATGCCCTGATCTTGCGCACTCACCCCGCATCGCCCCATGCATGGCACGGATTTCGACCCTGCGTCGGACCCGGTACCGGCTGTTACGTTCCCCGCCCTGCTCTAGCGTGCGCGTCCGTAGCTGCTTTCTGCGGTTTCGCAACGCCCTCGTGACAAAATTTTCACTCAACTGAAAACATAATCCCGACCCTCAACACATTGATTGCTGGCCATTTGCTGGCACTTGAATTAATTCGGGCGGTGTTCTGTCGCCCGGAAGGTCTATAGCGGAGCGCTTGATGGCAACGATGAAACGGAGCACTGCGACTCCGAAAGGGTTCGACTGGGCGGGCGTTATCTGGCTGTTCGTGTTTTTCTGGTACTTCTCCGGCATCACTCAACTGCTGATCCAGCTGACCGGCATCACCGGTTTTGCCGGCTTCCGCCAGGCGTTCGTCATCAGTGGCATCTGGCTTGCGCCGATGCTGATGTTCCCGCGAAAGACCCGCGTCATGGCGGCCGTGATCGGCGTGATTCTGTGGGCCTGCTCCATGGCGAGCCTGGGCTACTTCTTCATTTACCAGCAAGAGTTTTCCCAGAGCGTCATCTTCATCATGTTCGAATCGAACATTTCTGAAGCCGGCGAATACATGACCCAGTACTTCGCGTGGTGGATCGTGCTGGCGTTTATCGCCCACACCGCGTTCGCGATATTCCTGTGGACTCGCCTGCGCCCGGTATACATGCCACGCGCCCGCGCCTACGCCGTTGCAGCGGCGCTGTTGATCGGTATCATCGGCTACCCGCTGGCCAAGCAGTTTGCGCGGTTCGACGAAGCATCGACCGCGCTGGAAGCCTTTGAATCACGCATCGAGCCGGCGGTGCCATGGCAGATGATCGTTGCCTATCACCGTTACACCCAGCAACTGGATGGCATGCAGGACATGCTGACCAGCAGCAACAACATCGCGCCGCTGAAAAACCTCAAGGACCAGCAAGCCAATCTGCCCACCACCCTGGTGCTGGTGATCGGCGAGTCGACCAACCGCGGGCGCATGCACCTTTATGGCTACCCGCGCCAGACCACACCGAACCTGGACGCCATGAAGGACCAGTTGCAGGTGTTCAACAACGTCATCACGCCACGGCCTTACACCATCGAGGCCCTGCAGCAGGTACTGACCTTCGCCGACGAGGAAAACCCGGACCTTTACCTGAAGACGCCATCCATCGTCAGCGTGATGAAACAGGCGGGTTACAAGACGTTCTGGATCACCAACCAGCAGACGATGACCAAGCGCAACACCATGCTCACTACCTTCTCCGAGCAGGCTGACGAGCAGGTCTATCTGAACAACAACCGCAACCAGAACGCCCGACAGTACGACGGAGACGTGCTGGCGCCGTTCACCAAGGCACTGACCGATGCCGCGCCGCGCAAACTGATCGTGGTTCACCTGCTCGGCACGCACATGGCTTACCAGTATCGTTTCCCGGAAGAATTCGCGAAATTCAGCGGACGTGACGGCGTGCCACCTGACATCGATGACAGCAAGCTGGAGTTTTACAACAACTACGACAACGCAGTGCTGTACAACGATTTCGTGGTGTCCAGCCTGATCAAGGAATACGGCAAGGCCGACCCGAACGGCTTCCTGCTGTACCTCTCCGACCACGGCGAAGATGTCTACGACTCGCCAGGTCGCAACACCCTGGGCCGTAACGAGAACAAGCCGACCATCCCGATGTACACCGTGCCGTTCATTGCCTACGCCTCGCCGAAGTGGAAGCAGACCCATGACTGGAATTTCGAAAGCATTCATGATCGGCCTTACACCAGTTCGAACCTGATCCACACCTGGGCACAACTGGCGGGACTGAGCTTTGACGAACTCGACACCACCAAGAGCCTGGTCAGCCTGGACTTCAAGGCGCGCCCTCGATTGATCGGCGATCCCTATGCGCCGAAAGGCCTGAGTGACTTTGCCCACATGGAGAAGGCCGCCAGCCAGCCCGGCGCCACGCCCGAAGTCGTACAGAAGTAATAAGTAGCGGTGAAGTAATCTTCGCTCCAACTAAAAAGGCCTGCGCAATGCAGGCCTTTTTTGTTTTCGCCGAAACGGGTGTGTATCAGCGACGGTTATAAAGGCGGTGCCTGGCGCAGTAGCACGCGGGTCACCCGACGCTCCTGTACCTGCACGACTTTCATGTGCCAGCCCTCCCACTGCAACTCATCCCCGATCACCGGCAACCGGTCAAGCAGGCTCACCACCAGCCCGGCCAGGGTCTGATAGTCACTCGTCGCCCTCGCCTTGAAGCCGATGCGTTCGCGCAGATGGCTGAGGTTCATGGCGGCATTGACCAGCACACCCTCACCTTCTTCGATCACGTCCGGGCCCTCGATTTCGCTGGCGTCCGGCAGCTCGCCAGCGATGGATTCGAGAATGTCGGTCATGGTCAGGATGCCGGCGAAATCGCCGAACTCGTTGATCACGAAAGCAATGTGCGTGGACTGCGCGCGCATTTGCTCCAGGGCGTTGAGGATCGAGAAGCTCTCCAGCAGGTTGAGCGTCGGTCGGGCCAAGTGTTCGATGTTCGGCTCGGCACCGGAAAGCCAGGCATTGAGCATTTCCTTCTTATGCACGAAGCCCAGCGGCTCGTCGATACGGCCCCCGCGGATCAGCGGCAGCCGTGAGTAGGACGAGTTGACCAGCCGCTGGCGAATGCCGTCGGGCGTGTCATCCAGATCGATCACGTCGACGTCGTTGCGCACCGTCATCACCCCGCGAATGGGCCGCTGCGCCAACTGCAGCACGCCACTGATCATCACCCGCTCGCGGCGGTCGAACACCACCTCGTCGCTGTCGCCATCGAGCATGTCGGCGATCTCCTCACCGACCTCCTCAGCGTTTGGCCTGCGACCACCTAACAGGCGCAGCACGGCATGGGCGGTACGCTCGCGGCGTGGCAAGTCACCTTTGACGCTGCGCTTGCGTCTCGCACGGGCAATCTGGTTGAACACTTCGATCAGGATCGAGAAACCGATGGCCGCGTACAGATAGCCTTTGGGAATGTGGAAACCCAGGCCATCGGCGGTCAGGCTGAAACCGATCATCATTAGAAAGCCCAGGCACAGCATGATCACCGTCGGGTGGGCGTTGACGAAGGCGGTCAGCGGCTTGCTGGCGATGATCATGATGCCGATCGAGAACACCACCGCGATCATCATGATCGACAGCTCATCGACCATGCCCACGGCGGTGATCACGGCGTCCAGGGAGAACACCGCGTCCAGCACGACGATCTGCGCCACGATGGGCCAGAACAGCGCGTAGGTCGTACTGCCCGCTCGCTGGGTGACGTGGCCTTCGAGGCGCTCGTGCAACTCCATGGTCGCCTTGAACAGCAGGAACACGCCGCCGAACAGCATGATCAAGTCGCGCCCGGAGAAGCTTTTCTCGAAAATCTCGAACAGCGGCTCGGTCAGCGTCACCATCCACGAAATGCTCGCAAGCAGGCCCAGGCGCATGATCAACGCCAGCGACAGACCGAGCACTCGCGCACGGTCGCGCTGCTCGGGCGGCAGTTTGTCGGCGAGGATGGCGATGAACACGAGGTTGTCGATGCCGAGCACCAGCTCAAGCACGATCAGGGTCAACAGGCCAAGCCAGGCCGTAGGGTCAGCGATCCATTCCATGGGTCAGCGCCCCTTTACAGTCAATGGAACAACCACGAAAAGGCCCGACGCACCGCGAAGTGGGTCGAGCCAGGGAGATATCGTGTTCAAGCGGGATAAAGCGAAGTGAACGCCTTCGACCCTGTTGGAAGGGAGTCGGCGACTGGGAGGTTCCAGAGAAAGCGACATGTGAGTCCTGAAAGCAATACGGGAGGCGATCCTATCGCGCTCCCGGAATCGTCTTACAGGACAGAACTGTTACAAATGGTTTGCGCATTGAGTAGGACCGGCTTTAGCCGGGAAAGCGTCAGGCGTCACACCGCAAAATTGAGGGCATTCAAACCGGCCTCTTCCCGGCTGAAGCCGGTCCCACTAAAGCATCGCGTGCATCCCGTGGAATCGGCTTTCGCCATGACCACTCAGCTACAGCGCTTTCTGCCAAAACAACGCTCGGCCCATCTGCGGGTCCAGCTGGTAGTCGGCAAACCCCAGTTTGCGGTAAGCGCCTTTCGCCGCGTCGTTACCTTCCAGTACTTCCAGTGTGATTTTGCAGCAGCCGCGCTGGCGGGCGATTTCCTCGACCTTGGCCAGCATCTTCTGGCTGATACCCTGCCCTCTGGCGGAGGCGATCACCACCACGTCATGGACATTGACCAAGGGTCGGCAGGCGAAGGTCGAGAAGCCCTCGAAACAGTTGACCAGGCCAACCGGCTCACCGGCGATGAACGCCAGCACGCTGAACGCATGAGGCCGCTTGGCCAATTCGATCGCCAATTGCTGACGGGTGTCCATGGACAGCGACTTGCCGCCACCCATCGCGTCTTCGGCATATTGATTAAGCAGAAATCCGATCGCGTCAGCGTGAACCGAATTGCTGTAGCTGGCTTGCAGTACCAGAACCTCAGGGGCTTGCATTGACTTCCTCTACCGCTGGAGAAACCTCAACAGGCGCTCGACTCAGTGTGCCGACGTGCCACGTGGCGGCGATTCTAACGCCCTGGCGGAGAAAATATCCTTATACAGAAGTAGGAAATGTCTCTGATTGGTCAGGAATTCTTCCGCCATGCACCGAGAAAAGGCACGGCAATCGGATTGCCCGCGTCACGTCCCACAAAAGCGCATGAGTTGCATCGGAGTAGACCAACGGCTCGATGATTGTCCAACAATCCGACCGGCGGTACCCCTTTATAAAGGCCGCCACCCCATGCTCCACAACGGCGCATTCAGGGGGCCGCAGATCACTGCAACGCTTCGCCATTCACCCTGCACCCCATCGCAACCCCGCATGCCAGACATGGCCCGGAAAAATAGTCGAAACTTCTACACAGGCGCCGGGGTCATGTGAATAGAGCAACTATGCTGTTGAAAAATCGAAGCAGAGTCCGCTTTCACCTTGTCCCTTAATGTGCAGTCGGTAAATGGGTATCGATCTTGCGTAGGTCTTGTGTGCCTGGCCATAGGAAATGGCCGTTTACAACTAAGTGCTGTACCAACACTGCATATCGAACTGGAGAAAACGATGATTAGTGCCGCTGTCAAAACCCAGAAGGGAGAGAGTTTTAATCAGCCGGCCAGCGAGCTGACCCATCTGCCGGTCTTCGCAACGACGAGCGCACCTGTGCTGCAACTGCCTCCTGTTCAACCAGTGATTTCTTCGGTAACCCGCAAGAAAGTGCTGTTCGTGACTTCAGAGATGGCCGACCTGGTGAAAACCGGCGGTCTGGGCGATGTGTCTGCTGCACTGCCGCGCGCCATGCGCCACCTGCACGATGTACGCGTGCTGATTCCCGGCTATCCCCAAGTCATCAATAGTGGCAATCCGATCCACATCATCAGTGAGCTGCCCGGCCACGCCGCGCTGCCACCTTGCAAGATCGGCCGGATGGACATGAAAGACGGCCTGGTCATCTACGTCCTGATCTGTCCCGAGTTGTACGAGCGTGAAGGCACGCCCTACGGTGACAATGACGGTCGCGACTGGTCCGACAACCACATTCGCTTCGCCCGTCTGGGCCTGGCAGCCGCCGACTTTGCGGCCGGCGCGGTCAAGACCCAGTGGTGCCCCGAGCTGGTTCATGCCCATGACTGGCCAGCAGGTCTGGCGCCGGCGTACATGAAATGGCGCGGCCAGACCACGCCGTCGATTTTCACCATTCACAACCTGGCCTATCAGGGCTTTGTGAGCATCGCCTCCAGCCGTGAGCTGGGTATTCCGGACTCGGCACTGAGCCCGGAAGGCATGGAATTTTACGGTCAGCTGTCGTTCATCAAGGCCGGTATGGCGTATTCGAGCCACATCACCACCGTGAGCGCGACCTACGCCAAAGAAATCACCACACCGGATTTCGGCTGTGGCCTGGAAGGTTTCCTGCAGAGCAAAGCCGATCGCGGTCAGCTCAGCGGCATCCCCAACGGCATTGACGAAAGCTGGGACGCTGCGACGGACGAACACCTGATTTGCCGCTTCGCACCGAATGAGTGGACCCGCAAGGAAATCAACGCCGACTACGTGCGCGAGCTGTTCGAGCTGGAGCCGTCCACCGGCCCGCTGTTCGCCGTGGTCTCTCGTCTGGTTTACCAAAAGGGTCTGGACCTGACTATCGGGGTTGCCGAGTACATCGTCAACAACGGTGGCCAGATCGCAATCATCGGCCGTGGCGAGCCTGAAGAAGAAGACGCCATGCGCGACCTCGCCGCTCGCTTTCCGGGCCAGGTCAGCGTGCGTGTCGGCTTCAACGAAACCGACGCACGTCGCATGTTCGCCGGCAGTGACTTCCTGCTGATGCCTTCGCGCTACGAGCCTTGCGGCCTGAGCCAGATGTACGCGCAGCGCTTCGGCTCCCTGCCGATCGCCCGTCGCACGGGCGGCCTGGCGGACACCATCGAGGACGGCTGCACCGGCTTCCTGTTCGACGAATCCACCGTCGAAAGCTACACCGACGCCCTGACCCGCGCATTCAAGGTCTTCGAGAGCTCCCTGCTGCTCAACGCCATGCGTTGCAGGGCCATGGCTGCTCCATTTGATTGGCACAAGGCGGTTGAACCCTATGCCGATCTCTATCAGGAGCTGCTGAAGAAGACCGCAGGCGCGGCATTGCATTATTGATAACTCACTGATTAAGGAATTACGGATGCCTTCGCGCACGGATCACAACTGGCGCCACGGCGCCGTCATGCTGGATCAACAACACACCCGGTTCGCCCTCTGGGCACCGGATGCCAAAAGCGTCAGCGTCGAATTCGAAAACGGGCCTGCACAGGCCCTTCAGCCAGAGCAGGACGGCTGGTTCGTTCTCGACGCCAAGTGTGTTGCCGGCACACGCTACCGTTACAACGTCGCCCTCAATGAACAAGACACCCTCACTGTTCCTGACCCGGCTTCCCGGGCTCAGGACGGCGACGTGCATGGTTACAGCATCGTTGTCGACCAAGACGCCTATCAGTGGCAGAACACCGAGTGGCAAGGTCGGCCCTGGCACGAGGCGGTCATTTACGAGTTGCACGTCGGTGCGCTGGGTGGCTACGCAGGCGTTGAAAAGCGCCTCCAGCATCTGGTTGACACCGGTGTCACCGCCATCGAGCTGATGCCCATCGCGCAGTTCCCGGGTGATCGCAACTGGGGCTACGACGGCGTGTTGCCTTATGCCGCGCAGTCTTCCTACGGTACACCCGACCAGCTCAAGCACCTGATCGACACCGCCCACGGTCTGGGTCTGGCGGTGATTCTCGACGTGGTCTACAACCACTTCGGGCCGGACGGCAATTACCTCGGCGCCTACGCCAAGCATTTCTTCCGCAGCGACAAGAAGACCCCGTGGGGCGATGCGATCGACTTCCGCCGTCGTGAAGTGCACGACTTCTTCATCCACAACACCATGATGTGGCTGCAGGACTATCGGTTCGATGGCCTGCGTTTCGACGCTGTACACGCCATCGAAGACCCGACCTTCCTGCAAGACCTGGCACAGCACGTACGCGATGCGATTCCGGCCGAGCGTCACGTCTGGCTGACCCTGGAAAACGAATTCAACGAAGCCGCGCGCATGGATCAGGGCTACGACGCCCAGTGGAACGATGACGGCCACAACACCCTGCACGTCCTGCTGACCGGCGAGACCGACGCGTACTACACCGACTTCGCCGAAAAACCCACGCAAAAACTGGCCCGGCTACTGGGTGAAGGTTTCGTTTATCAAGGCGAATCCACCCGCCATGGTCATGCCCGGGGCGAACCAAGCGGCCACCTGCCGCCGACCTCCTTCGTGTTGTTTCTGCAGAACCACGATCAGATCGGCAACCGTGCCTTCGGCGAGCGTCTCGTCCAGTTGAGCCCACCGCAAGCACTGCAGGCGGCGACCGCGCTGTTGCTGCTTTCACCGATGATTCCGCTGATGTTCATGGGCGATGAATGGGGCGCGAGCGAACCCTTCCTGTTCTTCACTGACTTCCATGACGAGCTGGCAGACGCCGTGCGTGAAGGCCGTCGCGGGGAGTTCAAGGATTTCGCCGCGTTCAAGGACCCGGCCAAGCGCGAGCAGATCCCTGACCCTAACGCGCTGAAAACCTTCGAAGCCTCACGCCCGGCGTTCGATGCGTTGCTGCTGGAAACCGACAAGGGTCAGGACCATCGCAACTGGCTGGCGCTGTACACGACGCTGCTGGAAATCCGTCGCACCGAACTCTTCCCTCGCCTGCACGGCGCGAGCGCCCTCGGCGTGAAAGAGCTGGGCGACAAAGCCGTCAGCGCACGCTGGAAGCTGGGTGACGGCAGCGAGCTGCGCATCGATCTGAACCTCGGCACCGAGGCGGTCGACACCGATGATTACACCGGCTACAGAGTGCTTCATCAGTCCCACGCCAAGTCCGCAGAACTTTCCCCATCCGCCACCCTCAATCCATACACGGCCATTGTCAGCCTGAAATCGAGTGATGTTGTGGAGGAACAGGATGAGCAATGAGCAACTGGAAATACTGGCGGCCCAGGCGGGCCTGTCGGTTGACTGGAAGGACGCCAACGCCAAACCGCAGCACGTAAGCCCCGAGGTCCTGCGCAAGGTCCTCGGCGGCCTGGGTTACCCTGCCGAGACAGATCAAGACGTCGAAGCCAGCCTCAAACGTCTGAACGAAGAGAGCCAGTCAGCCACTCCGCCGCCGTTGATGACCGTCGACCACGGCCAGGATCTGGATCTGTCGAGCTGGTTCACCGCAGGCACTGCATTCAAGTTGACGCTGGAAGACGGTTCGCTGCTTGAGGCGAAACTCACCGACAAAGCCGCCCTTCCAGGGTTAGCCACAGTCGGCTATCACCAGTTGGAAGTGGACGGCCAGCAGTTGACCGTCGCCGTTGCGCCGAAGACCTGCTTCAGCCTGACCATGGCCAACAAGAAGGCGATTGCCCGCGACTGGGGTCTGACCACGCAGCTGTACTACCTGCGTCGAGACGGCGATGGCGGTATCGGGGACACTCAGGGGCTGGAAGCCTTCGTTCGCGACGCGGGTCGCCGTGGCGCCTCGGCGGTGGCGATCAGCCCGGTTCATGCGATGTTTTCCAACGACAGCGAGCGCTATAGCCCCTACTCGCCTTCCAGCCGGCTGTTCCTCAACGCGCTGTATGCCGCGCCCGGCACTATTCTGGGTGACCGCGCGGTTGAGCTGGCGATCGAGAAAGCCGGGCTGGCTGACGAGTTCAAGCGTCTGGAATCCCTGGAGCTGATCGAATGGCCCGCCGCAGCCAAGGCAAAATATGCCCTGCTTCGCGAGCTGTATGCCGGTTTCATCGGCAGCGATCACCCCTTCCATGAGGACTTCAAGAGCTTCCGTCGCGCGGGTGGTGAAGCCCTGAAAAACCACTGTCGGTTTGAAGCCTTGCGTGATGCAGGCGATGAACTGGGCATCGGCGGCAACTGGCATGAATGGCCAGAGCAGTTCAAGAATCCGAAGAACCCTGCTCTTGATGCCTTTGCTGCACAGCATGAGAAAGAGATCGGCTTCCACGCTTTCGCCCAGTGGCTGATCGCACGCGGCCTTGAGCGCGCACAGACCGCTGCCCGTTCGAGCGGCATGAGCGTCGGCTTGATCGGCGATCTGGCCGTAGGTGCCGACGGTGCCGGCAGTCAGGCCTGGAGCCGTCAGGACGAACTGCTTTCGGCGCTGACCGTAGGCGCGCCGCCGGACATCCTCAACCGCTCGGGCCAGAGCTGGGGTATCTCGGCGTTCTCGCCGACGGGCCTCAAACGCAACGGCTTTCAGGCGTTCATTGAAATGCTCAGGGCCAACTTCGCCCACGCCGGTGGCCTGCGCATCGACCACGTGATGGGGCTGCAGCGCCTGTGGGTGGTCCCGTTGGGATCGCCTGCCAGTGAAGGCGCTTACCTGAACTACCCGCTGGACGACATGCTGCGTCTGTTGAGCCTGGAATCCTGGCGTCACGAAGCGATTGTTCTGGGCGAAGACCTCGGCACCGTGCCCGAAGGTCTGCACGAGAAGCTGTCCGAGCGTGAAATTCTCGGCATGCGCGTGCTCTTGTTCGAGCAGGATGATGCGGTGTTCAAGCCAATCACCAAATGGTCCAAAGATGCACTGGCGACCACCAGCACCCACGACCTGCCCACCCTCACCGGTTGGCTGAGCGAGCTGGATATTCAGTGGAACAAGACCCTGGGTTTTGTCGATGACGAAACCGAACAGAAGATGCGCGACGGCCGCGAGCGTGAACGCAAAGGTCTGATCACTGCACTCAAGCAGAACTACAAGATGCCAGCCGGCGAGGACAACATCAGCGCCGCCGACATCATCGACCACAGCATCGCTTACCTCGGCCACACCCCGGCACCGCTGGTGTTGCTCCCGATCGAGGATGCCCTCGGTATCGAAGAACAGGCGAACTTCCCCGGCACCATCGACAGTCATCCCAATTGGCGACGTCGGCTCAACGGCGACAGCGGTTCACTGCTGGATAACGCCGATGCAGCGCGACGCCTTGAAATTCTGGCAGCGGCACGCAAACAAGCCGCGGAGCGTGATCAAAAATGAGTACCCCGCTTAAATCCCTGCGCGCCACCCAGCGATTGCAGTTCCACAAAGACTTCACCCTCGACGACGCCACCAAACTGGTGCCGTACTTCGCCAGCCTGGGCATCAGCCACATATACGCCTCGCCGCTGCTGAAAGCCCGCGCCGGTTCCATGCACGGCTATGACGTTGTCGACCCGCGCGTGATCAACCCCGAACTGGGCGGTGAGCCTGCGTTGCTGCGCTTCGTCGCGGCGCTGCGCGAACATGGCATGGGCCTGATTCTCGATATCGTCTCCAACCACATGGCAGTCGGCGGCAACGACAATCCCTGGTGGCTGGACCTGCTGGAGTGGGGTCAACGCAGCCCGTACGCAAAGTTCTTCGACATCCAGTGGAATTCACCGGACCCGCTGCTCAAGGGGCAACTGTTGCTGCCGTTCCTGAGCACTGATTACGGCACTGTGTTGCAGAACGGCGAAGTGCCGCTGCGTTTTGATGCAGAAAACGGCAGCTTCCACGCCGAGCACTACCAGCACCTCTTCCCGATCAATCCGGCCACGTACGCGCCGCTGTTGAAAGCAGCGAAGCGTCCCGAACTGGACAAACTGGCGAAGCGTTTCGCCGAGCTTGATCACTACCCTCAGGCCTACGAGCGTGCCCGTCAGGCCAAAGCGGAACTGGCCGAAGCGGTCCAAGCCAAGCCCGAGCTGGTCAAGGCCATCGAAGCAGGTTTGGGGCAGTTTGACTCCAGCACGCCTGAAGGCTTCGATCGCCTGCACCGCTTGCTTGAGCAACAGGATTATCGTCTGGCCAGCTGGCGCACAGCGGGCGATGACATCAACTGGCGGCGTTTCTTCGACATCAACGAGCTGGGTGGCCTGAAGGTCGAGCGCTCGCAGGTGTTCGAAGCGACCCACGGCAAGATTTTCGAGATGATCGCTGAAGGCCTTGTAGACGGCCTGCGCATCGACCACATCGACGGCCTGGCCGACCCGCGCGGTTATTGCCGCAAGCTGCGCCGTCGCGTCGACAGCCTCATGAAGCTGCGTCCGGCGGGCACCGAGCTTGCGCGCTTGCCGATCTTCGTCGAGAAGATCCTCGGTTCCGACGAGCAACTGCGCACCGACTGGAATACCGATGGCACCACCGGTTATGAATTCATGAACCAAGTGTCGCTTCTGCAGCACGACCCGAAAGGTGAAGCCGTGCTGGGCGAGCTCTGGAGCCGCATCAGCGGACGCACGGCCGACTTCAACAAGGAAGTGCTGGAAGCCCGCGATCTGGTCCTCCACGGCACGTTGGCGGGCGACTTCGAGAACCTTGCCCAGGCGCTGCTGCAGGTTTCGCGCAGTGACGTGATGACCCGCGACATGACCCTTGGGGCGATCCGCCGCGCGCTGCTGGCGCTGGTCAGCAATTTCCCGGTGTATCGCACCTATCTCACCGCGTGCGGCCGTTCTGCCGAAGACGAGCGTTTCTTCCAGCAGGCCATGGACGGCGCGCGCGAGATGCTCGGCGAAGGCGACTGGCCGGTGCTGGATTCGCTCAAGTTGTGGCTGGGTGGCGAGAAGCTGCGCGACTACCCGACGGGCCCATTGCGCGAAATGCGCCGCAAGGCCGGCAACCGCTTCCAGCAACTGACCTCGCCCGTGGCGGCCAAGTCGGTGGAAGACACCTCGTTCTATCGCTCCGCCGTGCTGCTGTCGCGCAACGATGTGGGTTTCCACCCGCAACATTTCAGTGCGCCGGTGGAGGCGTTTCACCAGGTCAGCGCCGAACGTCACAAAACCTTCCCGAACAACCTGCTGACCACTGCAACTCACGACCACAAGCGCGGCGAAGACACTCGCACCCGTCTGGCCGTGCTCAGCGAACTGGCGCCGTGGTATGCCGAGCAGGTCGAGCGCTGGCAGCAGCTGTCGGCACCGCTCAAGGCTGGCGACACCCACATCAGCCCCGGTGACGAGCTGATGCTGTATCAAGCCATCATCGGCAGCTGGCCGCTGGATCTGGAGGGCGAGCCGGCTTTCGAAGCCTATGCCAAGCGCCTGACTCAGTGGCAGGAAAAGGCCCTGCGTGAAGCCAAGTTGCAGAGCAGCTGGAGCGCGCCCAACGAAGCCTACGAGACCGCTTGCCGCGAGTTTCTGCAGCATGTGCTGCTCAATGCTGACGGCCTGGCGCTGCGCCAATCCATCGGTGCAACGGCCAATCGCATCGCGACCGCCGGCGCGCTCAACAGTCTGGCGCAAACTTTGCTGCGAATGACGGCGCCCGGTGTGCCTGATCTGTATCAGGGCACCGAGTTCTGGGACTTCAGCCTGGTGGATCCGGACAACCGTCGTCCGGTGGATTACCCCGCTCGCGAACGTGCGCTGCAGGCTTCTTCGCCAGTCACCGAGCTGTTGGACCAGTGGCACGACGGCCGGATCAAGCAGACGTTGGTCGCCCAGGTGCTTAACCTGCGCAACCAGTACCCCGCCCTGTTCAGTGAAGGGGAATATCAACCGCTTGAGGTGGTCGGGGAAAAAGCCGATCACGTCATCGCTTTTGCCCGGGTAACGAAGGAGATGCGGGCTATTGTTGTGGTTCCGCGCTTGCCGGCTGAACTATTGGGCACTGCGCAAACTCCATTCATCAATGCAGCAAATTGGGGCGATACACGAATCAACCTGCCGTTCGCTGATTCACATCCAAATTGGAAGGGACTTTTTTCACAGGCTACAGTCACATCCAGCAAGGAAATGTTGCTCAGCGCAGCGCTCAAGGAAATTTCTGTAAACCTGCTTATACAAACCTTGTGATACCGGGAGTGTCGAGATGAGTGCCGACGATAAAAGAATCAGCGAGCTTGCCCACCAGATCTGGGAAACGGAAGGCAAGCCACATGGGCAAGATGCCCGCCACTGGGAAATGGCCAGCAAGTTGGCAGCCGCCGAGGCGAAGTCGCCTAAAAAACCGGCTGCTGCTAAGACGGCGAAGTCCAAGCTTGACGGCAAGGCGGAGCCCAAGGCTGCCGCCGCCAAACCTGCTCCTAAGGCTGCTGCAAAACCGGCTGCGAAGTCTGCTGCCAAGCCTGCAGAGAAGTCCGCTGATCAGACTGCGAGCAAGCCTGAGCCAAAAGCCGATGCCAAGCCCGCCGCCAAACCGGTAGCGAAGGCACCTGCAAAGCCCAAGTCCGCCGCAACCGGTGCTGCCGCTAAACCGGCCAAGCCAGCCGCCAAGCCTTCTGCCAAGAAGCCTGCCGCAGCTAAGCCTGCACCTTGATCACATGCCCTAACGCGTCACTGCTGCGCAGCTAACACCCCTACCGCAGGGATCGCCTTAAAACGGTCTTGACCCTGCGGTAACTTTCAAACCTGTTGCATCGATGGCGCAGTCACGTACTGAGGCCACGGCTTTGTTCGCCTTCAGGAACTCATTCGAACGTCAGGAATACACATGAGCACGCAAGATAAGAACGCCGCTACACAGAATGAATCCGGCAACGCTGGCAGCCCCGAAGTCACCGCCTCGCGCATTCGTGAAGGCCTGCCCTTCCCGCTGGGCGCCAGCTGGGATGGCCTGGGCGTCAACTTCGCCATCTTTTCCGCCAACGCCACCAAGGTCGAGCTGTGTCTGTTCGACTCCGCCGGCGAAGTCGAACTGGAGCGTATCGAGCTCCCGGAATACACCGACGAGATTTATCACGGTTACCTGCCCGACGCCCACCCGGGTCAGGTCTACGGCTACCGCGTCTACGGTCCGTACGACCCGAAGAACGGCCACCGTTTTAACCACAACAAACTGCTGATCGACCCGTACGCCAAGCAACTGGTCGGCGAGCTGAAGTGGTCTGAAGCGCTGTTCGGTTACACCATCGGTCACCCGGACGACGACCTCAGCTTCGACGAGCGTGACAGCGCCCCGTTCGTGCCCAAGTGCAAGGTCATCGACCCTGCCTACACCTGGGGCCGCGAACAGCGTGTGGACGTGCCGTGGGACAAGACTATTTTCTACGAGACCCACACCCGCGGTTTCACCATGCGTCACCCGTCGGTGCCCGATGAAGTCAAAGGCACCTTCGCCGGCCTGATGGTCGATGACGTGATCAAGCACATCAAAGGTCTGGGCGTCACCTCGATCGAATTGCTGCCGATCCACGCCTTCGTCAACGACCAGCACCTGCTGGAAAAAGGCATGACCAACTACTGGGGTTACAACACCCTGGCCTTCTTCGCACCGGATCCACGCTACCTGGCCCACGGCAAGATTTCCGAGTTCAAGGAAATGGTGGCGCACATGCACCACGCCAACCTGGAAGTGATCCTGGACGTGGTCTATAACCACACCGCCGAAGGCAACGAGCGCGGCCCGACCTTGTCGATGCGCGGTATCGACAACGCCTCGTACTACCGCCTGATGCCGGATGACAAGCGTTACTACATCAACGACTCCGGTACCGGCAACACCCTCGACCTGAGCCACCCGTGCGTGCTGCAGATGGTCACCGACTCCCTGCGTTACTGGGCAACCGAGATGCACGTCGACGGTTTCCGCTTCGACCTGGCCACCATCCTCGGCCGTTACCACGATGGTTTCAGCGAACGCCACAGCTTCCTCGTGGCCTGCCGCCAGGATCCGGTGCTGCGTTCGGTGAAATTGATCGCCGAGCCATGGGACTGCGGTCCGGGCGGTTACCAGGTCGGCAACTTCGCGCCGGGCTGGGCGGAGTGGAACGACAAATTCCGCGACAACATCCGTGCGTTCTGGAAAGGCGACGAAGGCCAACTGGCAGACTTCGCCAACCGCATGACGGCGTCGGGCAATCTGTTCAACCAGCGTGGCCGCCGGCCTTACGCTTCGGTGAACTTCATCACCGCCCACGACGGCTTCACGCTGCACGACCTGGTGTCGTACAACGATAAGCACAACGAAGACAACGACGAGAACAACCAGGACGGCAGCAACGACAACCGTTCATGGAACTGTGGCGTCGAAGGCCCGACCGACGATCCGGAAATCAACGCGCTGCGCCTGCGTCAGATGCGTAACTTCTTCTCGACGCTGCTGCTGGCCCAGGGCACGCCGATGGTGGTCGCCGGTGACGAGTTCGCCCGCACCCAGCATGGCAACAACAACGCCTACTGCCAGGACAGCGAGATTGGCTGGGTGAACTGGGATCTGGACGAAGACGGCAAGGCCCTGCTGGCCTTCGTCAAGCGTCTGATCAAGCTGCGTCAGTCGTACCCGATCCTGCGTCGTAGCCGCTTCCTGGTAGGCGATTACAACGACGCGCTGGGGGTCAAGGACGTGACCTGGCTGTCGCCAAGTGGCGAAGAGATGACCATCGAGCAGTGGGAAGATCCGAACGGCCGCTGCCTGGGCATGTTGATGGATGGCCGCGCGCAGGAAACCGGTATCCGTCGTCGCGGCTCTGAAGCCACGCTGCTGCTGCTGGTCAACTCGCACCACGACGGCGTCAACTTCACCCTGCCGGAAGTGCCGGAAGGCCTCAACTGGACCAGCCTGATTGACACCAATCAGCCGGAAATCGACGGCAAGGATCAGTTCGAGTTCGGCAGCGAGTACACGGTCACGCCGCGTTCGCTGTTGCTGTTTGAACTGCAAAAGGCTCCACAGGCGTAATTACTCGCGTCTGGATTCATAGCGACACGCTTGCCCGCTACAGGGTCGGTCAGCCGGATACAACGGCTGACCGATCCGGTCGCGGGCAAGCTTCGTTTCAGGCACCGGTTTTGCCACCTTCGTATCGCCCCTGCGCTGTACCCCCCGGATTCATTGACCTTGTAGTCACGAATCGACCTTTGTGTTCTGAAACTACAAAATATGTAGTGCCTTAAAATAATCACTACAAAGCCATTGACGATGTCTTGTGCCGACTGCATAGTGCAGGCGTCTCCCCGATCGGGAGAGCTGGCAAATGTATTCCGGGCCCGTTCGACACAGCCGTCGAACAACCTCTGGATGTGTGCTGCCCACAAGGCAGATTGATGAAGCCGAACCGGCAAGATCGACCCACCAGGCCGAGTGCTGGCGACACGTCCTCATGACACTTGTGGTCGACCACCCAGTCGCCCGTGTCCGCGAGGCGTCCGCCCTCACTCCCCCAGGTTCGACCTTCCACCTCTGCTCTCATCAATGCCCACAGCTTGCGGCCCGGCACCGGCTCTGTGTACCGACGGACCTTGCTTGTCAGCATATGGAAGGAGTGCGAGTCGACGGACGATTCGCCATTGCGTTTGAACTCACTCGATAGATTAACCAGTGGTCAAAAAGGGGTAACAACCATGAACCTGAACAACCAACCTACCATTGATCAATTGGCTCGACTGTTCGCCGCACGCAAGGATTCCCTTGATAGCCACATCCTCTGGGTGTGCGAGGAAGGCAACGTGCACATGGACGGCCTGGGTGCCTGCACCGAGGAAGAACAATTCGAGAGTCAGCACCCGCACATGCGTGCCCGACTGAAGATGTACCGCAAAGGCCACGGCTACGTCGGCAAGAAGGCCGCAGCGGACAAGCAGTTCCTCGGCCAGGTGCTGGAAACCCTGAGCAGTGAGTGGGGCGCCGTGCAGCAAGCGCCTGGCCTGCGCGTCATCGACAAGCTCTGCTGACCGCCGCTGTCCTGACTTACGCTGCCGCCTGCTGATGGTTTTCGCAGGTGGCGGCGGGTTTTTCAGGTGCCGGCTCCTTCTTCGATGTGCCGGCACTCTTCTTGAAACACCCCTCCTCCCCCTTCTCCGCCTCTCCTGTTTTTGCGTTGAACTTGCCACCGCCAGCCTCTTCCAATACAGGCAGGCCGCATAGACGGTCTCGCATCAATCCATGCAACAGACAACGCCCGCGGGCGTCATTAAGGTGCCGTAATGGATCTGGACAAGCTCAGCAAACACGTCAAAGCCGGAGAAGTCACTGAGGTCAATCTGGTCTCGGTCGAAGGTGGCTCCTATGTCATTCATGCGCTCATGGATGGCAAGTCCAATGCCGTCACCAGCCCGGACGGCAAAGTCCTGCACGTCGCCTCCATCGACGAAGCGCGCAAATGCCTGTCGTCCACCGAGGAAGTTAAACTGTTCATCGTCCATCCGGTGGTTTACGACGAGATGGTCGGCCAGCCGCACACCACGCCCGAAGCGCCACGCCAACCCATTCCATTTCGCTCGGGTAATTGATCGGGATGTGAGACCGGCTTCAGCCGGGAAGAGGAATATGTGATCAACCCGGATTTTGTGGCGTGACCACTGACGCCTTCCTGGCTGAAGCCGGTCCCACAAGTCCCAGTCGCAGCGGGTCTCTCTGGATCCGCGCGGCACATTGAGTGGGACCGGCTTTAGCCGGGAAGAGGCCAGCGTAAACACCCTAGGGCTTGCGGTGTGAAAACTGACTTTTTCCTGTTGAAAGCCTGGCCTGCAGGGTTTCGCATCGTGCCAGCGAAACCCGCTTTAAAACGCCAGCTTGTACCCGATCGCCACCAGCATCAGCGCCAGACAAGGGCGCAGGATGCCGTCGGGAATGCGACCGGTCAGATGGCTGCCGATGTAGATGCCCGGCAGTGATCCCATCAGCAAGTAGCCCAACATCGACCAGTCCATGTTGCCCATGCTGGCGTGGCCGATGCCGGCGACGAGGGTGAGCGGCACGGCGTGGGCAATTTCGGTGCCGACCAGGCGCCGGGTTTCGAGGAAGGGATAAAGCAGGAACAGCGCTACGGTGCCGAGCGCGCCGGCGCCGATGGACGTGAGCGCAACCATGGTGCCCAGGATAACGCCGGTCAGCACCGTCAGTGCGTTCAGACTTCGCGGGCTGAGGCGGTAGCGATCACCCGCATGCCGCTGAGCAAATGCCAACAGGCGTTTCTTGAAAAAGATCGCCAGCGCGGTCAGCAGCAGCACCACCCCCAGCGCTTGTTTGATGACCGAATTCATCGCGTCCGGCGCAGCGTGCAGGCTGCTCAGAAACCACAGTGTCAGCCCGGCGGCTGGCACGCTGCCCAGGGTCAGCCAGCCAGTAATGCCCCAATCGATGTTGTCGTTCTTTTTGTGAACCAGTACGCCACCGCTCTTGGTGATGGCGGCGTACAGCAGGTCGGTGCCTACCGCCGTAGCGGGGTTGATGCCAAACCACAACAGGATCGGGGTCATCAGCGATCCGCCGCCCACACCCGTCATGCCGACAATAAAACCGACCACCAGCCCTGCGACGACGAAACCTGCGTTGCCAAAATCCATTGTTCTGCCTGACTGCACATTTGAAAGCCGGCGGGCAGAATAGCGATTTTTGCTCTGACGACCTCTGTTTTTCTTATATCCAGGCTAGATCAAGACGTTCTATGGTTATAACCGAATGAGTCATCGGCACACGCCTGGGCGTGAATCACGGCTCGCCTTCCCAATAATCCAGCGTCGCGTCGGAGCGCTGCACAGCGGTAAATGCTCGGGCCCCATTGATGGTGACCATCGCCTGATACTTGCCGGAGTCCGGGTATTCGCACACTTCTGGCGTCTCCCGGGTGCTGATGGACAAATACTTCAGCGGCGCGTCCGAGGTGTTGATCAACTAGTGGGGATACTCAGGTCCTGGCGGAATGAAAATGACATCGCCGCTGCGGATCGGCAGCATTTCCCCGGCAACACGCAACGTGCCCTGCCCGTCCAGAATGACGAACATCTCTTCCTGAGCGTAGTGAAAATGATAAGGGCACGAGCGCTTGCCCGGCGCGACGATGTCCACCGATGCACCCAGCTTTTGTGCGGCGGTGTCGGTGCCCAGTCGCGCAGCATGGCTTTCGTACAACGGGTCGCGGCGCTCGTGCTGCAGCGGCACCTCATTGAAGTTGCGAATCAGGCGCGCGGCCAATTGGGTTGGGTCGTTGTCCATGCTCACTCCATCAGAAAACGGTCTCAATCACGGGTCGCGGAACATCTGCATCAGAGCGTTTGATGCAAGGCGCACGCGTTAACGGGTGGCAACGATGAACAGGCGCGGGAATGGCAGCAGCACCGTGCCGTCGTCCAGCGCCGGGTAGGCCTGACTGATCGCCTGCAGGTACGCATCGAGAAACGCCTGCTGACCTGCTTCGTCCAGCTTTTGCAGATACGGCCGCAGCGCCGAGCCTTTGAACCACTCGACCACCGCCCCGTGCCCTCCGGCGAGGGGATGGTGATACGTCGTGCGCCAGACATCGACCTCGGCGCAATGCGGCCGCAACAGCTCGAAGTAATAGGCCGCAGGGTGGCGATCGGGGTGCTTGACCCCGCCGATCCTGTCGGCCCACTGCGCACTCGCGGCGATCTCCCGGGCCAGACGATGGGCAGGCTCCTCCAGATTGTCCGGGGTCTGTACCGCCAGCACACCGCCTGGATTGAGCATGCTGACCAGCCGTGGATACAGCGACGCGTGGTCGGGCACCCATTGCAGCGACGCGTTGGCGAGGATCACGTCGTAACTCTGCGAAGGATTCCAGTTGCCGATGTCCGCCAACTCGAATGCAATGTTCGGCAGCCGCTGACGGGCGTCGCGCAGCATGTCGTCGGAACTGTCGAGCCCGGTCACCGTGGCCTCCGGGAACCGCTCGGCCAGCACTTCGGTGGAATTGCCGGGACCGCAGCCGAGGTCGACCGCGATGTGGGCCGAGGCCAGGGAAATGGCGGCGACGAGGTCGCGTACCGGTCGCGTGCGTTGCTGCTCGAACAGGGAGTACTGCGTGGCGGACCAGCTCATCGGGCCTTCCTTCTGGGTGTACGGAGTGGCCGAGAGTAAAACGCGCGGGCCGGGAGTACAAATGGGGTGAGCTGCAAGCGGCAAGCGGTTGGCAGCGAGCAGCGGGGGTTCAGATCATGACGCGCCGGGTGAGGTGGCCGCCTGAGACCGGGAAGGACACGTACAGGCCTGAATCAACCTGGGCCCGGGATGCCCGGGCTTGGGCGCGGACTTTGTGGGCCGCTGCCAGCAGGCGTTGCGCATCCAGTCCCCCATTGATTACTGCATTGACGATGGCGCGCGAGATGTCGTCCAGCCCCGCTTCCGCCGACACCAGCAACAGGTGTGCGCCGGCGTTCAGGGCGGCGACGGCGGTGTCGGCAATGCTGTTGCCGCGCAGAATGGAAACGGCGTCGAGGTCGTCGGACACGATCAGCCCTTCGAATGCCAGTGCATCACGGAGCAGGCCGATCACCGCCCCCGAAGTGCTGGCCGAGCGGTACGGGTCCAGCGCCGGGAACACCGCCGGCCCGGGCATGATCGCGCCAACGCCTGCCGCAATGACCTGCCGGAACACGTCCAGCCCGTCGCTGAGCGCAGCTGGGTCATCAGCCACGGTAGCCCGCTCCACCGCCGGGTCCTGCTCAAGTTGGGGATGACCGGGAAAGTGCTTGGCCGTGGCGATCACGCCCGCGCGTTGCACGCCGCGTATGAAGGCGCACGCAATGCGCGCCACTTCGGCGGGATCGGACCCGAGATTGCGCTGGTGCAGCCAGGGGTTCACCCCGGTGACCACGTCAACGATCGGCGCCAGGAACAGGTTGACGCCCATCACCCGGGCCGAGCTGGCCATTTCATAGCTGCGCGATTCGACGTCTTCGGTGCTCATGTGAGTCAATTCGGCCGAAGCCGGCATACCGGGCACCAGACTGTGCAGGCGCTGGATGCCGCCAAGCTCCTGATCCACAGCGATCAGCACCGGCGCCTCCGCACACAGCGCCGCCTCCCTGGCGATCGCGGAAAATTGCGCGTCGGTTTCTTCTCGGCGACGCTCGAAGCTCATGCGCCGCGCCAGGTATTCGTCGCGGGTCTCGCCCAGCAGTACCGACACGCCGCCGCCTTGCAGATGCCGGCGCACGGGTTCATCCAGCGCGAGGCCGGTAATCGCAGGCATCAAGACTGACCGTGCAGCCCGTTGCAGTTCATCGTGAGACATGTGTGCTCCGTTTATCAGGCAGTAACGAGCAGCGATGGGGGGAATAATATGCTCGTTTGCGCTCACTCTATTCAGTGATCGAGCAGTATGCAAACGTATCGAGCATAGATTAGCGTTTGACTGAGCGCTGGCACGCATCAGCGGGAATGACCCGAAGGCTCGACGGCGCCGGTGCGATGGGGGTTTGAAGAGGCGGTGAAAAATTTCAGAGCGTGCACTTTTCATTTGCACGGTTGCTGGTCAACATAGGCGCCCATCGACCCGGTCGAATTGTTTTCGTTTTCTTATTCAGGATGAATTGATGCGCCGTTTATTTCCGTACTCGTTGCTGGGCTGCACCGTGGCCGTGGTGCTGGCGGGTTGCAGCTCTACCCCGAACAACCCGTCATTCAATTTCGATACCGCCAAGACGCCGTCTGACTACGCCAAGTGCATTTACCCCAAATGGCAGCAGATCAAGCCCGGCACGACCATGACCGAGAGCAAGGGCCACTACAAATTGCTGATCTCCGGGAAGATCGCCTCCGATGAAATTCTCGAGGTCTACAAAGGCAACCCAAACACTCGGGTCTTCCTGTACCAGCGCGCTCCACTTTCGTCAGCCTTTGGCCGCAATGCACTGGAAACCGCGGTCCGCGACTGCCTGTAACCCTGGCGTGGATCGTGGTGCGCCGATTCGTCGCACAGCACTGCTCCTAGCGCCCGGAATCGCGGGCTTGGCTTGAGACATGCGCCACGGCCCCGCCATCCGGCCACGCAATCGGGCTGAACTTTTGCTTTTACGGCTTCCTCTGAAAGTGACACCGCCCGCTGATAGCGGGCGCAGCTCAACACTTTTTATTTCAGAGGAAAGCGAAACATGAGCAATCAACTGAACGGCAAGAAGGTTTTGATCATCACGTCCAACACCGGCATTGAGCGCGACGAGCTGCTCAAGCCGCTGGAAGCGTTGAAGGGTCACGGTGCTGCGGTCACCCATGCCTCCATCGAAGGCGGCACTGCGCAACTGTTCCTCAACGACACCGATAAAGACGCCGTTGTCACCTCCGATACCAAGCTGGCCGGCCTGTCTGCCGCTGATTTCGATGCACTGGTCATTCCCGGCGGCACCGTCAACGCCGACACCCTGCGTCAGGACAGCGATGCCCAGAAGCTGGTCAAAGCGTTCGCCGACGCCGGCAAGACTGTCGCGTCGATCTGCCATGGCCCGTGGCTGCTGATCGATGCGGGCGTGATCAAAGGCAAAACCCTGACCTCCTTCCCAAGCGTGCGCACTGACTTGGTCAATGCTGGCGCGGCCAACTGGGTCGACGTGGAGGTCAAGGAATGCCCGGCCAATGGCTGGACCCTGATCACCTCCCGCACGCCAGACGATCTGCCGGCCTTCAACGAGGCCATTGCCAAGGCGCTGATGGCGGGCTGAAGCTTCATCAGTACGCCGTAACGTGAGAACACATCGACGCCGCTGATCAGCGGCGTCGCTGCGTTTGGGGGATGGGATAACGCCCGACACGCGAGACGGTGGTCTTCGCAAACGAAAATACTTGAAACCAAATTTCCATCGCTTCGGTCGACATCGAAGGACGCCGCGATCAGCGCAGGTGTCGAGACGAGACACTTCGATGATTGGAATCATTGTCCCCGCGCACAACGAAGAAGATTTCCTGGACGATTGCATCAAGTCCCTGATCGCCGCCTCTGTCCACGAAGACCTTCACGGCGAGCCCGTGGAAATTCTGATCATGCTCGATGACTGCTCCGATGCTTCGGCCCGAGTGGCGGCCGCCCATGGCGTTACCACCCACGTTTGCTCCTACCGCAACGTCGGCATGACCCGCGCGGAAGGTGCTCGACTCATGCTCGAACGCGGCGCCCGCTGGCTGGCATTTACCGATGCCGACAGCGTCGTGCCCTACGCCTGGCTGGCGCACCAGGTCAGCCTGAAGGTGGACGTGGTGTGCGGCATTGTCGAAATCGATGACTGGTCCGGGCATCCCGAGCATGTGCGTCAACGCTACGACTCGCTGTACCGCCCGGTCGATGACCATCGGCACATCCACGGCGCGAACCTGGGTGTCAGCGCCGATGCTTATCGGCAGGCCGGCGGTTTCAAGGCGCTGGCTGCCCATGAAGACGTGCATCTGGTCGCCGATCTGCAACGCATCGGTGCATCCATCGCGTGGATTTCCGCGAACAGCGTGACCACCAGCGCACGAAAAGACTACCGGTGCAAAGAAGGCTTTGGGGATTATCTAAACTCACTGTCAGCGACGTCGCTGTCCAGCTGATGTTGGCAAGGCGCACTCGCTAAAACCGCACGGCAGGGCCAGAGTGCCCTGCCCTTGCCACTTATGATCACTCCCTACCCGACGCCGGAATCTTCAATGCCGCCCATCGATCACCCTGCCAGTCCCCGCGACGACACACTCGGCGGGGGCATGCCCAGCGCCAGTGTCGCCATGCCCAAGACCGGCAACTGGTTCAAGCGGCTGCTCGCGTTTACCGGCCCCGGCTATATGGTCGCCGTGGGTTACATGGACCCGGGCAACTGGGCCACCGACATCGCCGGTGGTTCGAAATTTGGCTACCTGCTGCTGTCGGTCATTCTGCTGTCGAATCTCATGGCTATCGTCCTGCAAGCGCTGTCGGCGCGGCTGGGCATCGTCACGGGATGGGACCTGGCGCGGGCCTGCCGCGAACGCTGCAGCCGCCCGGTGTGCATCGCCCTGTGGATTGCCTGCGAGATCGCGATCATCGCGTGCGATCTGGCCGAGGTGATCGGCACCGCCATTGCGCTGAATCTGTTGTTCGGCATTCCGCTGATCTGGGGCGCGGTGATCTCGGCCGTCGACGTGTTTCTGATCTTTCTGCTCATGGGCCGCGGCTTCCGGGCGCTTGAGGCGTTTGTCATCGCGCTGCTGCTGGTCATTTTTGCCTGCTTCGCGATCCAGATGGTGCTGGCCCGTCCTGATCTGGCGGAGCTGTTTGCCGGTTTCATTCCCAAGGCCGAGGTGGTGACCAATCCCGAGGCGCTGTACCTGGCGATCGGCATCATTGGCGCCACGGTGATGCCCCACAACCTCTACCTGCACTCGTCCATCGTGCAGACCCGCGCCTATCCGCGCACGGATGAAGGCCGACGCGTCGGCCTGCGTTGGGCGGTGACCGACAGCACCATCGCGTTGACCCTGGCGCTGTTCGTAAACGCGGCGATTCTGATCACGGCGGCGACGGTGTTTCACAAGGCCGGCAAGACCGACGTGGTGGAAATCGAGCAGGCCTATCATTTGCTTTCGCCGATGCTGGGCGTGGGCATGGCGTCGATGCTGTTCGGCGTGGCGCTGCTGGCCTCGGGGATCAACTCCACGGTCACGGCGACCCTGGCCGGCCAGATCGTCATGGAGGGCTTTCTGCGCCTGCGTTTGCCGGGCTGGGTCCGTCGCCTGCTGACACGTGGGCTCGCGATCATTCCGGTGATTGTGGTGACCAGTATTTATGGCGCCCAAGGCACCGCCAAGTTACTGGTGCTGAGTCAGGTCATCCTGTCGATGCAACTGCCCTTCGCCATCGTACCGCTGGTGCGCTTCGTGTCGGACCGCAAGTTGATGGGCGACTTCGTGACCGGCCCGGTTCTGACGACCCTCGCCTGGGGCATCGCACTGTTGATCATCGTGCTGAACGTGGTGTTGCTGCTGGGGGCGTTTGGGGATTGAAGCTTGCCCCACAGGAGACCGCGTATCCAGTGTGGGACCGGCTTTAGCCGGGAAGACGTCGGTTTGAACACCATCAATTCTGCGGTGTGGCGCCTGACGCTTTCCCGGCCGAAGCCGGTCCCACACTGGATACGCGGTGCCTTTGTGGGACCGGCTTTAGCCGGGAAGACGTCGGTTTGAACACCATCAATTCTGCGGTGTGGCGCCTGACGCTTTCCCGGCTGAAGCCGGTCCCACACTGGATACGCGATCCTGCTTAATGGGTCATCCCGTGGTCATGGCTCATGTCCATCGCGGCGCGAGCCGGGGCGCTGACCTTCACGAGTTCGGTCTCGCCCTTGGCGTTCTTCACGGTCAGGGTCAGTGGCACCTGGTCACCCTCTTTGATCTGGCCGTTCAGGCCCATGAGCATCACGTGGTAGCCATCGGGGTCCAGCGCCACGGTCTTGCCTGCCGGCAGCGGCACGGCGTCGACCGGGCCCATGCGCATGACGTCGTTGGTCATGCTCATTTCGTGGATCTGCACATCTTTGGCCACCGGCGAGCTCACACTGAGCAGCGTACTGTCGGTGTCAGCGGTAATACGCATGAAGGCGCCCGATGAAGGCTGCCCGGCCACCGTCGTACGCACCCACGGATCCTCGACGCGCGTCTGGGCAACCGCACTCACACTAACCCCGGCCAACAGGGCAACGACCAAGTTGCGCGAAACGAACGCGCGCGACGCAGCAGAAAACAGAGCATTCATCAGCAGACTTCCATGACAGTGAGCAGGTCTTCCGCGCATTGCTTGGCGGAAAGCGAAGGCGACAGCCCCAGGCGCAGGTTGCCCCGGGAGTCGAAAACGAAGCTGGTCGCGGTGTGGGACATGGTGTAGGTGTTGCCCGCCGGGACCTTTTCGTAGAACACGCCGAATTCTTTGGCGACGTGAGCGGTTTCTTCCAGCGTGCCGCGCAGGGCGACAAACGTGGGGTCGAACTGTTTGACGTAGGCGTCAAGGACCTGCGGCGTGTCGCGCTCGGGGTCGACGGTGATGAAGATCACCTGCAGCGTTTTGCCGTCCTCGCCCATCATCTTCCTGATCTGCGCAGCGCGGGCCAGCGCAGTCGGACACACCGCCGGGCATTGGGTGAAACCGAAAAACACCATCGGCATCAACCCGCGATAGCTCGACAGGGTTTTGACCTCACCGTCGGTGTCGGTCAGCTTGAAGGTGCGGCCCATGATCTTGTTGCTCAGATCTTTGCCGTACTTGAAATCCAGCGCAGTGGTCGAACCGTCACAGCCGGCCAGCAGGCCCAGCCCCAACAGGCCCATGCCGGTGACCACCTGACGGCGGGTCAGAAACTCATTCATCTGGCGAACTCTCGAAAGCAGCGGCTGGCGCCAACGCCAACCCTTTTTTCGTCCACCTCGCGGCACCGCAGGCGTTATTGGCAGCCGCACTGCTAGCCGCGAGGGACGAAGCGAAAAAAACAGGTGCCCGACAGTGTCGCGCAAAACCAGCTTGAAAAGGTTACGAGCGAATTTTACAGAAGCCATCCGATGACGCTGCACACCTTGACGCCCATGGGTTGAGAATCCCCCGCTGCGACAAAACCGCGCACCCGACTCCAAAGCGCGGATCGACTCGTCGGCGCTGAGTCGCTGCCGGATGCAACCGGCACGGCTGGCGGAAGAAATGTTTGAACCCCTCCCCGCTGGCGCTGCCGAATTTCATCAGCAGGCCGCGCAAGCGGGCCAGGCAAAATGCCCGCGCACCTCGCGTCGGCGTCAACGGGACGGAGACGGTCAGCCATGCGGGACGATGCACAAGGATTTGAATCACTGCTGGCGGATTTCGCCCAGCGTGACAATCCCCGCGTGCCGGACGCTCCCTTGCGTCACGCCATGCAGCGCTGCCTCGACAGCGGACTCGATCAACTGCCGTTGCCCGGCAGCGGTCGCACACTCGAGCGCTGGCGCCAGTTGTCAACGGTGGCCGGCATTGATCTGGCGCTGCTCAAACTCTACGAAGGCCATACCGACGCCCTCGCCATTTTGTATGAACTAAGGCCGCAGGAGCTCGGTGCCTCGCCCTTCGAAACGCCCGGCATCTGGGGCGTATGGGCCGCTGAGCCGCCCGATGCCAGGGTCGGCGTCAGTCAACGCCACGGCGACAAGGTTCGCCTGAACGGCCGCAAGGCCTGGTGCTCCGGCGCACAGCAGCTGGATTACGCCCTGCTCACCGCCTGGGCCAACGATGACGCGCCGCAACTGGTCGCCGTGGATTTGAAGCAGCCGGGCGTACGTTTCAGCAGCGAGACCTGGCAGGCCGTGGGCATGGCGGGCACCGCCAGCGGCGACGTGCACTTCGATGGCGCTGTCGGCATTTGCGTGGGCAACAACGGGGACTATTTGACCCGGCCTGGATTCTGGCAAGGCGGCGCCGGCATCGCTGCCGCCTGGTACGGCGCGGCAGTGGCGCTGGCAAAAAGCTTGCGCGCGCACCGACATCACGGACGGCCGGAACCCCACGCCGACGCTCATCTGGGCAGCGTGGATGCCGCGCTGTGCGGCGCGGCGGCTGCCTTGCGCGAATGCGCCTCATGGATCGACGCGCATCCCCGGGACGACGCGAGCCTGCCGGTCCAGCGCCTGCGTGCGCAGGTCGAAATGGCGGTTGAGCAGGTGTGCCGGCATGTCGGCCGGGCGCTGGGCGCGACGCCTTTCTGCCGTGATCCGCACTTTGCGCGGCTGGCTGCCGACCTGCAGGTGTTTATCCGGCAAAGCCATGCTGAACGCGACCTGGCGCATCTGGGCCAGCGAATCGCTACGGGCGAAACCGAGGATTGGTCACTATGAACGAAGCACCCCCTTTCGGCGTAACCGGAACCCCGTTGAGCGCCTGGCAGAACAGCGTGGCGTTGCGCAGCGTGCGCCCGATCACCCTTGAAGAACTCGTCCCGCCCGGCGCGCGTCTGATCGTCCTTGCCCCCCACCCCGACGATGAAGTGCTGACCTGCGGCGGCCTGCTCGCGGCGATGGCCCAGCGGCAGAATGATGTGCAGCTGGTTGCGGTCACCGACGGCGAAGGCAGTCATCCGCAATCACCGCTGTGGCCATTACAGCGCCTGCGCACAGAGCGGCGCCGGGAAAGCCAGCAAGCCGTCGCGCACCTGGGCCTGGACGTGTCGAGGTTGTCCTGGCAACGGCTAGGCATGGGCGATGGCCTGGTCGCCGAGCATGCCGAGTCATTGATTGCGCTGCTCAGCGAAGACCTGCGCCCCTCGGATGTGTTGTTGACCACCTGGCGCCACGACGGCCACTGCGACCATGAAGCCGTCGGCCACTGCGCTGCCCAGGCGGTGGCCAACAGCGGCGCGACCCTGGTGGAAATTCCGGTGTGGGCCTGGCATTGGGCGGAACCGAACGACCCGCGACTCCCCTGGGAACAGGCCCGCAAATTCTGGCTCAGCGAGGAGCAACTGCGGCGCAAGCGCGAGGCCATCGGTGCCCACTTGAGTCAGCTGGAAAACGACCCGAGCACCGGCGCTCCTGCGGTGCTGACCCCCCAGACGCTGGAGCGTCTGCTGCAACCCTTCGAACTGGTGTTTCTGTGAGCATTACCGGTGAGTATTTCGACGAGCTGTTCGCCAGCAGCGACGACCCATGGGCCTTTCGCACGCGCTGGTACGAACACCGCAAGCGCGACCTGACCCTCGCCGCTCTGCCGCGTCAGCGCTATGAGCGCATCTTCGAGCCGGGCTGCGCCAATGGCGAGCTGAGCCTGCGCCTGGCCGAACGTTGCGACGCGCTGCTGTGCATGGACCTTAGCCCCCGGGCCGTCACCCTGGCCCGCGACCGCTTGAGCGGACATCCACATGTTCAGGTGCTCGAAGGCTGTCTGCCCCAGGACTGGCCGGCGGGGGAATTCGATCTGGTGGTGATCAGCGAATGGGCTTATTACCTGACCCCGGATGCCTTTGGCGAGATCATCGAGCGCATTCGCGAAAGCCTGACGCCGGATGGCGCAGTACTGGCTTGCCACTGGCTGCACCCTATCGAAGGCTGCCCGATGGAAGGCCGCGAAGTGCATCAGATCCTCGCGCGACACCTGGCCATGGAACGCACGCTGCATCACGCCGAACGGGATTTCCTGCTGGAAATGTGGAGCAAGGATTCGCGCGGGATTGACCTCAACGAGGCAGTTCGATGATCTTTTGTATCAGACCAGCCGCGGGCCGATAAAGGCCTGCGCGCCCGATTCGCCCAGCAGTCCGTTCACGAAGAGGCGCGCCTGCCGGGTCAACTGATCGATGTGGCGATCGCGCTGTTTCTCCGCATCGGTCATCGCGCGCTTGCCGTGCTGCTTCAACAGATAGCTGTGGATCTGCCGCACTTCCAGCGAGTTGTAGATCGGTGCGATGTCCAGCACGGCCAACAAGCCATCGGTCTGCTGCTCGCGGGTGTTCATCAGCACCTGCGGCCCGCGCGCGCCCAGTACCTGAAAACCCAGCGCCTCAAACACCGCAACCCTGGAGACGAAGCACGCCAGCTCGGCATGGGGATAGCGTTCGGTCATTTTCACCAGCATGGCCCGCGCCACACCCTGACGACGACGCGCCGCGTGCACCGCCATATACGCCACGGCGCACGCCTGCGGGTCGTGCTGAACCGGCAGGTAGAGCAAAAAGCCGATGACAACCGACGGATCCTCGGCGTCCAGCGCCACGATCAATTCCACCGCAATTCCACGTGAGCCGTCCATCGCCTGCACGTACTGATGCACTTCATGGCCGACGCCGTATTGGTACAGCGGGTACAACGGATTGCTCGGGGCGATGGCGACCATGCTGAGCTCGGTGACGTAGTCGATCACCATTTGCATGATCTGGCTCTTGATCGATTCCGGTGGCGTGGCGTCGAGGCGCATGACGGTAAACGTGGGGCTGGGCATTGTGATCCTGAATACGGGGTCGGGCAGTGGGTTCGAGCCGTGCATGATACCTGCGCACTGACTCAATTATCGAACCCCGCCGCTACTGCGCAGCCCAGTGGGAAAGTTTGCGCTGGACATCATCGGCGCCTCCCTGGCACTCGCTGGCGGAGAGACCTGGCGCGCCGCGTTCCAGCGTGGTAACGGGCCTGCCTGGAGGCGAGTAGATAGTGATCCGCTGCGCACCCGCCGGCTGAAATTCAATGCGGGTGCCGTCTTCCAGATACAACGCCTCGTCGGCATATTTTCCGTCCATCGCCCGGTAATAAGGCGGAGCGCTCAGGCACGTGCGCAGGTCGCCGTCCTCGAAGATTTCCACGAAAAAAGTGCCGCCGGCATGGGGACCGACCCAAAGGCCGGTGAGTTTGTCTGGCGGTGAAGATGCGCTGACTGAGGTGTAATCGACCAGTGAGGCACCGGTCGTGGCCTTGGTCGTGCACCCGGATACACACCCTAAAACCGTCGCTGTGATCAGCAACGTCGTGGCTCGCGTCCTGCTTAACCGTTTGTGCATAGAGAACTTACACTTCCCGCGCTTGATTAGAGGGCAGGCCAGATGGAATCCATGGAATCCCTCTCGTACGCCTGCTGTAAGTTGAGTGGGCTGTTTACGACTCTAGTCTGCACCCATCCCCCCCGCAACTTTGAGCGATGGGATGCATGGCAGCGGGCATTACCTCCCCGCTCTCAACCGCCCTTTGACCGGCCTTTTAAGCCCTCTCTTCGAGCCCCGAACTCGCGCAAAGCATCAGCCTTTGCCATCTGAATGCCTTTGCCCCGGGATCAGTTCGCAAACACGGCCTATGCTTGGAAAGAGCGAGTGGTCAGTGATGCCGAAAAAATTCATCCAGCCGGCTGGTCGGGGAGTTGAACCCCCTATGAGGCGCACAGTCCATGCACTACATCCCAAGGGGGAACATCGATGAATGACTTATCAAAAGCTTCAGGGCTGAGGCGTTTTACTTCCATCATTGCAGGCATCTTTGCCCTGTTTCTGGTGGTAGGCGGTATCTGGCTGCTTACATTGGGCGGCTCTTTTTATTATCTGTTCATGGGCGCTGCGCTGCTGGTGTTCGCCGTTCTTTTGTGGCGACGTTCCGCGGCATCGCTCTGGCTTTACGGCGCGCTGATGCTGATCACCGTGGTCTGGGGCCTGTGGGAAGCAGGCACGGACTTCTGGGCCCTGGTGCCGCGTTTCGACATCCTTGGGGTGTTGGGTCTGTGGTTGCTGATACCGGGCGTCACCCGTGACATTCCGGAGCGTCTGAAGCCGGGCAAAACCTTTTTATCCGCAACATTGGCGCTGGCGATCGTGGTGATGGTGTATGCCATCTTCAACGACCCGCAGGAAATCAACGGCAGCATGGCGACGGCGCAACCCGCGCAGCACCAGCCTGTCGAAGGCATCGCCAACGGCGACTGGCCTGCTTATGGCCGCACCCAGTCGGGCACGCGCTATTCGCCGCTCACCCAGATCAACGAAGGCAATGTCAAAGACCTGCAGGTGGCCTGGACCTTCAACAGCGGTGAATCGAAAACCGCCAATGACTCCGGTGAAACCACCAACGAACTGACGCCGATCAAGGTTGGCGACAACATGTACATCTGCACCACCCACCAGATCCTGGTGGCGCTGGACCCGGCCACCGGCAAAGAGAAGTGGAGATTCGATCCCAAGCTCAAATCCGATCCGTCCTTCCAGCACTTGACCTGCCGTGGCGTTGCTTACTTCGATCAGGCGGACACCACGCAGTTTGCGAAAAGCCTGGAAGGCACCCAGCCGGTCGCCACCAGTTGCCCGCGCAAGGTGTTCCTGCCGGTCAACGACGGCCGTCTGTTCGCCATCAACGCTGACACCGGCGCACCGTGCGCCGACTTCGCCAAAAACGGCGAGCTGGACCTTCTGCACCTGCAGCCCTACCCGTATCCGGGCGGCCTCGAACCCACCTCCCCGCCTGTCGTGACCGGCACCACCGTGATCATCGGCGGTTCGGTAACCGACAACCTGTCGGTGCATGAGCCATCCGGTGCGATCCGTGGCTACGACGTCAACACCGGCGCGCTGAAGTGGATCTTCGACACTGGCGCGGAAGACCCGAACGCGATTCCGGGCGACGGCAAGACTCTGGTCAATAACTCGCCGAACGCTTGGGCGCCGCTGGCGTATGACGCCAAGACCGATGTGGTCTACGTGCCAACCGGGAACCCGACACCCGACATCTGGGGCGGCAACCGCACCCCGGTGATGGAGCGTTATGCCAGCTCGATCGTCGCCATGAACGGTTCCACCGGCAAACTGGTGTGGAGCTTCCAGACCACTCACCACGACTTGTGGGACATGGACGTACCCGCTCAGCCTACCCTGGCTGACGTCAAAACCGGCAGCGGCGAAGCGGTCCCTGCGGTGTACGTGCCGACCAAGGCCGGCAACCTGTTCGTGCTCGACCGTCGCGACGGCAAGCCAATCGTGCCGGTCCATGAAATGCCGGTGCCTGCAGGTGAAGCGGCGCCAGGGGATCGGGTCAGCCCGACCCAACCGCGCTCGGACTTGAATCTGACGTCGATCCAGACGCTGTCCGACAAGGAAATGTGGGGCGCGACCATGTTCGACCAACTGGTCTGCCGCGTGATCTTCAAGCAGCTGTCCTACAACGGCCAGTACACGCCGCCGTCCGAGCAAGGGACGCTGGTGTTCCCGGGCAACCTGGGCGTCTTTGAATGGGGTGGCATCTCGGTCAACGCCGACCGTCAGGTCGCGCTGATGAACCCGATGGCGCTGCCGTTCGTGTCCAAGCTGATCCCCCGTGGCCCGAACAACCCGCTGTGGCCTAAAGAAGGTGCCACCGGCAGCGGTACCGAAATGGGCATTCAGCCACAGTACGGCGTGCCTTACGGCGTCGAAATCAACGCCTTCCTGTCGCCACTGGGCCTGCCGTGCAAAGAGCCGGCGTGGGGTTATGTTGCCGGCGTCGACATGAAGACCCATGACGTGGTCTGGCGCAAACGCATCGGCACCATCCGCGACAGCCTGAAAGGCATCCAGCTGCCGCCGCTGAAAATCGGTGTGCCGATGCTCGGTGGTCCGATCTCCACGGCCGGCAACCTGATGTTCATCGCCGGCACCCAGGACAACTACCTGCGCGCCTACAACGTCACCAATGGCGATCTGCTCTGGGAAGCGCGCTTGCCAGCAGGCGGTCAGGCGACGCCGATGACCTATGAAAGCAATGGCAAGCAGTACCTTGTGATCATGGCCGGCGGGCATGGCTCGTTTGGTACCAAGATGGGCGACTCGTTGATCGCCTATGCCCTGCCGTCGAAGTAATCAGCGGCTGAGCGGTAAAAAAGCCCGAGTGATCGGGCTTTTTTTTTCGCTCGTTTTTTGCCCCGCTGGCACCTCGGGTGCGTGAATGGTACTTCTTGGCCAATCCATTCGAGATCTCCCAATGAATCCCAATCCGCCAATCGATAACGCACTGCGCGTCGCGCTGGTCACAGGATCGACCTCCGGTATCGGCGCGGCCATTGCACGTACCCTGAGCCGGGCGGGTTATGCGGTGGTCCTCCATTCGCGAAACTCTGCGGATACAGGTCGCGCTATGGCTGCCGAAATGAAACAGGCGATCTACGTGCAAGCTGATCTTGCCGTTGAAGCTGACAGGGTCAGGCTCGTTAAGGAGGCAATCGCCGCGTGGGGTCAGCTCGACGTACTGGTCAATAACGCCGGCATCAGCAGAGTTATTCCGCACAGCGATCTTGCATCGGCCACGTCGGCGGTGTCACTCGGACCCGACATTCGCGTAAATGCTGTGGCACCTGGCCTGGTCGACACGCCTCTGACCGCAGAGTGGACAGCTGCCCAAAAGTTGTGGCGAGATCGCGCGCCAATGCGAAGGGCAGCCAGCCCGGACGACATTGCAAAGGCTGCGGCTGCGGCTGCGGTGTCTACCCAATTTAAAAAGCCAAGGCACGGGGGCCGCTTACATTGAAGTGGACACCATGACTTGGCTTTATAGGACCTGAATAATGGTGTGGCCCGCCGGTAAGTCATGGCGGGCGTACGGACCTTACTCGGTCTCGATCACACCCGTCATCGCCGTAAACCGGCTCTGCGGGTTCTTGAGCTTGTCGAGCACTTCATCCGGCGTGGACTCGCGGAACACCACCATGTGCCCCACCTCCTCGCCACCCTCGGTGACGCGCTCGATGTCGTTGATCATCCAGGTTTTCAGCTCTTCCACGCTGATCCCCAGTTGCTCGGCGACCTGACCGTGGAAGCGTTCTGCATCGTACTGATTGAATTCGTCGTTGTTCATGGCCTTGGCCTCCTTTAGCGGGTGTAAGTCTGAGGCCCCACCAGGCCGGCACAGTTCAGTCGTTTATGACCCACGGCGCCCAACGACAGGATCAACAAGTTCGTTAGCGCGAGCGTGGCCCGGCCATCCACGGGCTGTATTCGAACGCAACCGCGCCTCTGGAGACGCCGGTTTCATCCACGGAGAAACCCGGCATCTGCCCAAGGTCCAGGTGCTTGCATTGCTCGGTCAGTCGGCTTTGCAAGACGTTGTCGTATTTGAAGGCCTCCGGACGTTCGCGGTGGCGTTCTAGGTTAACGACGCATTCCTCAACCTTGCCCTGCCTGTTCGCCAGATACTCGAAAGTGACCACGCCAATGCTGTTCGGCGGCGCTTTCAGCAGGGTCCGCTCGGCGAAATAGCGGCTCTGTGTGTATTGCTGATAACGGGGCTGCATGGACGAGCGCAAGATGTCGTTCATCGGCAGGTAGATCAAAGGGGCGACGACTTCGACGTTGCCGTCTTTGTTTAACCGATCTGCGGGTACGACCGGGAACACCGCGCTCCAGCACACGTTTTTTGAAAGTTCGGCAAGCGGTGCATTGGTCGTCGCAAGGCCCGTGGCCTGGGTCTCGCAGCTGAATACCTCATTGTTGCGATTGATCTTGATGTGCAGGCGGACTTCACCCGTCAGGCCTTCGCTGTTGGCCTCCAGCGCTCTGTTTCCGAGAATGGACTGGAAACGTGCAACAAAGGCGTTGAACTGCTGCTTTTTGACGTCGTCCGGGTTCGGGACCGCTGGAGCAGAGGCAGGAGACGCCACCTGCCGGGACTCACAGGCCATCAGAGCACAGGCCATACCGACGATTGCGGTCAAGCGGAGCCAGGGACAAAGTGGGCGAATCAGTGACAGGCGTGACAGAGGGACAGCAGGCGACATGATCATCCTTGAACGACAGAGCATAAAGCGCGCGAAGATACCGCCGCTGAAGGCAGTGCGTCTACGCCAAGTCTCGCCTCTGATGGTGTATGAACTGACCCCTTCCCGGCTAAAGCCGGTCCTACTGGGACACCGCGCACTCCTAGTGGGACCGGCTTTAGCCGGGAAGGCGTCGTCCGTTACGCCGCAGATATGAGGGTGTTTAAACCGGCCTCTTCCCGGCTGAAGCCGGTCCCACTAAAAGCATCGCGTGCATCCATCGGGATTGGCTGAAACCTGGCTCTGTGGGACCGGCTTTAGCCGGGAAGGCGTCATGCGTCACGCCACACCAACCCGAACCGTCACACCGCAAATCGGCAACTGACAAACCGGCCTCCGCCTCCGGCCACCAGCATGCGACAATCACGCACCGAACACCGTCGACCTCTTTACGGTCTGACGTTGAGACCTTTGCGCGGATGAGCCCGATGATCAATGCCCTCGTATTTTTCGCAACCGTGATCGGCATGGAGGGCTTTGCCGTGTTTGCGCACAAGTACATCATGCACGGTTGGGGCTGGGGCTGGCACAAGTCGCACCATGAGCCGAGAACCGGCTGGTTCGAGAAGAACGATCTGTACGCCGTGGTATTCGCCGGGTTCGCCATCGTGCTGATCGCGCTGGGCACTGCGGGGGCGCATCCGCTGGAGTGGATCGGCGCGGGCATGACCGCTTACGGCTTTCTGTATTTCGTTGCCCACGACGGCCTGGTGCACAAGCGCTGGCCGTTCAAATATGTGCCGCGCAATGGCTATCTCAAGCGCCTGTATCAGGCGCATCTGATGCACCATGCGGTGTCGGGCAAGGAGCGTTGCGTGTCGTTCGGCTTTCTCTACGCGCCGAGCGTCACTCGTTTACGCGCCCAGCTTCGACGCTTGCATGACGGCCCGTTGCACAGATCCGACCCGGACGTTGCCAAAGGTTCGCAGGCCGCGCCGGCCAGTGCCGACCTCGAGACGCGCTAGCCTTCCACGCCCCCAGCGCTACCAGACGAAGCTTGTCCAGCTTGCTGGTGGAAACCCGCGTATCCCACGCCCGAGCGCCTCGCTGCCTGACCTTCACACCGATCTCGCGGTAGACGCACCCCGCCGTCGCCACCGCCCAGGCCGAGCGCCACGGCAGCGCGGTCAGGCCGGCATTGGCGCTCTCGTAATACGGCTCCGCCATGTCCACCAGCCGCTTCGCCAACACGGCTACCGCCGGACGGTACTCCGGGGCTGCAAGGCGATCGTGGGGAATGCCCAACTCATCCAGCCAGTCCCCCGGCAGGTAGCAGCGTCCTACCGAGGCGTCTTCGACGATGTCCCGGGCGATGTTGGTCAGCTGGAAGGCCAGACCCAGATCACAGGCGCGGTCGAGGGTGGCCTCGTCACTCACGCCCATGATCTGCGCCATCATCAAACCGACCACCCCGGCCACGTGATAGCAGTACTCCAGCGTGTCGTCGATACGCCGATATTCGCGCTGGCTGACGTCCATCGCGAAGCCGTCCAGATGCTGCAGGGCGTACCGCTGCTCGATGCCATGGCGCAGAACAACCTCCCGGAACGCCTCGAACGCCGGACTGTGGGTCGGCGTACCGGCATACACGGCGTGGGTCTGGGCGATCAGCCGTTGCAGGCGCTCGGTGACTTCCTGCTGACTGATCACCTTCGCCGAGTGCCCTGCTTCCTGACCGTCAATGACGTCGTCGCAATGCCGGCACCACGCGTAGAGCATCACCGCGCTGCGACGAGTGACCGGGTCAAACAGGCGTGACGCGGCGGCGAAGCTTTTCGAGCCGACTTCGATGCTCTGGGTGGCGTGATCTAGCAGCGCCTGATCGGCGACGCTCATGAGTGCAGGTCCTCCAGCATCAACCCCGCGGTGGCTTTGGCCGAACCGATGACACCCGGCACGCCAGCGCCGGGGTGCGTGCCCGCGCCGACCAGATACATATTGCTCAGGCTTGCGTCGCGGTTGTGGGGGCGGAACCACGCGCTCTGGCGCAGGATCGGCTCAAGGGAAAACGCCGAACCGAGGTGTGCGTTGAGCTCGCCCTTGAAATCCTGCGGCGTAAAGATGCGGCTGGTGACCAGGTCCTCACGCAGACCCGGCATGTAGTACTTCTCCAGGTACGCGAAGATGCGGTCGCGATAGCGCGGCCCTTCCACTTGCCAGTCGATATCGGCATTGCCCAGGTGCGGCACCGGCGACAGCACGTAATGGCTCGAGCAGCCCGGTGGCGCCAGGCTGGGGTCAGTGATGCACGGCGCGTGCAGGTACAGCGAGAAGTCTTCGGCCAGCGCCGCGCCCTTGAAAATCTCCTGAATCAGCGCTTTGTAACGCGGCCCGAAGCACACCGTGTGGTGCTGCAACTGGGGCTGCGGACGCTTGAGCCCGAAGTGGATGACGAACAGCGAATTGCTGAAGCGCTTGCCCTTCAACCGTGCCCCTTCCTTGACCCCGCGCGGATGGCCGCCGAGCAGTTCGGCGTAGGTGTGCATGACATCGGCATTGGAAGCCACGCAATCGGCGCTGATCTGCCGGCCATCCTTGAGTCGTACGCCGGTCACTCTCTGGCCACTGGTGTCAATGCTGGCAACATCCGCGTTCAGCTCGAAGCGCCCGCCGATGTCCTCGAACAGCTTGACCATGCCCTGCACCAGCGCACCGGTCCCGCCCTTGGGAAACCAAACGCCCCACTGGCGTTCCAGTGCGTGGATCAGCGTGTAAATGGAGGACGTCGCAAACGGGTTCCCGCCGACCAGCAACGAGTGGAAGGAGAACGCCTGACGCAGTTTGTCGTCTTCGATGAACTGCGACACCATCGAATACACGCTGCGCCATGCCTGCAATTTGGCCAGCTGCGGCCCGGCCTGGACCATGTCGCGGAAGGACAGGAACGGCACCGCACCGAGCTTCAGATAGCCTTCCTGAAAGACCGCTTTGGAGTACGCCAGAAAGCGCTGATAGCCGGCGACGTCCTTGGGGTTCATCGCAGCGATCTGGGTGTCGAGGGACTGCTGGTCGTTGGCGTAATCGAACTTGGTCCCGTCTTCCCAGCACAGGCGGTAGAACGGCGACACCGGCAACAACTCGACGTAATCCTTGATGGATTTGCCGGCGGCGGTGAACAGTTCTTCGATGGCTGTCGGGTCGGTGATCACCGTCGGCCCCGCGTCGAAGGTAAAACCCTGATCTTCGTAGACGTAGGCGCGGCCGCCGGGCTTGTCGCGTTTTTCCAGCAGCGTCGTCTGCACGCCCGCCGCCTGGAGCCGGATGGCCAGGGCCAGGCCGCCGAAACCGGCGCCAATCACAATTGCGCTTTTTGCTTGAGTCATTTCAATTCTCGTTGTGCTTAGGCAGGTGATGCCTGGCCTGGTAGTGCCTGGGCAGGTAACGAACAGCGGCCTTGACCGCCTCGTTGATCGGTACGGGCGGTTTGCCGGTGAGCACGCGCAGCTTGTCGGCCAGGGTACTGCGCCCTGCATAGAAACGGCTGATCAGGCCTTCGGACAGGCCATAAAACCGCTGCATCACCTGCCAGCGATTGGAAGGGCGTCCGGCCAGAAACAGCATGCGGTTAAGCAGCCGGTAGAAGCGTTGGGATTGCCAGGCGTGCTGAGCGATGCCGCGGATGCCTGCGTCCAGTGATTCGGCGTCAAGCGTGGGCTGAGCGGCAATCCACTCCGCCAGCCGCACGGCATGGGGCAGCGAATAGCCGGTGGTGCAGTGAAACAGCCCGGCCCGCAATCCGGATCGCGGCTGCCCCGCTACCTCACGCCAGAATCCGGCGAAATCCCCGGCCAGGGTGATCGGCAACACGCCCTGCTCTTCGCGCAGGCACTCGGCAATTTCCCAGCCCTGTTCGGCGGCGTAGTCGGCAATGTGCTGACGAAGCTGGTCAGCGGAAAACGAATGCTGATCGACGTAATGGGTGTCCTCGATCAGCAAGGTGTCGGCTGAAAAAGGCAGCACGTAGACGAAGCGGTAGCCCTCACTTTGCGCGACGCGGGCGTCCATGATGATCGGCGCGGTCAGGCCATGGGGGGCCTGCAAGCGCAGCAACTGTCCCAGGAATGCCTGCTGCCCCAACACCATGTGCGCCGTTGCCTGCACACCGCGGCCATCAATCACCGCGTTGGCCTGAAGCCGCTCGCCGCTGTCCAGCACCACGGCGTTCGGCGTGAGTTCGGTGATGCGTCGGCCGGTCAGCAGCGCGTCGTCCAAGGCGGGCTCGATGACCTCGGCAAAGCGTTCCGACGTGATGCTGGCGTAGCCGCTGTTCAACCGTCGCGAGCGTTGCGGGAAGTGCACGTCATAGGTCGCCCAGCGCTGCACCACCAACGGCTGCAACCATTGATGCTGCTCGGCGGTGAGGTCGCCTTCGTGAAAGGACCAGGTGTGGTTGCCGCCCAGGTGCGTCTGCTCTTCGATGCACAGCACCCGCAGCCCCGGTCGCAGCTGTTTGAGACGCCAGGCGATCAGCCCGTTGGCCAGCCCGCCGCCGACGAGAATCAGGTCATAGGTCATGGTACCAACCCCGCCAGCACGGGCTCACCGGTGCGCACCACGGCTTCGACAATGTCGGCGGCGCGGGACGTGCCGCCAGCGTTCGTCAGCTCGGCTGCCAGGCGATCAGAAGGTTCGGTGGACAACCCGCGCAGTTGCGTGAGTCGCTCGCGAATCTGCCCTGCTCCGGCGCCGCGCCGCAGTTGCAGGCCAATCCCGGCGTGGGTAACCCGCGAAGCGACGCCCGGCTGATCAAACGCGATGGGCATGACCAGCATCGGCGTGCGCGCGACGATGGCGTCCATCACGGTGTTCAGCCCGCCGTGGGTCACCAACGCATCGGCCTGTTGCAGCGCCCACTGTTGCGGCGCGAAGTCGGTCACCCAGGTCGCACCGGCCTTTATCAACCGCTGCTCCTGCCGCGCATCGAGCCCGCCGCAGTGGGCGACCAGCAACTGCGCATTCATTTGTCGGCTTGCCGTGGCGATGCGCTTGAACATGTCAAAACGACTGCCCTGCAGCGTGCCGAGGCTGGCAAAGATGAACGGCCGACCGGCGTCTATCGGCCACTCACCCTGTTGTTCGTGTTGAGCCGCCCGCAGTGGCCCTACCGCGTGAAAATTCGCCGGTGGATGCTGACGGGGGAAATCAAAGCCCGGGATGGTCTGACTGATTTGCGCATAGGGCGAGAGGCATTCATGCAATCCGTCGCGGGGCTCGATGGCCAGGCGCCGTGAAGCTTCACGCAGCACCTTGCTCAAAGGCCCCATCAGCCAGTCGTACACTTTGCGGCTGCCTTCGAACATATGCTGACTGCGTTCATCGGTGGCGTAGGCAAAGGGCATCACCGGCAGCGGCAACTGCGGCTCGCGATTGACCGGCAAGGCGCAGGCCACCGAGACATACGGCAAGCCCAGCCCTTCGGCGACCATCCCGCCGGCCGCTTCCATCTGATCACACAGCAAGGCCTCGATCTGCCGCACCGCCAGGGCTGATGGCAGCTCGGCACTGAGCATGCGCGTGGTGTCGCACAGGTCGCGGATCACCCGGCGCAGGCGCAACGGATTGTTCGAACAGGCGGCACGCCGCAACGCTGCCTCAAGACTGCCCGGCGGATGACTGAGGGCACCGAGAGCATGAAAGCCGATGCGCGGATCGGTCAGCCAGCGCCGTGCATCGGCCTGCTGAAAAAAGGTCACCTGATGACCGCGGTCGATCAGCGTCCCGGCCAGCGCCTGAAACGCCTGAAAGTGGCTGTAGAACGCCGGCGCCACGACGGCAAAATGCGTCATGACAGCAACGACTGCAGGGTGTCGGGGGCCAGCAAGCGGGCCCTGCGCAACGCGCGAAGGTCCGCTGAACCGGTACAGAAACAGGCGATGCGCAGCTGGCGGATGACGATGTCGAAGTGTTCGATCACCGCAGCGGTCGACAGAGTCGCGTTGCGCAGCACGCCGGCGGCCTGACCCACAACGTCCGCGCCCAGGCGAATGGCCTTGGCCACGTCGATGCCGTTGTGAATGCCGCCGGAAGCAATCAGCGGCGTGTCCGGCAAGGCCTGGCGAACCATGGCCAGGCTGACGGCGGTCGGGATGCCCCACTGCGCAAACGCCATGGCGACTTCACGATCGGCCGGGTTCTCGGCGCGCTCGGCCTCGACAGCGGCCCAACTGGTGCCGCCAAGCCCGGCGATGTCCAGCACCTGCACCCCGGCCTGCACCAGCGCGAGCGCCACATCGGCAGACAGGCCAGCGCCCACTTCCTTGACCACCACCGGCACGCCGACATCAAGCACCACGCGGTGGATGGCGTCGAGAATGCCCTGCCAGCGCCGGTCGCCGCCGGCCTGCACCGCCTCCTGCAAGGGGTTCAAATGAATAATCAACGCATTGGCCTGGAGCATGTCGACCGCACGGCGGGCCATGTCCAGGCCGTCAGGCTCAATCAACTGCGCGGCGCCGATGTTGCCCAGCAAGGCGATGTCCGGCGCCAGACGCCGCAGTTCGCGGGTCAGGCCCTGATCACCCCCGCGTTGCAAGGCCACGCGCTGCGAGCCGACGCCCATGGCGATGCCCAGCTCCTGGGCGGCTTCGGCCAGATGACGATTGATCGCGGTAGCCCGGTCCGCCCCACCGGTCATGGAACTGATGAGCAGCGGCGCGCGCAATGCAATGCCCAGCAGCGAGCTGCTCACATCAATGTCGTCCAGATTCAACTCCGGCAGCGCGCAGTGTTCGAAGCGGATGTCGTCCAGTCCGGAAAAGGAGGAGCGCACGCTGGCGCGCCTCTCCAGCACGATATCGAGGTGATCGTCTTTTCGACGACCCATATCGCTGTGAGTCATACTCGCTCCATGCAGCTGAATTATTGAACCGGCTATACGGTCTTCTGCAGACGCAATCTTGTACAAAACCGATTTTCCTGTACAACTTTGCCGTATCTTGAGGCATTAAGAAACAGCAGTCGTTCCGTGATGACCGGTCTCGCACGCCGAACCGTTACGCGACGAACAGTTTTACCGCTAAAGCATAGGGAAAGACCGATGGCAGGTAACGTCGACACAACAATCAAATCGGGCTTTGCCGGGCGACTCGGAGACGTCCGGGCGGCCATCGAGACGCGCCTCTCCGAGCTGCTGCCGGAATCCGGCAACGAGCGCGATCTGGTGGCGCTGGCCATGCGTGAATCGACGTTGGCGCCGGGCAAGCGCATGCGCCCGGTGCTATTGGTGCTCGCTGCCGAAGGGCTGGTTGAGGACGGCCGTGAAAACAGCCACACGATCAGGCGCCAGGCCGTGGACCTGGGCTGCGCCGTCGAGATGATTCATGCTGCATCGCTGGTGCTCGACGACATGCCGTGCATGGACAACGCCTCGCTGCGGCGCGGTCAGCCCACGGTTCACCTGAAGTTCGGTGAGGACGTGGCCATTCTGACCGCCATCGCCCTGCTCAGCCGCGCCTTCGGTGTCGTTGCCAGCATCAGCGATCTGGCCGCCACCACCCGTACCGAACTGGTCGAAGTGCTGGCCAATACCGTTGGCATGCAAGGCCTGGTGCGCGGGCAGTTTCAGGATTTGCGCGACGGCCAGCGCAGCCGTGATGCGGACGAGATCGCCCTGACCAACAACCTGAAAACCGGCGTGCTGTTCGGCGCGATCATGGACATGGTCTGGCTGATCAGCGGCGCGCGGGCTGATCAGCGGCCGCTGTTGCAGAACTTCGCCATGGAGCTGGGCCAGGCATTCCAGATGTACGACGATCTGCGCGACCGCTGCGCCGACAGCGACAAGGATCAAGGCAAGGACGACGGCAAATCCACGTTCGTTTCGCTCTACGGCGAGGACAAGGTCAAGCGGCAACTGGCGCTGCACTTGTCCAGCGCCGAGCAGGCGCTGCGCGAGGTCTACGGCGATGCGTCAACCATCGCCGGCTACCTGCGCCTGATCTTCGAAAAGGCCGCGCTCAACGGCTAGCCGACTGCGAACCCAGTTTGGCAATGGCCTGCTTGAGCTGCTCGCCATCCGAGAAACGTTCCTGACGGACGACCGTGCCGTTTTTCAGCGTCAGCCACTGCACGGTTTCGCGGTCGCCGTCATACGCCGAGGCGACCCGGGCGTCACGGTCAAGCAAGATGCGAAACTTGGCCGAGCGCATGGCAGGCACTGCGACCATCTTTATCAGGGACGGCATCTTCTCGATGTCTGCCACGTACACAACGTGGCGCTGCTCCAGGTAACCTTCAGGATTGTTTTCCAGTGCGGCGTTGACCATCTTCGCCGCCGCCATGCTGCGGGCGATCAACAACACCTGGGCCTGATCGTCCAGCGTGTAGGCCTTGTCGAACTGGTCGAGCAGCGTCCATTTGGCGATCGGCTGGGGGGCGTCCTGGGCGAATGCGTTGAGACTGAGAAACAGAGCGAGGGCCGCAAATTGCCGCATGGTTTAAATCCCTTCAGCAGGAAAGATTGAACAAAGACAAGCGTCGAGGACAAGGGCCGACACACCGGCCCGAATCACCCTCTCTGGAACCAATAATGGCCCAACACATGACGCATGCGCCAATTTACCAGCAAGCGGTCCGCCCGGTTCGCCTGTTATGGGTTTTGCAGGTGATTTCCTGGCTGAAGCCGGTCCTACGAATCGACCGCGTACCCCAGTGGGACTGGCAAACCTCGACTGTGGGACCGGCTTTAGCCGGGAAGGCGTCGGCAGTCACGCTGCAGAATTGATGGTGTCCACGCTGGTCTCTTCCCGGCTGAAGCTTGTCCCACTGAAGGCACTGCGTACCCCCAGGGGGACAGGCAAACCTCGACCGTGGGACCGGCTTTAGCCGGGAAGCCGTCGGCAGTCACACTGCAGAATTTATGGTGTTCAGACTGGCCTCTTCCCGGCTGAAGCCGGTCCCACTAATCGACCGCGTACCCCAGTGGGACTGGCAAACCTCGAATGTGGGACCGGCTTTAGCCGGGAAGGCGTCGGCAGTCACGCTGCAGAATTGATGGCGTTCAGACTGGCCTCTTCCCGGCTGAAGCCGGTCCCACTGAAGGCACTGCATACCCCCAGGGGGACAGGCAAACCTCGACTGTGGGAGCGGCTTTAGCCGGGAAGGCGTCGGCGGTCACGCTGCAGAATTGATGGTGCCCACACTGGCCTCTTCCCGGCTGAAGCCGGTCCCACGAATCGACCGCTTAACCCCAGTGAGACTGGCAAACCTCGACTGTGGGACCGGCTTTAGCCGGGAAGGCGTCGGTGGTCACGCTGCAGAATTGATGGCGTTCATATTGGCCTCTTCCCGGCTGAAGCCGGTCCCACGAATCGACCGCGTAACCCCAGTGAGACTGGCATACCTCGACTGTGGGGCCGGCTTTAGCCGCGAAGGCGTCGGCAGTCACGCTGCAGAATTTATGGCGTTCAGACGGGCCTATTCCCGGCTGAAGCCGGTCCTACGAATCGACCGCGTATTTGTAGTAGGACCGGCTTTAGCCGGGAAGGCGTCGGCGGTCACACTGCAGAATTTATGGTGCTCACACTGGCCTCTTACCGGCTGAAGCCGGTCCCACTAAAAACCAGTCAGTCTCTAGGCCTAAGCGCCGCCACCGCTTCGATCTCGATCAGCATCCTGTCCAGCGCCAGGCGTGGGACGGGGATGAGTGTGCATACCGGCTTCATAGTGCATCCCCATGCGAGATCCGCCTGCTCGACCCACAGACGCAACCGTTCTTCCGAGTGATCAACCATCAGCAGCGTCAGTTTGAAGATATGGTGAAGGTCGGCCCCGCGGGATTGCAGCGCGGTGCGCAGGTTGGCGATGGCCTGGGCTGCCTGGTCGGCAAAGACCGGGGAAAGCTGGCCTCGGGCATCCTCCCCGCCCTGCCCGGCGACAAACAGCCACTCGGCGCCCGGGGCAACGGCGGCGAGGTGGGAATAGGCGTTGGGGGCCGGATCGTACAAGCCCTCGGGGTTGTACAAGGTGAACGGAGAAGCAGCGGGGGTTTGCGTCATGACGGTGATCCTGAACGTGAGGGCGGCCAGTCTCGAACCTCCACCTAAGTGGAGGTCAAGCAGGCGCCGACGTTTGAATCAATTCTGGAGCGCGTGTCAATTCTCCAGCGCATACCGGCGGCAATGCTCCAGATAGCCTTGCTCGTGGCTGCCCACCAGATGCACGACGTTGCTCCACAGCCACGACGGCGCATCCAGCGTGTGCGAGCGGTTGAGCTGCAGTTCACGCATCCATGACGAGCGCGTGGCGAGGTCCATCTGCCGGGCGTGGGCGAGGCCGACGACGCGGGCCAGGTAACCGGCCGCTTTCATCGCTTCGCGTTCGCTCAGCTGATCAAGCTCAAGCTTCATGTCCTGGGGCAGCAGTTCGCGGACGAAGAAGCCGTGGTCAAGCATGCGCGTCGCGATCATCCGGTTGCCGAGCCCTGGCGACAGATGCCGAGCGCCTTCCACCACGCGCTTGCCGTTGTCCCGGGGCATGCCCGCGCGCGGGGTGCGCGGCGCGGCAGCAGCGACGGCTTCCTTGACGTCGAGCAGGCAGTACTCCTGATCCTCATCATCGCCCACGCTCAACAGCACCGCATAACGCAGCAGACCCAGCGAGCTGCAACCCTTCACCCAGTACGCGCAATCGAGCATCTCGACGCGGTCGTCCTTCGATCGGCCCTTCAGCGACGTCACCAGCGCATGAATCTCCGGCGTCGCGCACAGGTCTTTCAGGCCATGACGCTCGTCGCGGGACAACGACCAGAAATGCTTGCCCAGCGGAATGGTCGGCCGCGTGTCTTCGATGCGCTCTTGAGCCAGATGCTTCCAAGTCCTCTGAACAGCGCTGCGCATGCCCGCCTTCACCTGCGCCGGGCGCGCCGGCTCCTCGTCGGCCCCGTCTTCGAACGCCAGCTCGTAGCCCTGCATCATCTCTTCGAGCATTCTTGCGGTGGCGACGCCGGGCAGGTCGGAACCCCGGGCTGCGGTGGCCAGGGACAGCGCCAGACGTACCAAGTCGTGGGCCGGGTTGCCAATCACCGTCTGATCCAAATCGCGGATGTGGATATCGATGCGCCCTTTGGAATCGCCGGTCGGCCCGAGATTGCCTGCGTGACAGTCGCCGCAGATCCAGACTGGCGGACCACTGGGCAGACGGCGGCCCGACTGGCTGTGCAGCCATTCGTAAAACTGCACCGTGCTGCCGCGCACATAGGCGTGGGCGGAACGGGCCATTTTCAGGTTGCGTAATTCATTGAGCGGCTTGAGGCGTGCGGAGGGTCGAGGCGTCTTCATGAACAATTCTTTGCAGGGAGATGTAGCGTTGACTCGCCCCGAAGAGAAATGTTGCGGAATGTTTCACGATATCGCGACGGCCGAGCTCAGTCAGCTCGGCCGACCGGCTAAACGGTGTTACAGCAACGCGCTCAAATCCAGCTTGTCCTGGGGCACCGGCATCGAGAAGTAGTAACCCTGGGCCTGACCCGCGCCCATTTCCCGCAGCAGCTCCAGGGTCGCGGCGTCTTCAACGCCCTCCGCCACCACCGTCAGCCCCAGGGATTCGGCCATGCGCACAATGGCGCGAACGATGGCCCGGCTGCGGGTGCTGGTGGTCAGTTCCAGGGTGAACGACTTGTCGATTTTCAACCCGCTGAAGTGGTACTGATGCACGTAACTGAGGGACGAGAACCCGGCACCGAAATCATCGAGGACCACCGACACGCCGTTGTCCGCCAGATGCTTCATGGCCTGACGCGCCAGCTCCGGCTCGGCCACCAGCGCGCCTTCGGTGAGTTCCAGACAGATACGCGACGGCGCAACGCCATGCTGACTGAGCAAACCGAGGACTTCGCTGGAAAACTCCGGGCGGGTGATGCTGTAGCTGGAGCAGTTGACGTGCACCGTCGGCCAGTGCGCGTGGTCGGGATGGGCGAGGATCACCACCACCTGCTGGAGCATATAGAGGTCCAGCCGGCCGATCAGGCGCAGGCCCTCCAGCGCCGGCAGAAACTGCCCCGGCGCGATGATCCGGCCATCGGCCTGACGCCAGCGAATCAGGGCTTCGAGGGCCAGAATCCGGCCGCTGGCCACATCGATGATCGGCTGAAAATACGGCACCAGTTCGTCGGTGCACTTGAGGGCATTGCGCAGCGCGGTCTCCTGCTCCATCTGGTCGGACACCTCGCGGCGCACCTCCTGGTTGAACACCGCGTAGCTGTCGCGCCCGGCGTTCTTGACCCGGTACATGGCCGTGTCGGCGTCGCGGAGCAAATCCGCCGGCTCGCTGTGAAACTGCAGATCGGCACCGACCACGCCGATGCTGCACGACGAAAACACTGCGTGGCCGTCGATGTAGAACGGCACGTCGAAGGCCAGCAGAATGCGCTCGGCGATCGCCACGGTGACGTCCGGCGGCGCGGCATAGGCCAGCACGGCGAATTCATCGCCGCCCAATCGCGCCAGCAAGTCGCCGTCGCGCATGCAGTGGCGCAGCCGATCGGCAGCCTGGATCAGCAACAGATCACCCGAATGATGGCCGAGGCTGTCGTTGACCATTTTGAAGCGGTCGAGGTCGATGAACATCACCGCCAGCTCCTCGCCCTTCTCGCAGAATTTCTCCCACGCGTTTCTCAGGCGCTGCTGCAACTGGCTGCGGTTAGGCAGGCCGGTCAGCGCGTCGTGGGCGTTTTCGTGTTGCAGCTTGGCATTGGCATAGTCCAGCTCCCGGGTGCGGTCCTGAACCCGGGCTTCCAGACGCAGATTGGCGGTGTGGATGGCCTCGGCGGCGCTGCGCCGGGACAGTGCCGTGTCAATGTGACGCGACACGAAGGTCAGCAGCTCCTGATCGCGCAACGAGTAGCTGACATGGGAGGTGTAGCTCTGCACCGCCAGCACGCCCCGCACCACGTCGCCGTCGAACAACGGAATGCCCAGCCACGAACTGGACCGGTTGACCTCGTTCTGCAGGGTGATCTCGCCGATGCTTTCCAGCCAGCGCGCCTCGGCGCCGTCGATCAGGCAAGGCCGGCGTTGGCGGATGACGTATTCGGTAAAGCCGCGCTCGCCACGGCGCGGATCGGGTCGCCGGGTCAGGCGTTCATCCACATAGTAGGGAAACGTCACCTCGCCGGTGGCGTCGTCGAACAGCGCGATATAGAAGTTAAGGGCAAACAGCAGTTCGCCAACGATGCCGTGCAGGCTTTTGAACAGATCGGTCATGTCGCCGGGCTGGCTCGACAACTCAGTGATCTGGAACAGGGCGCTCTGCAAGTGCTCGGCGCGTTCGCGGTCAGCGACTTCGTTGCGCAGGGCGTCGTTGAGGCGGGACAGCTCAAGGGTGCGGCGGGCGACGGTTTCTTCCAGTTGGGCGCGATGCAGGATGCGGTCCAGGGCCATCGCCACGTGGCGAGCCACTACCAGAAACAGCTCTTGATCCTCGACGCTGTAGACCCGGGCGACGTCATACACCTGCATCGCCAGCATGCCGAAAACGTCGTCGGAGGCGTTTTTCAGCGGCGCACCCATCCAGAATTCCGGGCGATGGCCCACGCAGTGGAAGCGATCCAGCGCCCTCGCCCGCTCGATGGCGGCAGCATCGACGAACAACGCCTGCTCGGTGGTCAGCACATAACCGGTCATGGACAGCCGCTCGGGATCGAGAAACTCGTAGGTTTCCGCTTCGAGGGCGTCGACGTCGGTGATGTCGATGTAATAGGGGTAAGTGATCTTGCCGCTGTGGCTTTCGTACAGCGCCAGGTAGAAGTTTTCCGCGTCGATCAGGGTCGAGAGCTGCTTGTGCACGCCCTGTAAAAACGCCGAGCGGTCACGGGTGGAGCTGGCCAGGTAGGTGATTTCATAGAGCACCCGCTGGGTCGCCTGTGCCCGTGCCAGCGCATCGGTCTGAAGGCGCAAGCCGAGGCGTCCGGCCAGCTCGGCGAAAAACGGATCGTCGCACTGCACGTCCGGCATCAGCAGCCAGCCCAGGGCGGACTCGCCATGACCGGTCACCCAGCGCTGCAAATGGTGCTTGCGGCAATAGCCGTCGAACTCCTCACGGGGTATCAAGGTCGGCCAGTCCGTGGCGGAACAGCCCTGCCCCAGCAGATACATTTGCTGGCCGGCACGGTAAGCAGCCCAACTCAATGCCGGCGCGGCCTGACGGGCAGCGCGCAGCAAGGCGTCCAGCGAACTCTCCCCGCTGAATCCACCCACGGCCAGAGCGCCCTCTTCGACGGGTACAGGCATCCGCTCGTCGGCAATCGGCGTGTACCCGGCCAGGGTCGATAGTGGGGAATTCATGGGCGCTCCATTGCCAGCGTCGGACTGCGCTATCTTCATTGGGTGTGACAGAAGGTTGCAAGCGCCATATTCGCATTTGCGGTCTATTCACGACGAAAAAACCGTATTCCACGACATTTGTTGGAATTACCCGCCGCACGGCCCTATAGCGGCCTGCAAATTGAAAGATTGAACCCGGCACTCTGTCTACACAGTCCGCTTCGCACAGCTCGTCAAACAGCCGGCGGGAACGGTTTCATGTTTCGGCATTGACCTTTGAACGTCCTCGCCTGTCACTGATTGCTGTTACCTGTCTTTTTGCCCCACTGGAGATGATCACCCAATGATCAAGACTTACAGCTACGCCGCGCAAAAACCCACTGACAAACTGGCCCCGTTGCAGATCGAGCGCCGCGAGCCGGGCGCCGATGACGTGCAGATCGACATCCTGTTCTGCGGCGTCTGCCACTCGGACCTGCACACCGCGCGCAACGAATGGAACAACACCCTGTATCCGTCGGTGCCGGGCCACGAAATCGTCGGCAAGGTCACCGCAGTCGGCGCCAACGTCACCCACTTCAAGGTCGGCGACCTCGCTGGCGTCGGCTGCATGGTCGACAGCTGCCAGCACTGCGCGTCCTGCGCAGAAGGTGAAGAACAGTATTGCGAGAACGGCTTCACCGGCACTTACAACGGTCCGGTGTTTGGCGGCGAGAACACCTTTGGTGGCTACTCCGACAAGATCGTGGTGAAAGAAAAGTTCGTCCTGAAGATTTCCCACAGCGACAACCTCGCCGCCGTCGCGCCGTTGCTGTGCGCCGGGATCACCACCTACTCGCCGCTGCACCACTGGAAGGTCGGCCCGGGCAAGAAGGTCGGCGTTGTCGGGCTGGGCGGTCTCGGTCACATGGCGGTGAAGATCGCCCACGCCATGGGCGCCCACGTGGTGCTGTTCACCACCTCGCCGAACAAGCGTGACGACGGCCTGCGCCTGGGCGCCGATGAAGTCATCGTGTCGAAAAACCCTGATGAAATGGCCACCCAGACCAATCAGCTGGATTTCATCCTCAACACCGTGGCGGCGCCGCACAACCTTGATCCGTTCCTGAACCTGCTCAAGCGCGACGGCACCATGACCCTGGTGGGCGCGCCGGATCAGCCGCACCCTTCGCCAGGCGTGTTCAACCTGATCTTCAAACGCCGCAGCATCGCCGGCTCGCTGATCGGCGGCATTCAGGAAACCCAGGACATGCTGGATTTCTGCGCCAGGCACGGCATCGTCTCCGACATCGAGATGATCCACATGAAGGACATCAACGAAGCCTACGAGCGCATGATCAAGGGTGACGTGAAGTACCGCTTTGTCATCGACATGGCGACCCTCAAAGAAGAAGCGTCGGCCGCCTGACGCTAAACGTTCCCGGGCCGGATGCAGCGGCCCGGGCACTTGTAACATCCTGTGATTTTTCCGCTCGAGAAAAATCGGCAACCATCCCCCGGTGCCTCGGTCACAACCCTTGAGCCATGGCCAGCACTGCCTGCTTTTACTGATCCCGACAAGACGCCAGCCCTCGCCGCTGACACAAGCGCCATGGATTAGAGAAAACGACTCACAAGTGCATGCCCCGATTCAACGCAATGCAGTGCCTGTCCATTGGTTATCGTTGAAGACTGCCGTCGCTTTGAGAATCGCCATCGCTCCAGCCGCTCCACCTGCCGTCCCTGCCCGTGCGTCCGCCCACCGTCGGCCGCCAGGTTGACCCAACGCTGACGAGGAACCCGTTCATGACCGATCAGCCTGATCGCCCCAACAAACAAGAAGTGTCTTGTGACCTCAAGGCCTTCACCGTCCCCTCCCGCCGTAACTTTCTGAAATCCATCGGCGTGTCCAGCCTCGCTGCCGCGACGGCGCCGATCTGGACCCAGGCGCTGGAAGCCCAGGCCGCCGTCGCCGATGACCTCGACCCACCGGCGGCCGACGAGCGGCGCATGACCCTGAAGGTCAACGGCCAGGCCCACACCCTGAACCTGCCGGCCAACGCCGCACTGCTGGATGTGCTGCGCGATCGCCTGCAGCTGACCGGCACCAAGAAAGGCTGCGACCACGGCCAGTGCGGCGCCTGCACGGTTCACGTGAATGGCGTGGCGATCAATTCGTGCCTGTCCCTCGCAGCCATGCACGAAGGCGACGACATCACCACCATCGAAGGCCTGACGCAGAACGGCAAGTTGCACCCGGTGCAGGAAGCCTTCTGGGAACACGACGCCTACCAGTGCGGCTATTGCACCTCCGGGCAGATCATGAGCGCGGCGGCGTTGTTGAAAGACAAGAACATCGGCACCGACGATCACAGCGTGCGCGAAGCCATGAGCGGCAACATCTGCCGCTGCGGCGCGTACAAGAACATCCTCGCGGCGATCCAGTCGGCGCGCATCAAAGTCCAGGAGGTGAGCTGATGAGAGCCTTTGATTACGTGCGCGCCAACAGCGTCGAACAGGCCGTGACGACCCACGCGAAAAGCCCGACCACCTTCTTCCTCGCCGGCGGCACGACGTTGCTCGACCTGGTCAAGCTCGACATCATGCCGGCCGATCAGGTGATCGACGTCAATCACCTCTCCCTCAAGCAGATTGAGGTGCAAAATGACGGCAGCGTGCGCATCGGTGCGCTGGTCAGCAATACCGAACTGGCCCATCACCCGCACATCGTCGAGCACTATGCCGTGCTGTCCCAGGCGTTGCTGTCCGGCGCCACCACTCAGTTGCGCAACAAGGCCACGACAGCCGGCAATGTGATGCAGCGGGTGCGCTGCAACTATTTCCGCGACGGCTATTCGCCCTGCAACAAGCGCGAACCGGGCTCGGGTTGCGCCGCTATCGACGGGCATAATCGAAGCGTGCACGCGGTGCTCGGCACCAGCGACCAGTGCATCGCCAGCCACCCTTCGGACATGTGCGTGGCGATGGTCGCCATTGGTGCGACCGTCGAGGTGCAGGGCCCGAAGGGCAAGCGCAGCGTTGATTTCGCCGACTTCCACCTGCTGCCCGGTGCGACCCCGTGGAAAGAACACGCGCTGCTGGACGATGAGTTGATCACCCACGTGGTGCTGGCCGCGCCGCTGGCCGGCAATAAGTCCGCTTACCTGAAACTGCGCGATCGCGCCTCTTACCAGTTCGCCCTGGCGTCCAGCGCGGTGATCGTCGTCATGGACGGCAACACCGTGCGCGAAGCCCGAGTGGCCTTGGGCGGCGTCGGCACCAAACCCTGGCGTTCCGTCGAAGCCGAACAGGCGCTGAAGGGCCAGACCCTGAACCCGCAGACCCTCGAAAAAGTCGCCGCCGTCGCCCTCAAGGGCGCCAAGGCCTATCGCCACAACGCCTACAAGATCGCCTTGGGGCAGCAGGCCATCGTGCGCAATCTCGGCACCTTGAACGCCTGACCGGAGGATTCACCATGACTGATGCAATGATTGGCTCGGCACCCCGCCGTATCGATGGCCAGCGTAAGGTCACCGGCAGCGCGATGTACGCGTCCGACCATCACCTGAAAAACATGGCCTACGGCTACGGCGTTTTCAGCACCGTCGCCAGCGGCAAAATCACCGGCCTGGAACTGGACGCCGCGCGCAAATCGCCGGGCGTGCTGGAGATTCTGCACCACGGCAACTTCCCGGCGCTCTATCACAATTCGACGCTGCCGATGTCCTTCGCGCAGATCCTCAAGGCAGCCAAGTCCGATGAAAGCCGCCTGCCGTTCGAAGACGACACCGTGTATTACGCCGGTCAGTTCGTTGCCCTGGTGGTGGCCGATACCTTCGAGCACGCCCGGGCTGCGGCTTACAAGATCAAAGTGAGCTACAGCAAGACCGACGCCGTCGCCAACCTCGAACAAGGCCTGAAAGCCGGCGCCTTGCAGGACGGTAGCCCGAACCATACCCGGGGTGATACCGCCGCTGCATTCGACGCTGCTGCCCACAGCATCGACGCCACCTACTCGACCCCCGTCGAAACCCACAACCCGATGGAAATGCACGCCACCGTCGCCAGTTGGGAGGACGGGCGCCTGATCGTGTACGAGGCGACCCAGGGCGTGGTTGCCCACCGCAATTCGCTGGCGAAAATCTTTGGCATGATCCCGGAGAAGGTCGAGGTCCGTGCGCCGTTCATTGGCTCCGGTTTCGGCAGTAAGTTGTGGATCTGGCCCCATTCGGTCGCCGCCTGCGGTGCTGCCAAGGTGCTCAACCGCCCGGTGCAACTGGTCGTGCCACGCCAACAAATGTTTACCACCACCGGCCATCGCCCGGAAACCCGTCAGCGCATGCGCCTGGCAACTGACGACAAGGGCAAGTTGCTGTCGGTGCGCCACGAGTCGATCAACACCACTTCGTTTACCGACCCGTACAAGGAAAACTGCGGCACCTCAACCAAGAGCCTCTACAGCTGCGCGAACGTGCTGGTCACCCACAAGATCATTGAGGTTAACCGCGGGACGCCGACGTCCATGCGCGCGCCGGGTGCAGCGCCGGGGCTGTTCGCCCTGGAGTCGGCCATGGACGAGATGGCCGACAAAGTGGGCATGGACCCGCTTGAGTTCCGCAAGCTCAACGTCTCCGAACGCGACGAGAGCCAGAACCTGCCGTGGTCGAGCAATCATCTGCAGGAATGCATCGACAAGGCCGCCGAGCGCTATGGCTGGAGCAAACGCAATCCGACGCCGGGTTCGATGAAGGACGGCACCGAGATCATCGGCTACGGCATGGCTGCCTGTAACTGGGACGCCTACCGCACTCCCGCCGAGGCGCAAGTCGCACTGCGCGCCGATGGCACGGCGTGGGCCATTTGCGGGGTGCAGGACATCGGCACCGGCACGTACACCATCGTGGCTCAAGTGGTCAGCAGCATCACCGGCATCCCGCTGGACAAGATCGACGTCGAGCTGGGCAATTCATCGTTCCCGCCGGCGCCGGTGTCGGGCGGCTCATGGGCGACCGCGAGCGTGCTGCCGGCCATCGCCGAGGCCACCCGCCAGGCCGTCGAACAGTTGAAAGCGTTCTCGACCGCGCCCAAGGGCGTGTTTGCCGGGCTCAAAGCCGACCAGGTGAGCTTCGAGCAGGGCCAGTTGAAAAGCGGCGACAAAACCTTTGCCATCGCCGACGTGCTTAAGGCGCAGAAGCAGGCCAGCGCTTTCGGTGAAGCCAAAACCGGCATGAACGACACCAGCAAGCATTCGTTCCGCTCGTTCGGCGTGCATTTCGTCGAAGTGCGCTGGGACCCGGGCATCTCGCGGCTGCGGGTTTCGCGGGTGGTCAGTGCGATTGACGTGGGCAAGGTGATCAACCAGAAAACCGCGCTTAACCAGGTCGAGGGCGCAATCGTCATGGGCGTCGGCATGGCGCTGTTTGAAGCGACGGACTTCGACGAGCGCAACGGCATGCCGGTGAACAATAACTACGCCGAATACGTGGTGCCGGTGCACGCCGACCAGCCGGAGATCGACGTGATCCTGCTGGACTACCCGGACCTGGAGCTCAACGAATTCGGTGCTCGGGGGATTGGCGAAATCGGGATTACCGGGCTGGCTGCAGCGGTGGCGAATGCGGTTTCCCACGCCACCGGCAAACGCATTCGGGATTTGCCTATTACGCTGGATAAATTGATGGAGTTGCCGCCGACGATGAAGGTCTGAGCCGGACATTCCAGCGTCCTGACCGTCCTCTTCCCGGCTAAAGCCGGTCCCACTGAAGCACCGCATGCCGTCAGTGGGACCGGCTGTAGGACCGGCTTTAGCCGCGAAGCTTTTGATTTTGATTGATCGTTCCCACGCTCCGCGTGGGAATGCAGGACTGGACGCTCCGCGTCCCAAAGCTGACGCGGAGCGTCGGAGGATGAATTCCCACGCGGAGCGTGGGAACGATCATTACTCACTGCATGCAGTCAGTGGGACCGGCTTTAGCCGGGAAGCCTTTGATTGGATGATCAACGATCATCATGTTGTCAGGCACGCAATCCCTGCGCGGCGCTCAGCAGTCCTTTGAATTTCCCATAACGCGCGCTCAAAGCTTCCTGCACCGCCGGCATCGGCTGATACCGGGCCTTCACCGCCATCCCCCGCCTCAGCCACTCAGCCCCCTCCCCGATCGACAGAAACCCCAGTTTCGCCGCACCAATGCACGCGCTGAGTTCGCTGCCCTGCAAGGTGTACACCTCGCGATCCAGAATGTTGGCCAGCAACTGCGCCCAGTATTCGCTGCGTGCGCCGCCGCCCACCAGGGCGCAGGCGTTGACCGTGGCCCCGGCGGACAACGTGGCGTTCATCGCGTCCAGCAGCCCGAACCCGACGCCTTCAAGCACCGCATAACCCAGCATCGCGGGCGTGCTGTCGTGCCCCAGGTTCATGAATCCGCCGCGCAACAGCGGGTCGTTGTGGGGCGTGCGCTCGCCTGCGAGGTACGGCAGAAACAGCGGACTGGAGACCGCCACAGGCTTATCCACCGGCAATTGCGCGTGAACCAGGTCCAGCAACGCCTGTTCATCAGGCTGACCCAACAAGCGGGTGACCCAGCGCAGGCAGCTCGCCCCGGCCAGCATCGCGCCCATGGTGTACCAGCGCTGCGGCAACGCGTGGCAGAAGCTGTGCACGGCGCTGGCCGGGTTGCCAGCCGGATGATCCGTGATCGCAACAATCGCCGCGCTGGTGCCAAGGGTGACGAACGCATCACCGGCGTTGATCGCGCCGATGCCCACCGCGGAAACTGGGTTGTCGCCACCGCCTGCGGCCACGGGCAGACCTATCGGCAAGCCCAACGCATGCGCTGCCTCGGCACTCAGCCCGGCCGACGGTTGATCGGCCTCCAGCAACCGGGGCATCTGCTCGATGGTCAGCCCGGTGGCGTGGAGCATCGGCGCGTACCATTCGCGCTTCGCCACATTCAGCCACAACGTGCCGGCGGCGTCGGACATGTCACTCACCTGCTCGCCGGTCAGCAGCAAACGCAGGTAATCCTTCGGCGACAGCACGCTGGCGATGCGCGCGAACACCTGCGGTTCCTGCTGGTGCATCCACAGAAGCTTCGGCGCAGTGAGCCCGGCCATGGCCAGGCTGCCAGTGATATCGGCGTAATCCGGGAAGTCTTCGTTCAACTGCGACGCCTGAAGCACAGCGCGGGAGTCGTCCCAGAGAATCGCCGGATACAGCACCTGCTCCGCCGCATCCAACATGACTGCACCGTGCATCTGCCCCGACAAACCGATGCAGCCGACCCGCGCCCATGCCTGAGGATCGTTTGTCCGCAACTGCCTGACCGCAGACAGGCAGGCCTGCCACCAATCGGCCGGGTTCTGCTCCGACCAGCCCGACTGCCGGCGACTGACTTCCACACGCGCACCGGCCTGGGCCAGCACCACGCCTTCGCCGTCCAGGAGAATGGCCTTGAGCTCGGATGTGCCGAGGTCAATGCCCAGGGAAACAAGGTGATTCATGAAAATTCGGTTCCTGAAAGTTCGGTGCTTGAGCGTTCGGTGCTTGAGCGTTCGGTGGCTGAAAATCCGGTGATTTGCAGCGGCCCCTCAAGGGCACCCACACGAATTGCGAATGCGTAAGGTCGGCGCCAGTCGCTCCGACAGTCGTTTGCCCTCGGGATCATCGATGCGCTGTAACAGCAACTGCACCGCCCGCGCGCCCAGGGCCTGCACCGGCTGAGCAATCACGCTCAAGCGCGGCAGGAAAAAATCCGCCCAGTCGAAATCATCAAAACCCACCAGAGCCAGTTGCTCGGGCACATCGATGTTGGCCTCACGCAAGGCGTGCATGGCGCCAATGGTCATCAGGTTATTCGCCGCCAGAATCGCCGTGGGCGGCGTATTCAGGCGCAGCAGTGCGGACGTGGCGACACGTGCGGATTCGCTGTTCGACTCACCGTCAATCAGCAACTGCGGATCCCAAGGCAGATCAGCCTCGACGAGCGCCTGTCGGTAGCCCTCGATCCGCTCTTCCGTCGTGCTCAGGCCGCGATGCCCGGCGATCATGCCGATGCGCCGGTGACCGTGACCGATCAGATGAGCGACCAGCTCGCAGGTGGCCTGGCGATTCTCGACGCCGACCTGATCGAAACCCTCGACCGCCATCCTGTCCACCAGCACGCTGGGAATCGCGTTGCTGCGCAGGTAGGCCAACGCGGCCTGCTCCGGGTCGCTGGACGGCGCGAGCAGAATGCCGTCCACACGTCGGTGGTGCAGCGCCTGAACCACGCGCAGTTCCTGGGCGGGATCGTCGTGGGTGTCGACGAACAACATCATGATGCCGTGGCGCGCGCATTCGGTTTCAATGGCGTGCACGGTCTCGCTGAAATAGTGATTGGACAGCGCCGAGATCGCCACGCCAATGGTATTGGTGCGCGAACGGGCCAGCGAGCGCGCCAGGGTGTTGGGGATGTAGCCCAAGTCCTGAACCGCCCGCTGCACCGCTTCCACCGTTTTGTCGCTGACCTTGCGCGTGCCGTTGAGCACGTGGGAAACGGTTGACGTCGACACCCGCGCCCGCTTCGCCACGTCTTCCATCTTGATCACTGCGCCGACTCCTTCAGGCCTGCGTCTCAGTGCTTGCTGGACCAGCCGCTGTAGGAACCGATGTTGTCGCGGGTGATCAGTTTCGGCGCCAGCTGGGTGACCGCTTCAGCCGGCTTCTTGTCGTTGAGCAGGTCATTGCCGATGACCACCGCCTGCTGCGCCATGGCCCACGGGTCCTGGCTGGCCGAGGCCTGAATCAAGGTGTCGGCCTTGAGGGCCTGCTCGATGTCCGGCGCTCCGTCTACCGACGTGATGACGATGCCGCTGCGTTTCAGCTGCTTGGCCGCCAGGTCACTGCCGATGGCCTGAGGGTCGTTGATCGCGAACAGGCCGTCGATTTTCGGGAAGCGGGTCAGGTAACCCTGCATTGCATTCAGGCCACCTTCGCGGGAGCCTTTGGCGTCCTGATCCTCAGAGAGAATCTTGATGTCCGGCGCCGCGGCGAAGGCCGACTTGCAGCCCGCCACACGGTCGGTCACGGCCGTCACCTGCGGGCCGTTCTGGATGATCACATTGCCCTTGCCCGACAGCTTGTCGACGATGAACTGGCAGGCCAGCTTGCCCGCTTCGACGTTGTCGGTCTGCACGGTGGCATCGACGCCGGCAGCGCTGACGTCCACGGCCACGACCTTGATGCCGGCGGCCTGAGCCTTCTTGACCGCCGAGGCAATGGCCTTCGGGTCCACGGCGTTGATCAGGATCAGGTCGACGCCCGAGGCGATGAAGTTGTCGATCTGCGAGAACTGCTTGCTCAGGTCGTAATCGGCGGAGACAGAGGTCACCTTGACATTGGGGTTGAGCTCCACGGCCTTGGCCTTGGCGCCGTCGGCCAGGGTGACGAAATACGGGTTGCCCAGGGAACCCAGGGTGATGCCGACTGATTTCAGCTCGCGGGCCTCAACGCCCTGGGACAGCAACGCGGCCAGGCACAGGGACACGACAGCGGGGAATTTGCGTTTGAAGTTCATGGGTTCTCTCTTGTGATTATTGTTGGATTCTTCGTTGAAACGCATGCAGCCATACAGCGTTGGATCAGGTTCGTGCACCGGATTGGCGATAACGATCCAGCGCCACCGCACCGATGATGACGATGCCTTTGATGATGTATTGCCAGATATCGGAAACGCCCAGCAGCACCAGGCCGTTGGTCAACACCGCGATGATCAGCGCGCCGATCAGGGTGCCGCCGATGGTGCCGACGCCGCCGGTGAAACTGGTGCCGCCGAGGATCACCGCCGCGATGGCGTCCAGCTCGTAGGACTGGCCCAGTTGCAGGCCGTTGGCGGCGAACAGGCGCGAGGCGCTCATGACGGCGCCGAGCCCGGCCAGTGCGCCGGAGACCGCGTAGACGAACAGCAACACCTTCCACACCTTGATCCCGGACAGGCGCGCCGCTTCGGGATTGCCGCCCACCGAGTAGATCTGCACGCCCATCACCGTGCGGCGCAGGATGAACCACGAGACCGCGATGACCGCCACGGCGATGATCACCAGCCACGGCACGCCGAGCACCGAATCGTTGCCGATAAAGGCGAACGGCAGGTCAGGGTTGAACACGGTTTTGTCGTCGGCCAGCAGACGCGCCAGGCCGCGCATCGCCGTCAGCGCACCGAGGGTGACGATAAACGGCGGCAGGCGCATGAAGGCAATCAGGCCACCATTGACCAGCCCGAGCAGCAGGCCGAAACCGACGCCAGCAGCGATGCCGAGCATGCCGAACTGCGGTGACATCGAAGCTTGCAGGGCGACCACCGCGGAAGCCGCGAGAATCGCGCCCACGGACAGGTCGATGCCCGCCGTCAGAATCACGAAGGTCATGCCGGCCGCCAACACCACGTTGACCGAGGCCTGCTGGGTAATGATCGACAGGTTCTGCCAGCTCATGAAGGTGTCAGTCATCAGCGAAAAGCCGATCAGCAACAGAATCAGCACTGGCAGCATGCCAACGGTACGCATCAATTCGCGCACGCGTTCACGCTTGCTGATGGCGGCAACGGATGGCGAGTTTTCCAGGGGCAGACTCATGGCCTGGTTTCCTTTTTATTGTTATCGGAAGATTGCGGTTCCTGTAGGAGCGCGGTTGCCCGCGAACGGGATCTGTCAGTGGCAAATGCGCTGACTGATACAACGCGTTCGCGGGCAAGCGCGCTCCTACACGTTAAGTGTCGCGCCTGAGAAGTGGGTCTAGACATGGGCCACCTGTGCACTCCCCGTTGCCAGATCGATGATCCGTTCCTGGGAAATCTCGTGCCCGGAGTGACCACCCACTTCGGCCACCAGCTCCCCTTCGCGCATGATCAGCACGCGGTCGCAGGTGCCGATGATTTCCGGCAGCTCGCTGGAGATCACCACAATGCCGACGCCGGCCTTGGCCAGTTCGTTGATGATTCGATAGATCTCGGACTTCGAGCCGATGTCCACACCGCGCGTCGGCTCATCAAGGATCAGCACGTGGGGCTTGACCTCCAGCAGCCGCGCCAGCAGGACCTTCTGTTGATTGCCGCCGGACAGCGCGCCGACATTGACCTTGCCCGACGCCACGCGAATCGACAGCGAACGAATCGCCTCGATCGCCCGTTTCGCGCCACGGCCGCGATCCAGCACGCCGCCGGTGTGGGCGTCGGGCACGCAGGCGCAGACGTTGATGTTGTCGCGCACGCTCATGTCCAGAAACAGGCCCTGGGCCTTGCGATCTTCGGTCAGGTAAACCACCCCCGCGCGGATGGCGTCGGTGGGGTTGCGCAGATCAGTGATCGCATTGCCGGCCACTTCGAGGGTGCCGGAGGTGCGTGGGTCGGCAGCGAAAATCAGCCGCGCCAGTTCGGTGCGCCCTGCCCCGACCAGCCCGGCGATGCCCAGCACTTCGCCGGCGTGCAGATCGAAGCTGCACGGCTTGACGCGCTTGCCGTCGGCCATGTCGCGCACGCGCATGACCACCGCGCCGGGGTCGTAGGCGGCGTGTTCTTTCTTGTAGAAACCGGACAGGTCGCGGCCGACCATCATCTTCACCAGCGCCTCGGCCGACAGCGCATCGCGCTCCAGCATGCCGACGTACTCGCCGTCGCGCAGCACCGAAACTCGGTCCGACAACTCGTAGATTTCGGCCATGCGATGGCTGATGTAGATGATCGCCAGGCCCTGGTCACGCAGCTGTTTGATCAGCGCAAACAGGCGATCGGTTTCCCGGGACGACAGCGGCGTGGTCGGCTCGTCCATCACCAGGATTTTCGCGTTGGCGTGCAGCGCCCGCGCAATCTCCACCAGTTGCCGCTCGGCAATGGACAGCACGCTGACCTTGGTTGAGGGTTTGAAATCGGCGCCCAGTCGCACCAGCACGTCAACGCAACCGGCTTCCATCGCCTTGCGATCGATGCTCCAGCCACGGCGCAATTCGCGGCCCAGATAAATATTCTCGGCGACGCTGAGGTTCGGGCAGAGGCTCAGTTCCTGATAGATCACGGCGATGCCGCGCGCTTTGGCAGACAACGGGTCGAACGCGTTCAGGGTCTGGCCGTCGATGCGGATCTCGCCACCGGCATCGGCCTGATAGGCACCGGACAGAATCTTCATCAGCGTCGACTTGCCCGCGCCGTTCTCGCCCATCAGGGCATGAACCTCACCGGCGTACACCTTCAGGGCGACATTTTTCAGCACGCGCAGGCCATTGAAGGTCTTGGAAATGGCAGTCATTTCCAGCACGGGCTGAGGAGACAGAGAGAGGACGGCACTCATGGCCGGACGGCCGATGAGTCAGAGGGAGCAAACGCGGACAGCATACGCGGCAATCGAGCAGACGAGCTGATCATGTGAATCTCCGAGGTTTCTTGTTTTTATGCCTGGGCCACCTCTTTGCGGGTGGCACTCGGGAATTGCTTTGAAATATTTCGGAACAGCTGGATCCTAGACCAGCTGAATCGATTCACGCAAGCGCTTGCTTTGTTTTTTACGGTTTGGGTTATGCGGCGCGAGGTTTGGCGTCTTACCGGCTGAAGCCGGTCCTACTAAAAAACGCGCGGTGTTTCAGCAGGACCGGCTTCAGCCGGCAAGAAATCGTGGTGATCACCCTTGGTTTGGTGATCATCAGCCCGCTCAGGCGAGAACCTCCAGGCCGTGCTTCTGAACGATGCTCAGCAGCTTCAACCCCATGCCACCGGGACGCTTGGACCCGGCTTCCCACTGTTTGATCGTGGAGGTACTGGTGTTCAGATAGCGGGCAAATACGGGCTGACTGACATGACTTTGCTCGCGAATGGCTCTGATCTGTGCCGGGTCTATGTCAGCCGGGACCTCGGCGATGCAGTGCTGATCAAACTCGCGCATCGTTGCTTTATCGATGGCACCTATATCCAGCAGAGCACTGGCGGACTCGTGCACAGAGGCCAACGCTTCGCTCTCAATTCTTTTCTTCATGACAGATCTCCGTGAAATCCTGTCGATCCAGCAGCATTTGAATTTGCTGCCGGGTTAGTTTTTCGTACGTCTTGGCGAGCTTTCTGAAAGCGAGGAGCTCTTGCCTGTTGATGTTGCTCTGGGTCTGTTTCGAGAAGAGAAACTGATAGACCCAGTAAAACTTGCCCCTCGCCAAAATGATTGAGCGATGGCGGTTAGCGTTGAGTCGCTTCTTCCAGACGCCACCACCCAGATCATCGGCTTGCCCCTTGAAAACCTCCCTTATCGCACCGCAAAGCTCGCTGTCTTCAATCGCTGCTTTGCCGGCTGCAGCGCAAAACCCCTTCGTTTTAAAAACCCTGTCCTGCATTTGGCCACCTACCCATTGACGTGAAATCTACCACTCAGTGGTATACATCTCAAAGTCGGTTTCGTCGCTTCACGATCGGCTACCCGCAGTTGGGGTCATTTCTGAAAACGCTGTGGGAAATAAATTTCTCGATGCCCTCCACGCAAATCAATGCACGTCGCTCGTCGAGGTGAGACGTTTCAGCCTGAATTTGCGGTAGCATTGCTCGCATTTCGATGACGGCCTGAATCAGGAAGCCTTATGTCCAGAATTTCCCACTCCGCTTTGCGTCGCAAATTCCGTGAGCAGCTGGCTTCGCAGCACTGCGTCGAGACGGCTTCAGTGTTCGATCCCATGTCGGCGCGCATTGCGGCGGATCTGGGGTTTGAGGTCGGCATTCTGGGGGGGTCGGTGGCGTCGCTGCAGGTGCTGGCAGCACCGGATTTTGCGTTGATTACCCTGAGCGAGTTCGTCGAGCAGGCGACCCGGATCGGTCGCGTCGCGCAGCTGCCGTTCATTGCCGACGCTGACCATGGCTATGGCAACGCCCTGAACGTCATGCGCACCGTGGAAGAACTGGAGCGCGCCGGTGTGGCGGCGCTGACCATCGAAGACACTTTGCTGCCCGCGCAATTCGGGCGCAAATCCACGGACCTGGTGTCCATCGAAGAAGGCATCGGCAAGGTCAAGGCGGCACTTGAAGCCCGGGTCGACCCGGAACTGACGATCGTCGCCCGGACCAATGCCGGCGTGCTGCCGGTCCAGGACATCATCGAACGCACCCTGGCCTACGAAAAGGCCGGCGCCGACGGCATCTGCATCGTCGGCATCAAGGACTTCGAGCACCTGGAGCAGATTTCGGAAAAGCTCAGCGTGCCGCTGATGCTGGTGACCTACGGCAACCCGGAACTCAATGACCGCCAGCGCCTGGCCGATCTGGGCGTGCGGGTGGTGGTCGCAGGCCACGCGGCGTACTTCGCCGCGATCAAGGCCACCTACGACAGCCTCCGCGCCCAGCGTCAGGTCACCCACAGCACCTCGAACCACAGCGCCACCGAACTGACCCACACCTACACGTTCCCGGAAAATTACGTGGCCTGGGCCAAGGACTTCATGGACGTGAAGGAGTAAGGCCTTGGCGTGACGCCTTTGTGCGTCACGCCCGTTACCTGCTTCATCCAGCGACCGCTGCGGTCTGCGACATCTTCCACGCCACCAGCGCGGCGGCGAGCAAAAACACACCGCTCGCGATAAACGTCGCGCAAAACGGAACGTGCAGCAAAAAGGACCGTTCCGGCAGGATCCGGCGCGTGACCGGATCGAGCCTCTTGGGGCTTACTTCAGATGGGTCTGAAAGAACGATGTCAGCCTGCCGAAAGGGATCAGATCCACCCGGTCATACAGGTCCACGTGCCCGGCACCCGGAATGATCACCAGCTCTTTGGGCTCACCGGCCAGGCGATAAGCCTCCTCGCTGAACTCGCGGGAATGGGCGTTCTCGCCGGCGATGAATAGCATTGGCCGCGGTGAAATCGTCTCGATGTCAGCGAACGGGTAGAAGTTCATGAACTTCACGTTGCTGCTCAGTGTGGGGTGCGTGGTCAATTCAGGCGACTGGCCCTTCGGCGTGAACTCGCCCCGTGGGGTCCGGTAGAAGTCGTAAAACTCACGCTCGATCGGGTTGGAGTGTTCGGTGAGTCTGTCCACGGTGCCGCTGGTGTACTGGGTTTTGCCGCCGGCAAACTCGACATCACGTTGTACAGCGGCGGCCGCCATGGCTTCTTTGCGTTGCTCGACACTGACCGAATGCTGCAGGCCGTTGCGATTGACGCCGCCCATGTCATACATGCTCACGGTCGCGACGGCCTTCATGCGTGGGTCTATCTTCGCAGCGCTGATGGCGAAACTGCCGCTGCCGCAGATACCCAGAACACCGATGCGGTCGCGATCGACGAAGCCTTGGCTGCCGAGGTAGTCGACGGCGGCGCTGAAGTCTTCGGCGTAGATCTCAGGGGACACCAGATTGCGCGGCCGACCTTCGCTTTCCCCCCAGAACGACAGGTCGATTGCCAGCGTAATGAAACCCTGCTCGGCGAGTTTCTGCGCGTACAGGTTCGAGCTCTGTTCCTTCACGGCGCCCATGGGGTGACCGACGATGATCGCCGGATACTTGCGGCCACTGATCATGTCCTTCGGCACGAACAGGTTGCCCACTGTTTTCATCAGGTACTGGTTGTTGAACGTCACCTTCTGCTTGGTGACCTGTTCACTGGCGTAGAAATTGTCAGCTCCGCTGGACATATCGGCTCCCATTGTTGCGAATGAACTGACCAGCAAGGCCAGCCCCATCATCAGCTGTTTCATGAATGTCTCCGGCGCCGGGGCGCGGCGCGAATGAAGTGTGCGATGCACATATTCATGGGGCAGCCCGAGCAGGCAGTAGAGCAATCCGGTGGCTTTCTTGCCCGATCCGATCAATCCGGAGGGGCAAGGCTGGACGGCTGTTTTACTGGGCCCGTACAGTTCAAGCTCGGCAGGACAGCAAAACCACGGCAAAGCCGCGGCAAAACCAAGTGGGGGAAAAACATGGGCGACACCGCGATTTCGATGCAGGCAACAGGCAGCGACACCCGAGCCCAGTTGCAATCGCTGACGCGCATAATCGACAGCCTTACGCCGGCCCCCGGTGATTTTCCTACCGTCATCACCGGCCTCGGCCTGTTTCGCCGCGAAGCGCCCTCGCCGCCAGTGACCTGCATCCTGGCCCCGAGCATCGTGCTGGTGGTCCAGGGCGCCAAGGAAATGGTCATCGGCAGCGACGTCTATCCCTACGACACGACGCGCTTTCTGATCACCTCACTGGACGTGCCTGCCAACTCCGCTGTAACCCTCGCCAGCGCGGACATGCCGTGCCTGGGGCTGGTCTTCCAGCTGGACCTGCGCACCTTGGCCGAGCTGATCGCCCAAGGGGATGTACCAACACCGAAGGAGCGCGCCGTGCGCAAAAGCGCGGGCATTGCCAGCCTGACCTCAACGCTGCTCGATCCCCTCGCCCGACTGGTCAATCTGTTGCAGGAGCCCGACGCCATTCCGGTGCTCTGGCCCCTGTTGCAGCGGGAGATTCACTTCCGGCTGCTCCAGGGCGATCGGGCGCCGCTGCTGCGGCATATTGCTTCGGTCGACAGTCAGGGTTACCGGATTGCCAAAGCCATCGACTGGCTGAAGCTCAATTACGCGAGTGCCTTGCGCGTCGAAGACCTGGCTGCGCGGGTGCAGATGAGCGCGCCGAACTTCCACCTGCACTTTCGCAACCTCACGTCCATGAGCCCGCTGCAGTACCAGAAATGGCTGCGTCTGAACGAGGCGCGGCGGCTGATGCTCAACGAACAGCAGGACGCCGCCAGCGCTGCGTTCAAGGTCGGTTACGAAAGCCCCTCGCAGTTCAGTCGCGAGTACGGTCGGCTGTTCGGCGCACCGCCGAAAAAGGACATTACGCGGATGCGCAGCCAGGCCGCGGCGGCGTCATGATCGTCGCCCGCCAGCCCCTCAGTCTTTTTTCACCGGCCCGGCCAGGTAGGTCTGCTCGGTCACCGGCTCAAGCCAGTCCACCGGTTTGCCGTCCAGCGCTTCGTTGACCGCGAAGTGTTGCATGGCGGTGGTGTCGGTTGCGCCGTGCCAGTGACGACGGCCGCAGTTGCACCAGATCAGATCGCCCGGGCGGATTTCGGTTTTCGGCCCGCCTTCGCACTGGGTCCAGCCGACGCCGTCGGTCACCAGCAAAATCTGCCCCAGCGGGTGGGTATGCCAGTTAGTGCGCGCGCCGGGCTGGAAATTCACGATGGCCAGGCCGACCCGCGCCGGTGCCGGCGCGTTGAAAATCCGGTCGATGCGCACGTCGCCGGTGAACCAGTCTGCCGGGCCCTTGATGGCCTTGGCCGAGCCGGCGCGGTGGATTTGCATGTCTTCAGCAGATAAATCAGTTGAGCTCATAGCGACCTCCAGAAAATGTGCAGGCAGCGTAACAAGGGCGCATTGCCGACAGTATCCGTAGAATGCTTCGATCAGAATGAAGGAGCGCTTCGCAATGGCGGATTACAAACTCGATGATCTGGCCGTGTTCGTTGCCGTGGGCCGCGAGGGCAATTTCACCCGCGCCGCCGCCGCGCTGGGCATCTCACCCTCCGCCGTCGGCCAGACCATGCGCCTGCTTGAGGAGCGTCTCGGCGTTCGCCTGCTCACCCGCACCACCCGCAGCGTGACCCGCACCGAGGCCGGCGAGCAGTTATTCAAGGGACTGGCGCCGCTGCTGCACGGCATCGAGGAACAGATCAACGCCGCCATCGAGCACAGCGCGCGGCCTTCCGGCACGGTCCGCATCACCGCCGACGAATTCGCCGCACGTTACGTGCTTTGGCCCCGCCTCAAACCCTTGCTCGACCTATACTCTGACATGACCATCGAGCTGGTCACCGACTACGGCCTGACCGACATCGTTGCCCAGCGCATCGATGCCGGCGTGCGCCTGGGTGACACCCTCGCGGCGGACATGATCGCTGCGCCGATCGCCCCGCCGTTGCGGCTGATGACCGTGGCGTCCCCCGATTACCTCGCGAGACACGCCACACCGCAGGTGCCGGAAGACCTGCCCCGCCATCGCTGCATCAACCTGCGCCTGCCGACCCACGGCGCGCTGTATCAATGGGAGTACGCCAAAGACGGCCGTGATATCCGCGTGCGCGTCGACGGCCCGTTGATCATGAACAGCGTGTTTCAGATTCTGCAGGGTTGCCTGGACGGCATCGGTCTGGCGCAGCTTCCCGAGGGCCTGGTGGCCGGGCATATCGAGCAGGGCGAACTCGTGGAGGTACTCGCGGACTGGTGCGAGCCGTTCGTGGGCTACCACCTTTACTACCCCAGCCGGCGCCAGCACACGGCGGCGTTTCGCGTGGTGCTGGAGGCGCTGCGGATCAATCCGCTGGCGTGAGAAGATGGGTCAGAAAAAAAGGGTTCAGAAGTCGAAGCTGAACTGATCCTGAGAACTCAGATCGATCGTCCGCGAGATCACGAACGGCAGGATCGCGTCGGCAATCGGCTGCAGCTGTTTGCTGATGTAGTGGTCGTAGTCGATGGCCGCTGTGCGCACTTCCAGCGGCTCGGGTCCGGCCACGGTGATCACGTAGCTGATCCAGCCGCCATTCTGGTACTGCAACGGCCGACCCTGCTGGCGGTTGTACTCATCGGCCAGCCGTGCAGCGCGCACATGGGGCGGCACGTTGCGTTCGTAATCGTCGAGGGCCCGGCGCAGGCGCTTGCGATAGATCAGCTGCCCGTCGAGCTCCCCGGCCAGGGTTCGGCCCACGTACTCGCGAATGTATTCCTGAAAGGGCTGACGCTGGAAAATCCGCAAGTAGAGTTCCTGCTGAAAGGTCCGGGCCAGCGGTGACCAGTCGGTGCGCACCACCTCCAGCCCCTTGTAAACCATTTCGTCTTCGCCGTTGGCGCGGGTCACCAAGCCTGCGTAGCGCTTTTTGCTGCCCTCCTCCGCGCCGCGAATGGTCGGCATGAGGAAGCGCTTGAAGTGGGTTTCGAATTGCAGCTCAAGCGCACTCTCCAGCCCATATTCCTCCTTCACATGAGCACGCCACCAATCGTTGACCTGCCGGACCAGCGCGCTGCCGATCTGTGCCGCGTCTTCCTGCTCGTGGGCTTTTTTCAGCCAGACAAAGGTCGAGTCGGTATCGCCGTAAATCACTTCATAGCCCTGTGCTTCGATCAGCATCCGCGTCTGGTGCATGATCGCGTGCCCGCGCAGGGTGATCGACGATGCCAGCCGCGTGTCGAAGAACCGGCAGCCGCTGGAACCCAGCACGCCGTAGAAGGCGTTCATGATGATTTTCAGGGCCTGGGACAGTGGCGCATTACGCTCGCGCTTGGCCACTTCGCGCCCTTCGGCCACCCGCGAGACGATGGCCGGCAGACAGTGCCGGGTCCGGGAAAAACGCGCGCCGCGGAAGCCTTCCACCGACTCACTGTCGTCGGGATGCTTGAGGCCTTCGATCAAGCCCACGGGGTCAATCAGGAACGTGCGGATGATTGACGGATACAGGCTTTTGTAATCAAGGACCAACACCGATTCGTACAGCCCGGGCCGTGAGTCCATGACGAAACCGCCGGGGCTGGCTTCCGGCATGCGCTCGCCCAGGTTCGGCGCGACGAAGCCCTGGCGGTGCATCAGCGGGATGTACAAATGCTCGAACGCGGCCACCGAGCCGCCGCTTCGATCCACCGGCAGGCCGGTCACCGTGGCGCGTTCGAGGAGGAAGGTCAGCAGCTCGGTCTTGGCAAAAATCTGCGTGACCAGCTCGCAGTCCTTGAGGTTGTAACGCGCCAGCGCCGGCTTGTCCTCGGCGAACATGCGGTTGATCTCGTCCATGCGCTGGTACGGGTTGTCGATGGCCTTGCCTTCGCCCAGCAGCGTTTGCGACACGTTTTCCAGACTGAACGAGGGAAAGCTCCAGGTCGCCGAACGCAGCGCCTCGATACCATCGATGATCAGCCGCCCGGCCGCCGCCGCGAAAAAGTGATTGTTGCGCGCGCCGTGTTCGCGCCAGGTCATCACCTCGCCGCCGCGACCCAGGCGCAGCGGCACATTCAAGCGCCGCGAGTGCTCGTGCAGCACGCGCAAATCGAACTGCACCACGTTCCAGCCGATGATCCCGTCCGGGTCATGGCGGGCCATCCATTCGTTGAGTTTCTCCAGCAGCGCGACGCGGGTGTCGCAGTACTCGAGCTTGAAATTCACCTGGGCGTCATCGCCGTTGGCCGGGCCGAGCATGTACACCTGACGCTCGCCGCAGCCGTGCAGGCCGATGCAATACAGCTCGCCGCGCTCCGTGGTTTCGATGTCCAGGGACACCAGTTTCAGGGTTGGTCGGTAACCGGGATCAGGCCTGAGTTGCGCGTCCAGCAACAGGCCACTGGCGTCCGGCCGCCCGCCGAACTGCACCGGCGCGGTAATGAAGCGCTCCATCAGGTAACGCTCGGGCGGGCGGATATCGGCTTCGTAGACATCGACGCTGGCTTTGCGCAGATCGCTTTCCAGGTTCATCAGATGTCGATGTTGCCGCGTGTAAAGCCCAAGCACCGGACGGTGGCGGAAATCACACAGTTCCAGCGGCTTGAGCTCGACATGGCGCTCGTTGCGCAACACGGCTTCGGCGCGTTCGCGGTGCTGCGCCGGGATAAACGCGACAGAGGTTTGGTACGGCAGGCGCACCTGACGCGGCCCCTCATCGGTGGCCAGCCAGAATTCCACCTCGGTGCCGGCGTCCGTATCACGCCAATGCCGGGTCAGGACGAAGCCCTGCTGTAAATCCACCGCTGCAACCTCGTCGCTTTTTATCCGGGTCCGGATTCTACTTATTTCAGACGTGGATTCTACGGTGAATGCCACGGGAAAGCGCGGCGCGGTGCGCTGACACTGCAAAGCGTGATTAGTGCCCCCCATGCGTAAATATCTTGACGTCAATAAACGGTTTTGTGGCATCATGCCAGCACGACATGCCGGTCATGTCTGGACACACATCAGTCACCATCAAAGGGATTTGACCCATGCTTTTACGCACTGCCCGCCATTGTCTCGCCCTCGTTTTGCTGTTCGCCACACTCTCCGGCTGCTCCAGCTTCGTTCAGAAGCCCATCGACCTCGACGCCCAATTCTGGAATGACAAGAGTCCGGTCATTGGCGTTGCCCTGAGCCCGCTGCCGCCGCCGCAACTGGCACTGATCGGCAACCAGGGTCTGCTGGAGCTGGCGATCAATAAAGGGATCAACAGCAAATTGAGCGATCAGGTCAGCGCATGGGAGTTGCACGACCTGGAGACCCTGCCTGACGAGGTGGTCGCCAGCCTCAAAGCCAAGGGCCTTAACGCCAAGCGCATTCCTGACCTGATCGACCTGACGAAATTTAAGGAAACGGAAAAGCGCGAAGGCTACCTGGCGCGCAACATCAGCGAACTGCAGAGCCGTTACGGCGTTGATCGCGTGCTGCTGATCTCCTACACCACAACCGGTGCGTTCCGCAGTTACTACAGCGTGGTGCCTACCAGCGTCCCGACGCCACAAGTGGGCGGCATCGGCATGCTGGTAGACCCTAAAGACAGCCGCCTGGTCTGGTACAAGCCTTTCGCGGTCGTCCAGCCTGCCCAGGGTGAATGGGATCAGCCGGGTTACAGCAATCTTTCCAACGCTTTCTATCAGGCCGTCGACGGTAGCCGTCAGCAAGTGCTGTCAGCGTTCAACAAATGAGCCCGAAGTACCTCCTGGCCGCGCTCGGCTTGAGCCTGGCGCTGGCCGGCTGCGCTCAGTCTTCAGCACCTTCGCGCAGCTTTAATGACCCGCTGGCGCTGCGCTATATCAACGATCACGGCGTCTTGGTTGATGTGCAAGTGCCGGCCAAAGATCTGGTCACGGCGTCAATGATCATCGACGCCAAGACTGCTCTGACGGCTCAGCAGACCAGCCAGAACGTTGTCAACGCGGCTCGCGGCACCGGCCTCGCCGGACTGCTGGTCGTCAGCGCGCTGAGTACGCAGATGGGCAGCGCCACGCTGGAGCGCAATGCGCGCGATGAGGCCCGCAAAGACGCTCAGCCCATGGCCGCGCTGATCGGCGGTCAGCCTCTGGACACCCGCTTGCAGGCTCGGTACCGCCAGGCCAGCATCGGTGCCGGACTGCGGCCCGCGACCAATGCGATTGCAGGTCGTTTGCTCATCCGCCCCAACATCATCCTGGAAGCGGACCGGGGCAGCTTTCGCCTGTTCAATGAAGTCGAATTGCAAGACATCGCCGGCTCTGCGCTGTACCACGCTCGCATCGAGGTCATCAGTCAGTCCTTCCGACGCTGCGGAGTGGGATGTGTGGACGACGGAGAGCTTGACCTTAACAAGGTCATGGAGGTGCTGGATGGGTGCATTGACGAGTCGATGAAGGTGCTCGCCCAGGATATCCAGACTCAAGGTGTGGCGGGAAAGGAGCAGACCCTGCGCTACGTGCTCAACGGCCAGCGCCATGTCGAGCGCGGCCAACTGCTGTCTTCCACTGACGGCTACACCCGCTATCGAAGCCTGGACGGCGCAGTGCGTTCAGCGCCCGTCCAACTGGAAGGCACCCACAACGTCCCTCTCCTCCAACAAATCGCTGGCGCGCCCGCTGTGCAGCCATGATCTGCGCACCTTAGGGAAGATCCGATCCCTGCTCCGGATTCCACGGCACATGCCATCGGAAGGCGCAGCGGCGGCAAGAATGCGCTGCGTCAGGGAACGGATTTTGGCGATCCGGGCGGTGCGAAAGGATCGAGGAACTGATGGCCCGACGACCTATCCTGCGGGAACGATGTGGTTCCTCTGGACATCACAACAACTCGATCATCATCTGAGGGATCCAGCATGCACGTTCGACGTACCGCTCTGACCGCTTCCATCCTCGCCGCGCTGTTCAGCGGCGGCGGCCTTTATGCCGGCGGCGCCTATGCCGCGGATGTCTCACCCGAGCCATTGTTGAAAAAGGCCGAGGCCGAGCAGAAACCCTATCTCGCCACCGTCAAGCAATTGGTCGACATCGACACCGGGACCGGCCAGGCGCCCGGTCTGAAAATGGTCAGCGCGGTGCTGGTCGAACGGCTCAAGGCCCTGGGCGCAACGGTGGAAACCACGCCAGCGACACCGTCAGCGGGCGATAACATCGTCGGCACCCTGAAGGGCACGGGCAGCAAATCCTTTCTGCTGATGATCCATTACGACACCGTGTTTGGTCCGGGCACCGCCGCCAAGCGACCGTTCCGCGTGGACGGCGAGCATGCGTATGGCCCCGGTGTCGCCGATGCCAAAGGTGGAGTGGCCATGGTGCTGCATACCCTGAAGCTGCTGGAAGACGAGAAATTCAAGGACTTCGGCACGATCACCGTGTTGTTTAATCCCGACGAAGAAACGGGCTCCGCCGGCTCGAAAAAACTGATCGCCGAGCTGGCCCGCAAGCACGACTACGTGTTCTCGTTCGAGCCACCGGACAAGGACGCCGTGACGGTCGCCACCAACGGCATCAACGGCGTGTTCGTCGATGTTAAAGGCAAGTCCTCCCACGCCGGTTCTGCGCCGGAAGCCGGGCGCAACGCCGCCATGGAACTGGCCCACCAACTGGTGCAGCTCAAGGACCTGGGTGACGCGGCCAAGGGCACAACGGTGAACTGGACGCTGATCAAAGGCGGCGAGAAACGCAACATCATCCCCTCCAGCGCCGCGGCCGAAGGCGACATGCGCTACTCCGACCTGAGCGAATCCGACCGCGTGCTGGCCGACGGACAGCGCATCGTTCAGGGCAAAATGATCGACGGCACCGACGTCACCTTCCGCCTCGACAAAGGCCGCCCCCCACTGGCCAAAAACCCAGCGACCGACGACCTCGCGAAAACGGCGCAAGCGATCTACGCCAAAACCGGCCGCACCCTCGAACCCATCGCCATGCGCTTCGGCACCGACGCCGGCTACGCCTACGTCCCAAACAGCCAGAAACCCGCCGTCCTTGAAACAATGGGCGTCGTCGGCGCCGGCCTCCACGCCGACGACGAATACATCGACCTCACCAGCATCGCCCCGAGGCTCTACCTGACCGCGGCGATGATCATGGAATTGTCCGGGAAATAGAGCGGGGCTGACGCTCCTCAGGGCTTACTGAAAAGCCAGTTCCGGTGGGACGCTGAGCGTCAGAGGCGGCATTACCACGCGGAGCGTGGGAACGATCAGGCATAGGACCGCAAGATTGATGGTGCCCAAACCGGCCTCTTCCCGGCTAAAGCCGGTCCCACTAACAGCAGCGCGTGCAGCCTGTGGGATTGGCTCGGACTGTAGGACCGGCTTCAGCCGGGAAGCTTTTGATCTTGATCTGCTTTTGATCTTGATCTGCTTTTGACCTTGATCTGCTTTTGATCTTCATACGCAAAAAGCCCAGTCACCGCCAATCGCGACTTGGGTGCAGGCTGAACGCAGACGACGCGGAGTGGGCCGAGCGGCATGGATGCCGCGAGAGCGCCGTCAGGACATGGATGTCCGTTCGGTGCGGGCCCACGGAGCGTCGTCGGAGTGAGGGTATCCCGACGGAGGAGGGACCTAACCAGGAGCAAGCACCCTTGGTTACTTGGGGTGCTTTTCCAAGTAACTCGCCGAAGGCGAAACAGTCTGCCCCCAGGCAGACGCTCTTGATCTTGATCTCGCTCTTGACGTTAAAACCCTGAACCGCGAAGCGCGCCTACAACGCCCGCCACAATCCGGTCCACCTCATCCCCATCAATCACCAACGGTGGCAACAGCCGAATCGTCTGCCCCCGCGTCACATTGATCAACACCCCATACTCCTGCGCTGCCACCAGACACACATCCCGAATCGGCCGCCTCAACTCAACCCCGATCATCAACCCCATCCCCCGCACCTGCGCCACATCAGCGTGCCCCGCCAGCCCGGCGCGCAACCCCGCCAGCAGCCGCTCACCCTGCACCGCCGCATTACGCAACAGCCCCTCCCCCTCAACGATATCCAGCACCGTACAACCCACCCGGCACGCCAACGGATTACCGCCGAACGTACTGCCATGACTGCCCGGCGTGAACAACCGCGCCACCGCCGCCGTCGCCAGACACGCACCAATGGGAATGCCATTGCCCAACGCCTTCGCCAGCGTCATCACATCCGGCACGATCCCCTCATGCTCAAACGCAAACCAGCGCCCGGTCCGGCCAATGCCGGTCTGGATCTCGTCGAGCATCATCAGCCAGCCGTTTTGAGTGCAATGGACGCGAAGGGCCTTCAGATAACCCGGCGGCGGCAACGCCACACCACCCTCCCCCTGAACCGGCTCGACCAGCACCGCGACAATCCGCTCGCCATACAGCTTCGTCGCACCCTCAACAGCGGCCATGTCGCCAAACGCCACCTTCACGAACTCACCCGACATCGGCTGATAACCCAGCCGTGCGGCGCCGTTATCACTGGCCGACAATGTGCCGAGGGTGCGGCCGTGAAAGGCGTTATCCATGACCAGCACCAGCGGATGCTCGATGCCCTTGGCCCAGCCATACAAACGCGCCAGCTTGAGCGCTGTTTCGTTGGCCTCGGCGCCGGAATTGTTGAAAAACACCTGTTCCAGACCTGACAGTTGCGTCAGCCGTTGCGCCAGTTTCTGCTGCCAGTCGATGCGGTAATGGTTGGACGTGTGCAAGAGCAACCCGGCCTGTTCGCTGATCGCTGCGACAATCTTGGGATGGCTGTGGCCGACGTTCGTCACGGCGACACCCGCGACGGCATCCAGGTACTGACGGCCACTGTCATCCCACAGCCGCGCGCCTTCGCCACGAATAAAGCTCAAGGGCATCGGTTTGTAAGTGTTCATCAGGCAGGCGGCGGTCATGTCGGGGGCTCCATCACGGGTAAGTGGAGCCAGTATCGTTAGCCCGTTCTGATGTATAAAGACCGCCATCCTTCGATGACTTTAAAGCAGGGCTTGATAATGGACGTGTTTCTGGCAATGACGGTGTTCGTCAAAGTGGTGGAAGGCGGCAGCATGACCGCAGCCGCGCGCCAGTGCGAAATGTCGACAACCATGGTCGGCAATCACCTGAAAGCCCTGGAGCAACGCCTCGGCGTCAGCCTGTTGCAGCGCACCACGCGTCGGCAGAATCTGACCGAGTTCGGCCTGGAATACTACCGGCGTTGCGTCGAAGTACTCGGGCTGGTCAACGACTCCGAACGCATGGCCGAACAGGCCCAGACCGAGCCCAGCGGCATGCTGCGTGTCACCGCCCCGCCGGCCTTCGGCGCCGAACGCCTGGCGCCGCTGCTCAGCGATTTCGTCCAGCGTTACCCGGAGATCAAGGTCGAGGTGGTACTCAGCAACCAGACGATGGACCTGATCGAGCACGGTTTCGACGCCGCCATCCGCCTCGGTACCCCGGAGTCATCGGCCTTGATCGCCCGGCCGCTGCAGGACTACACCCTGACGATCTGCGCAGCGCCCACCTATCTGAAACGCCGAGGCACGCCGAAGACCGCCGATGATCTGCGTGACCACGACTGTCTCGCGTTCGCCTATCCGGCCGGTGACGACTGGCGTGCGGCCGAAAAACTGTGGCGCCTGACCGGGCCCGACGGGGTGATGGAAGTGCCGGTGTCGGGCTCGATGATCGTCAACAGCACGCCGGCGCTGCGCCAGGCCGTCCTTGCCGGAATGGGCGTGTCGATGCTGCCTGACGTGCTGATCAGCGAGGACATCGCCAGCGGGAAGCTCGTGCCGCTCCTGCAGGATTACCAACCGCCCAGCCGCACGCTGTGGCTAATGTATCCCCAGGACCGCTATCGCCTGCCCAAGGTGCGGCAGTTCGTTGAACACGCGTTGCGCGCCTGGGGCAAATGAGCCGTCACGTCCAGCCCGCCGTCTATCCGAGCAAACACCGTCAACGGGGCGCGCAGCCCCGGCGTCTTTTAACGCCTCGGTTCGGACCCCGCGCTTACATCGCGACACAGTCATGAGCCTTTGGTGCGGTTGACGCCGGCGAGGCCAGGGCCAGACTCCAGAAAAGGACTTTCGAGCGACTCATCGCTCAGGCCGCTCCGCTCCCGGAGCTTCATGACACGTCAAGGAATGACACTATGTCCCTCAACTCATCCGCTGCATCCCGCCCGCCCCATCTCGACTGGATGGCGCAGATCCCCGAACTCGCTCGGTTGCGCATCGACCAACTGATCCTCCCCGGCGCCCACAATGCCGGCAGCGACAAGCTCTCCCCCAACGCCGGTATTCCGCAAGAGAAAGCCCAGGACGTCGCGCCCCTGGAACAACTGCGCCAAGGGGTACGCGCGCTGGATTTGCGCGTGGCGTTTTATTCAAAGTACGAAAAGGGTGACCCGCGGCGATTCCAGCTGTTCCACCTGACCTCGTCGGGGCGCACGGTCGCCGGAGACATTCTGGCGTGCGTCGACGCGTTCTATCAGGAGCTTGAGCAAAATGGCTCGCCCGCCCGGGAACTGGTCATCCTGGACTTTCACCAGTTCAAGGATTTCACCGAGGTCACGCACCGGGAATTTCAGAGCCTGCTGACGAAAAGCCTCGGCCCAAGAGCCGTGCCTCGGTCTTTGCACAAGCTGACCCTTGAAGGCATCTGGCGGGATCATCCGGGCAAGAATCTCGTGCTCTCCTACAACCGTGCTTCGGTTGACGAGCTGTTGTGGCCCGGGGTCAAGCAACGCTGGCCGGGGGAGACCCTGTTCAACACCAACACCCTGAAGGCGTTCGTCAATGAAGTTGCGGTGGAAAACAAACCGGAGTTCAACCTGACCGCCATCCAGTGCGCGAAATACTCACTGCCGCTGCACGCGCCCAGTGACTTGAGCCTGAAGATCGATCAGTGGTTTGCGTCGACGGATGAAAACAGCTTCATCCAGAATTTCTACATCATCAACACCGACTGGACGCTGCGCAGTTCGCTGATCGCTCATTGCCGTCACGCGAACGCTGTGCGTGCGGGTTTCCACCTGCGCAGTCCCGATCTGCCGCTGCAACCCAGGCGGCGAACCGCCCGCAACGGGTGATCAGCAACGGGTAATCAGACCCTGTCGGGCGACGCGGATCAGTTGGTGAATCACCGCCTCCGCGCGCTCGGCCGTGGGCGCCTGAATCACCGCCAGATCAAACTGATCATTGCTGAAGCGCTCAAGGGCGTCGTCGGTTTCGATGAACTGAATGAGAAAGGCGTGCGGGCCGCCCTGGCGACGCGGCCAGCCGTCGAGATAACGCAGGAGCGTCGGCTGGTGGGCACCGCCCAGAAGGATTTGCGGATTACGACGATTGAACTGGCTGGCGATGGGGGCCAGACGGACGAGGGGACGCGGGTGGGAATGACGGCTCATAGTGTCGTTTTCTCTGCCTCATTGATCCGCTGGGCAGCGGTGAGAGGCAACACCGAACCAGCGCTTTAGCGGAATTTCGATGACGAATGACCGTCACCAGGCGCCCCGCAAGTAGCTGTTTAAATCGGCGCATGAACGGCATCCTAGAGAAGCGGCGTGGGGATTGTCAATCGGCGGATCCTGTCGGTTGTTGCTTGAACCGAACGCAAAAAAATCCCGGCGTCCTCAGAGGCCGGGATTTTTTGACCGGATAAATCAGCGGCGTGCGATCAAACGGTCCACGGACAGGCGACCGGCGCCTTCGAACAGCACCGCCACCGCACCGGCGATCAATGCCAGGCCGAACTCATAACCGTTGTTGGCCATGAACAAGCCGTTGTGGATGTGCACCGAGAGAATCGCTACCACCAGCATCACGATCACCACCAGGGCTGCAGGTCGTGCCAGCAGACCAAGGAACAGCGCCAGGCCGCCGAAGAACTCGGCGCTGCCCGACATCAACGCCATCAGGTAACCAGGGTTCAGGCCCAGGCTGGCCATGTACTGGCCGGTGCCTTCCAGGCCGTAGCCACCGAACATGCCGAACAGCTTCTGGCTGCCGTGGGCCATGAGGATGATGCCAATGAGAATCCGCAGGCCGGTGATGCCGAAACCGGCGTGGGTGTTGAAGATCGATTTGAGTTGAGCATTCATGGCGGGCATTCCGTTTCAGTTGAGAATGGCGCCATCTTAATCGTTTCTATGGATATGAAAATCGCAAAAAACGCGCCATACATATCGAATCAATAGATCTATCAGCGAGTCGCAGGACGCTCCAGTGAACTGCGTGCCTGATCGAAGGCCAGGTAATACTTGTTGACGCTGTTGACGTAGCTCACGACGTTCTTGCCGCGCTGGTCCATGGCGACGCGCTCCACCTGAAAAAACCACTGGTTCGGGTTGAGCCCCTGGCGCTTCGCTTCCGCGCGCATGGCCTGCACGCGCTCCGGGCCGAGGTTATAGGCCGCCAGGGTGAAGGCCATGCGCTCGCGCTCGTTGATTTTCGGGCTGGCGAAAAACTTGCGCCGCAGCAGTGCCATGTATTTGCTCGCCGCCTGCACGTTACCGTCGAGGTCGTGGATGTTATCGACGCCGACGCGCTGGGCGGCCGAGGGCGTAATCTGCAGCAGGCCCGTGGCGCCACTGCCGCCCTTGGCGACCGGGTTGAGCGCCGACTCCTTGAAGGCCACGGCGGCGAGGTCGAGCCAGTCCATCTTCTGTTTGTCGGCATGCAGTTGCAGCGTGGGGCGAAGTTTTTCCAGGCGTTGACGGTCTTCGCGGGCGAGCGGATTGTGGATCTGGTAGCGGTCCTTGTAGGCGGCCTGGAAGACGGCATCCTGGTTGCGCGGTGGTTCGTAGGTTTGCAGGAAACGGTCAACGGCGCCGCGCAATACCACGGCGTCCTTGCGCACGAACCAGTTCATGTCACCCGGATCGCTCAAGGCAGCAGCGCGGTCGATGCGCAGTTTCGGCATCACCCTGGCCCAGCGTTCGGCGATGGGTTGCTCGACCACGGTCAGGTGATACACCCCGGCCTGAACCATTTCCAGGACGTCCTCCACCGCCAGGCTCGGATCAACCCATTCGATCTTCACCGGGGGCAGCTTGCGCAGCGCCAGCTTCTGGTTGAGCTGGAGGATGGCTTCATCGGCGGCGCTGCCGCTGGTCAGCATCAGTGTGCGGCCGGAGAGCTGTTCGGGATGCCGGAGCCCGCGCTCACCCTTGACGCCCACCACCACCAGCGGCACCTGGGCGACTACCGGTTCAGACGCGTCAACGTAATGCGCGGCGCTGGCGTCTAGCAGTTCGCCCGGCGCAACCATGTCGCCCTCGCCCCGCTGCAGCGCGGCCAGGAGTTGATCCTTGGCTTTGGGAATGAGTTTGAGGGAGATTTTCTGGCCGTCCCGGGCGTGGCTGTTGAGGTAGGTTTCGAACGCCTCCAGGCGACGGCACTCGACGCCCACGGGCTCGCCCTGTACTTCGGCGGAGCTGTTGCGGCTCTGATTGACCAGCACCCGCAGGACTTTGCCGCTGCGAATCGCCGGCAGGTCGCGCACCTGATTCTTCTTTATCACCACGGGGGGGCCGGCGGGGCGCGGGGACGCGTGGCCGGGCACGGCCATGACACACATCAGGGAAAACAGGGACGCGCGGATCATTGACGCTCCGACGAAAGGCCGAAAAAGACGGGCTTGAAGTCTGCGTCGCGCACATGACCGGCTCGCAGCGGACAGCGCGGCGTGCGTCAACAAAGCGGGATCACAGGGTTCGGGTATTCCAAGCAGTTGAGCCTGCTTGTTTTTTATCGCTTCAATCGCTCTGTTATTCTTCTCGGCCTCTGGCCTGAGGTAGCACCATGCAACTAATAGACATTGGCGTCAACTTGACCAACCCCAGCTTCGCCGCCCGCGAACGCGAGGTGGTGGAGCGCGCATACGCCGCCGGCGTCGGCCAGTTGATCCTCACGGGCACCGACGTCGAGGGCAGCGAACAGGCCCTTGCTTTGTCCCGCCAGCTTGATGACAGCGCCGAGCGGTTGTTCAGCACCGCCGGCATTCATCCGCATTCGGCAAGCGCCTGGACGGGCGAAACGGAAAGCCAGCTGAGGGCACTGCTGCGTGAAAAGACGGTCTGCGCCGTGGGTGAATGCGGGCTGGATTTCAATCGCGACTTCTCCCCTCGCCCGCAGCAGGAAAAGGTCCTGGAAGCGCATCTGGCCCTGGCCGTGGAGCTGCAACTGCCGGTGTTTCTCCATGAGCGCGATGCCGACGAGCGACTGCTCGCCATTCTGCGGGACTACCGCGACCAGCTCCCGGCGGCAGTGGTGCATTGCTTCACCGGGGAAAAACGCGCGCTGTTCAACTATCTGGACCTGGACCTGCACATCGGCATCACCGGCTGGATCTGCGACGAACGCCGGGGCACACACCTGCACCCTTTGGTCCGCGAGATCCCGCGTGGCCGTTTGATGCTGGAAAGCGACGCGCCGTATCTGCTGCCCCGCACCTTGCGGCCCAAACCGAAGAACGGCCGCAACGAACCGGCCTACTTGCCCGAGGTCCTGCGAGAAGTGGCGCTGCATCGAGGGGAGAGCCCGGCGGATGTCGCGGCCCACACCACCGATTGTGCGCGCGCGTTCTTTTCATTACCGTTGGTTGCGGCGTTCGCTCAACAGTCGTAAAACCGCCGCCTGGCATAGATTTCCCGGCCGCACGGATACCAACTGTAGGAGCGCGCTTGCCCGCGAACGCGGTGGGTCAGCTGACATATTCGTGACTGTCCCACCGCATTCGTGGGCAAGCGCGCTCCTACAAGACCGTTGGGCCATCTGTCTTCTATCAGGCTGATAGCAATCCTCGATTCGCCGAAGTGAATCTCCGGGCCTATTCTCACCTCAATCGAAAACACTTCTTGTTAACGTTTCACCGAGGTAAGCGTCATGCCCAAGTTCATCACGGATCTTCACATCGGCGAATTCTTCCACCCATCGCGCAAGCAAGGCCTGCCGTCAAATGTCGTGATGTCGTCCCTGGCGTTCCCGCTGGCCATCGTCTCCGGCCTGTTGCTTCTGGACGGCGCATTCAACGGCAGCCTGACCTCCGCCGCCATCGGCGTGCTGGGTCTGGTCGCTGCCCAGGCCATCAAAGCCCGAGGCCAATAAGGCCTCAGGCTTTTGGCAGGTTCATGACTGCATCACGTGAGCACGTGTCAGTGAACTCGCAGCATGCGCATCTAATCAGCCAAAGACCGTCACTGTCTGGCGACTTATCGCTACCAGCTCCCCTTTCGGCGTCCACAACGCCGCCGCAGTATGACCGTAGCCATCGCGGGCATGCTCGATCACCGCTCGGTACTGGGTCCAGTCATGGGTCGTCAGCGCGGGCAACGGCTGCACAAATTCAATCGTCCAGGTCAATGAGCTCCCCGGTGCAGGCTTGTTCAGATGCGGCAGCACCGCAGGCGGCCAAGTGTCGACCAGTGTCAGCAGATGCGCTTCGGTCAAGGGTTCTTCTTCCACGTCACGCAAGCGCGCATAGCCGCCAATCGCACCGGATGGCGTGTTGGAAAACGGCAGTCCGCCCAACGCCCAGCGCAGATCGATGAAGCGCAGATATTCCGGCATGACACCCGAGACAAACGGGAACGGCTGAATCTCGTCCACCGGCTTGAAGACTGGCGCAGGCTCGGCCTGCACGGAAATCATCGACTCACGGGGCGCGCCGAAGCTGCCCTGAATCAGCGTCACGACCTCACCGTTCTGTATTGCCCGCCCCAAGACCTGGCTGACGGCCTTGCCCTCGCGCAGGATCTCCACTTCAAACGAAATCGGCGTGTCGATGGTCGGCGGTGCCACAAAACAGATCGCCAGCGAGCGAACCGGCCGCTCAGTCGACACCTTCGCGCGCATCGCTTCATACATCAGCGCGGCCATCAGCCCGCCAAAGCAGGCACGCCCCTGGGCCCACGATGCAGGGATGCTGACGGATTGAGGGCGGGTGCGGACGGCGTCGAGCAGCTCGGAGAATTTCATGGGCATTCCAGAGTGGCAGGCAGGATGTGCGAATGGTAGCGAGGCAGATGACGCAGGACAGGGTTTATAAGCGCCAATCCTGCGGACCAAGCTGTTTAAAAGCGACGGAGCTCGACGCCCCTGAGGACTGAAACGCCTTAGCGCGGAGAATGTTTGCCGAAGCAGGCCTTGTACAAGCGCTCCAGGACCTGGTCAGACTTCTGCTCCGCGCGATGGATGCCCAATTCCCACCCGGCCACACAAGGCGCCAGATCCGCTTGATGCCGCGCCTGTTCCAGCCATTGCAGGTGATCGTGCCAATCGCCAAGGGCGCCTTGGGCCGCTTTCAACCGGCGTTGCATGTTCTTCGGCTGATGACTGAGTTCCGGGTAGGCTTCGCCTGCGTAACGCACGCGCTTGATCAACAGGCGCAGGCGATGGCGGTCGTGGGCAGGGTCGCCCATGGCTTCTCGCAATTGCTTCCACTGCTTGTCCAGACGCTTTTCAATGCGCTGCTCGAGCTTGTCGAGCAGGCCGTGACGCTCCTGGGTGCGCAACAGGGCCGGCAATTGATCCAGCACGCCGAACAGCCGATTGAGCTCCGCAGAGCTGGCCACTTTCGGGCACGCGGTCTTGAGGTATTGATCGCGCTTGGCTGCCGCCTGGGGCAGACCCTGTTCATCGAGAAACGCCGCCAGCACCTGCATGTCGCGCAACGGCGTGGTCAGCGCACCGACCTCCTTCGCCGCCCCTTCCACCTGATCCAGCCCCGGCAGACCGCGCAATGGCCGCAAGACACTGCGCAGGCGGCGGACGTTGGTGCGCAGATCGTGCAGCGCCTCGCTGTCGGTGGAGGCTTCCAGCCGCGCGTGGCAGGCAAGCAGTTTGATGTTGAGGCCGATAATCTCGGCGACCAGGTGATCGACCATCGCTGACATGAAGCACTCCTTGGTTGAAGATGAATGTCTGATGATTTACGGCCGCTTGCCCCTCACGGCGGACAAGCGCCACGGCAGGCTGCGGCGCAGGGACTTCAGGCGCTGGCGAAGTGCACCGACGGAGCCGTCTGCCCCGGCATAGCGCTGGGCTTCGAACTCGCCGACAAAATCCCTGATCGCCCCGGCGTGCGCCGGCAGTTGCTCGGCAGCACGTTGCGCGAAGGCCTGAGCGCCTTCACCCGGCTGACGTTTAAGACCTTGCCGGGCGAGCAGACGTTCGAAATGGTTGAACAGGCGCAGCTGCGAATCGCTTTCACGGCGCCACGGCTTGAACAGCCACAGCGCCAGCAGACCGAGAATAACTGCCGCGCCACCGGCAAACACCGGGGCCTGAAAGCCGGAAAACCAGCGGCCCAGGACCTGCAGTTGCTGCTGACCCTGATAGCCCAGCACCCAGCGTTGCCAGCCGTAATTGAGGTTGTCCCAGCCCATGCGGATCGAATTGACCCAGGCCAGGTGCCGATAGCGCAGGGCTGACATCGGCGAATCGCCGAGAAATTCCTCGTCCGCCGCCAGGGCCTGTTCAAGTCCCTGCTCGACCCGCGCGGGCGCCACCGCGGCGGTGGGATCGACGCTGCGCCAACCCACATTCGGTTGCCAGTATTCGACCCAGGCGTGGGCATCGAACTGGCGCACCGTCAGGTAGTTGCCGTCCGGGTTGAGCTCGCCACCCTGATAACCGGCAACCACCCGCGCCGGCACGCCCGCCGCCCGCAGCGCAAAGGTCATGGCCCCTGCGTAATGGGCACAGAACCCGGCACGGCTGCCGAACAGAAAGTCATCGATGCTGTTGGCGCTCAGCGTCGGGGGCTTGAGGGTGTAGCGGAACGGCTGCGAGGTGAAGTACGACAGCAGCGCGTCCACCACGTCGTCGGTCCCGGGATGGCGCCGATGCAGGTCCGCCGCCCATTCGCGCACCTGGGGATTGCCTTTGGCCGGCAGTTGCAGCGCCTGCAACCGGGCGCCGTCGCTGAGCACGGTCTCGCGCACGGCGTCAGGCCAGGATTCGGCGTTGTAGAGCATCGATTGCTCAATCGGGCGCCGCCGCTGCCAGCGGAAATCGCTCATCTGGCGCACGCCGGCCAGATCGGTCTGGCCCACGTCGAGGGTCATCAGCCACGGCTTGCCGGTGGGTTCCAGGACCACGCTGTAGCTGACCCGCTCGCCTTCCCGGCGCCACAACGGCGCGTCCGGCACTTGCGCCCGCGACGACTGCGACCAGCGTCTGCCGTCGAACTGCTCCAGGGTCAGCGCGCGCCAGTACAGCTGATTGCGCGGCGGCAGCGGGCCGTCAAAACTTGCGCGAAACACCAGCTCGGCGGACTTGCTCAGCTCGGCGATGTCCCCCGGCGCCATGCTGTCCGACAGACCGGTCAGCGCCTTGTTGCTCGGTTGCGGCAACGACCACAGCGGATCGAGGCGCGGAAAGAACAGAAACAACAGGATCATCAGCGGCACGGCCTGCAACAGCAGTTTGGCCGACAGTCGCAACGTGGCCGCCGGCTTGCTGGAGATGCCGGACTGCTGCAGGCCGATCAGCGCGGCCAGCAGCGTGGTGATCGGCAGCAGAGTGAACAGCCCCCAGAGCAGCGAGTCTTCGAACAGATAGCCGACCGCGATGCAGAAGAAGCCGAGGAAGATCAGCACCAGCGCATCGCGTCGGTTCTGCATTTCCAGCATCTTCAGGATGAACGCGGCGATCAGCAGCGCAGCCCCCGCATCCAGGCCAATCAAACTGCCCCGCGCCAGATAAATGCCCCCGGCGGTGCCGACCAGCAGACCCGATTTGATCCAGGTACCGGGCATTCGCACCCGCATGCGAAAGATCTGAATCCGCCAGAACGAACACACCAGCCACAGCACGATCAACGCCACCGGCACGTGCAAGGCGAAAGGGACGATCACCAGCGCCTGGGCGATCAGCAGCCAGTTGAGGCTGACCCGGGGGATCGGTTTGGCCAGGCTTGAGGAGGTCATCGCGCCGCGCCTTTCATGCCCGTACTCCATACAGCGCCAACTCGCGCAAACAGGCTTCGCGGTGGGCATCTCCGCTGTCCACGGCCGAGATGAAACCGGGCAGGCGCAACGCGAAGGGTTGCTGCCGCTGGGACAATTCCAGCACCCAGTAGCACAAGCGCGACAGCCGCTCTTCGATATCCCCGCCCAGGGCCATGAAGTCCAGACACAGATCATGGCCGCTGAGGTCGCTGAACTCTTTGACCATCAACCCCTGCCCTCGCGACCAGGCTTTCCAGTGCATGCGCCGCATCGAATCGCCCGGCTGCCACAGGCGCAGGCCCTGATAATCATCGACGCCCGGCCCCGTCGTCGCGTGGCCGTCGTCCTCGGCATGGGGTTGCACGCCTTGCAGCAGCGGCATCGTGCCGGCCAACGGTTGCGGGTAGATCAGCACGGTCTGTTCCAGGTCCAGCCAGCTCCAGGCGCGAAAGATGCCCAGCGGAAACACACTCTCCACGCGCAACCGCGGGGCGCGCATCCAGCCGCGTTTGAGCGCTGGCAGGGTCAGGCCGACCTCCACCAGACGCTCGGCCTCGACGTCGGTCTGCTCCAGTTGTTCGCTGTCCCAACCCAAGGCAATTGCCTGATGCCCATGACCAGTGCTTTCCAGGCGCAAGCGCAGTTGCACCGGTTCGCCAACGAACACCGAACGCGCGTGGCCGCCGCTCAGCACCAGCCCGCTGATGTTGCGGTAGGTGTGCAGAATGGCGAGGACACCCACCGAGAGCATCAGGAATGTCAGGCCGTAAGCGAGGCTGTTCTGGTAGTTGATCGACACCAGCAGCAGCAAAAACAGAATGAGCGCGTACGTGCCGCCGACCCGGGTCGGCAGGATGAAGATTCGGCGGTGATCCAGCTCGACCCGCGACGCCGGGGGAATGCGGCGTCCCACCCAGCGCTGCCAGACCGGTTTGAAGCGTTCGATCACAGCACCGGCACCTCCCGCAGTAGCCACTGGACCAGCGCGCCGCCACCATGCCCGGTCGGGTCGGTGCGCTCGCGCAGGCGGTGGCCGATGACGGCGGGCAGAATCGCCTGCACGTCTTCGGGAATCACATAATCCCGTCCGGCGAGCAACGCCCAGGCCCTCGCCGCCGACAGGATCGCCAGGCTCGCGCGGGGGGACAGGCCATAGGCAAATTGCGGTTGGCTGCGTGTGGCATCGACCAGCCGAAGCACGTAATCGACCAGAGCGTCGCTGGCCCGTACCTGCCGCGCCTGCTGCTGAAGGGTTGCGAGTTCTGCATGGTCCAGCAACGGCTCGATACGCGGCAACAGCTCGCGACGGGATTCCCCCAGCAGCAGGGCCTTCTCCGCCGAACGCGCCGGGTAGCCCAGAGACAGGCGCATGAGGAAGCGGTCCAGTTGCGATTCCGGCAAAGCGAAGGTGCCGCCCTGGCTGAACGGGTTCTGGGTGGCGATGACGAAAAACGGATCGGGCAGCAGACGGGTGGCGCCCTCGATGGTGACCTGCCCCTCCTCCATGGCTTCGAGTAGCGCGCTCTGGCTCTTGGGCGTGGCGCGGTTGATTTCGTCGGCCAGCACCAGTTCGGCGAAAATCGGCCCGGGATGGAAAGTGAATTGCCCGGTGTCGCGATCAAAAACGGACGTGCCGAGGATGTCGCCCGGCAGCAGATCGGAGGTGAATTGAATACGCTGAAAGCTCAGGCCGAGCACCCGCGCCAGGGTGTGGCTGAGGGTGGTTTTGCCCATGCCGGGCAAATCTTCGATCAACAGGTGCCCGCCGCCCAGCAGGCAGGTCAGCGCCAGGCGAACCTGCGGTTCCTTGCCCAGCACCACTTCGTTGATCGCGTTGAGACACGCATCCAGTTTTCTGCCCATTGGAAGGCCTCCCCAGGCGACTGCTTATGGCGAATAGGACTGCAGAGGATGCCAGACGTGCAGCCACTGTAAGGTCAGCGTAGGCCTTTTCGCTAGAGCGGGAGGGAGGGATTCATCAGGGTGTAGCGAAACAGGACTGTAGGAGTGAGCTTGCTCGCGATTCGCGTTATCTCAGCCCGCTCGATGGCGACTGACAGCATGCTTCGCGAGCAAGCTCACTCCTACAGGGAGACCACTTAATGGCTGCGGACCTTGGAACGATCTCAGCGACCCGCGCGGGACTCACGGATATAGAAACGGGCTTTCTCGGCTTTCTCGGAGCAACCCTCGAACGCTTCGAACTGCTGCTGGGTCTTGGCGCCGGTCAGCAGCGACAGGGCCTTGGAATAGCTGACCGTGCCGGCGAAACCTTCGGCCTTGGCCAGATCGAGCTCGTGCCAGGCTCCGTCAAGATTGGTGGCGCAGCTGTCGCGGTAGGCCGTTTTGCCGGCGCAACCGGTGAGAACCAACGCCAACAGGGGCAGGCAGATCCAGGCTTTCATGGGTGTTACCTCAACTAAGGAAATCGACGATGCGGATTTGACGGTGCGGCGATGCAAAAGTGCCACGCCGGGGCGATGCACGATACCTGTTTCCCGCTGTTGGCGTTACGCTGGTGTGTGATGAATCGGCCGCCTCGCGCGCCGCCCGAATGCTGACTACGGTAAACCGCACATGAATAAACGCATCGCGCTGGTCCTGGGCTCCGGGGGCGCCAGGGGTTACGCGCATATCGGCGTCATCGAAGAGCTCGAACATCGCGGCTACGACATCGCCTGCATCGCCGGCTGTTCCATGGGCGCGGTGATCGGCGGGATCTACGCGGCGGGCAAGCTGCCCGAGTACAAGGCGTGGATCGAAAGCCTGGATTACCTGGACGTGTTGCGGCTGGTGGACGTGAGTTTCCGGCTGGGGGCGATTCGCGGCGAGAAGGTGTTCGGCAAGATTCGTGACATCGTCGGAGAGATCAACATCGAGGACCTGCCGATACCCTACACCGCGGTGGCCACGGACCTCACCAATCAGCAGGAAATCTGGTTTCAGGAAGGCAATCTGCATTCGGCGATGCGCGCTTCGGCGGCGATCCCCAGCCTGTTCACCCCGGTGGTTCAGGGCAATCGCACGCTGGTCGATGGCGGATTGCTGAACCCGTTGCCGATTGTGCCGGTGGTGTCCAGCCATTGCGATTTGATTGTCGCGGTCAATCTCAACTCCACGACCCAGAAGCATTACACGTTGCCCGTGATCGAGCGCCCGCCGGCGGTGAAGAAGCGGTTCGACGGGCTGATGAATTCCATCGGCTCGCACCTGCCGTTCCGCCGCAAGCTGGACCTGACCGGCGAAGACGGGTTGCGCCTGGCGCAGGAAAGCCTCAAGCCCAGCGCCGCCGTGCTGACGGGCAATCCGTGGTTGATGGCTGACATCGAATCCGCCGATCCTCAGGGCCAGCAACCGGCCGCCGCGCCCACCCAGCCCGGCGCCCCGAGATCGGCCAGCGGCTCAAGGATCATCGACAACGTCGGCCCGGCGTCGCTGCTGGACCTGATCAACCAGAGCTTCGAGGTGATGCAGACCTCACTGGCGCAATACAAGATCGCCGGCTACCCGCCCGACATCCTGATCAACGTGCCCAAACGCGTATGCCGGTTCTTCGAATTCTACAAAGCCCCGGAGCTGATCGCGCTCGGGCGGCAGATCGCCAGGGAAACGCTGGATCGGTATGAGCAGGAGCATTGAGGGCATGCCAACACGGTCGTCCGGCGTTTCAGCCAGACCCACTGGATGCATGCGATCAATTAGTGGGACCGGCTTCAGCCGGGAAGAGGCCCGCATGAACGCCATCAATCATGCGGTGTGACCATCTACGCCTTCCCGGCTAAAGCCGGT